>Ga0210024_1004237_pt1 | contig 11362 bp, 9 predicted proteins | sample CryGeymeta201525_FD_183988 | JGI IMG/M metagenome (GOLD analysis project Ga0210024, IMG submission 183988) | Groundwater microbial communities from Crystal Geyser aquifers in Utah, USA - Crystal Geyser metaG 2015-25 (SPAdes) (version 2) | ecosystem: Environmental > Aquatic > Deep subsurface >... | reverse complement strand
CAGTTGCGAAGATAATTGTTTTGCCCCAAATAGGAAGTACAGAATTGTTTTTTAAGAATTTTTTAGTAGTTGCTTCTCATTTGTTGTATTAACTCAAAATCATAATTCCTGAAACCATTCTTCCCGTTTCGATTCCTTCTTTGCGGGCTGAAAAATATCTATCGTTTTGGGTAAAAGAACATTCACCCAGAATTTCAATGTTTTTCCCTTGCAGCCCACTTTCCAGCAGTATTTGCCGGTTGGCTTCCCAAAGATTAAAATGGAATTTTCCGGCGCTGTTTATCTGAAGCAACAACCCGGTGTTTTGAAATGACTGTCGTACTCCTTCAACCACTTCGTTGCCAACTTCATATATTTCGGGACCGATGGAAGGCCCGATTGCCGCTATTATATTTATCGGTGATGAACCGTAACTCTGAACCATTTTCTGAACTGCAACCCCAGCAATCTTTTTAACCGTTCCGCGCCAGCCTGCATGAACAGCAGAAATTACATTTTTTTTTGAGTCGAAAAGCAAAACCGGAACACAGTCGGCAGTTTGTACACAAAGACAAATTCCTGATTTATTGGTAACCAAAGCATCGGTTTCCTTAATTTCATTTTCAGGAATAGCTGAAATTTCTGCCACGCAATTGGTGTGGGTTTGTCGCGGAAACACAAGTTGTTCGGGTTTAATCATCAGCTTTCCAGCCAAAAGCAAACGGTTATTTTCAAAAATTTCCGTTGAATCGCCGGTAAATCTTGGATTTTGTGGTTCAAAAGTCTGTTTCGTGGTTGTAAATGCCACCACATTTTGATAACCCGAAAATATTTGATAATAAATAAGTTCCTGATTATTATGCATTAGATATTAATTCATTTAACGATTTTCTGTCGAGAAGCGTAACTGTTTTATTTTTAATACTAATTAAACCCTTCTTTTGCATTTCGCCAAAAACACGGGCGAGTGATGGTCGGGTAACTCCGAACAAATCGGCCAACTGTTGTTGCGTGTTTTTCAATTCTACCGAATGGAATTTTTCTCCTGCCTGTTGAAGCAGAAAATGGGCTACTTTCCCTTTAATAGTTTTGAAGCTCAAAAAGTTAAGTTTTTGCGACAGGAACTGTGCTCTCGACGAGATGCTGTTTAAATAGTTTTTTAAAATTTGCGTGTTCAACTGTAGCAGTTTAAGAAATTCGGAAACGGGAATGGACAGAATTTTAACATCGTTGTTTGCAGTTACCGTTACCGGGAATTTATTTTCCTTCCCGAATAAAAATGAGGCAGCCAGTGGTTTCGGAGCTTCAATATCTTCAATTTTAATGGTTTTTCCCGAGTAGTCAATCATTTCTCCACGCACACTTCCCACAATAATAATGTTCAAATTTAAAACGGGTTCACCGGCAACCACAACTACTTCGTCTTTTGAGTAGTTTTTAATCTGAAAATGAATCTTTTTCAACAGATTTTCAGCTTCTGCTTCATTTATTCCGCGAAAAACAGGACACTGTGTTAAAAGCTGGTAGTTCACCATATTTGCCATTTTGTAACAATTGATACACCTTTCGAAACGTTCAACACTTACTTTTGTTTTTGTAAAATGATAAAATTATGATACGCGAAATTGTAAAAATAGATGAGGAACTGTGTAATGGTTGTGGCGACTGTGTTCCGAACTGCCACGAGGGAGCTTTACAAATTATTGATGGAAAGGCACGTTTAATCAGCGAACTGATGTGCGACGGACTGGGAGCCTGCCTCGGGCATTGCCTGCAGGGAGCGATAACCATTGAAAACCGTGAAGCCGACGAATACGATGAAGAGGTCGTGATTTCGCAAATGATAAAAAGCGGGAAAGCCACCGTTTTTGCCCATCTGAAACATTTGCAGGAACATGGCGAAACTGGTTTTTTGAATGAGGCGCTTACTTATATAAAAGCAAACCGCGATTTGATGCCATTTAAAATCAGTGAAGTTCATGAACTTTTGCATGGCGAAAAAGAACACAAACACGAAGCTGTGGGAGCCGGTTGCGGATGTGCAGGGTCGGCGCCGCAATCGTTTAATGTGGCCGGATTAAAAATGGCTTCTCCGGCAGGTGAGGTTCCTTCGCAATTAACCCAGTGGCCGGTGCAACTGCATTTAATCAATCCTTCAGCTTCCTATTTTCATGGAGCAGACCTTTTGGTGGCCGCCGACTGTGCCGGTTTTGCCTACGGAAATTTTCACAACGACTTTATTAAAGGCCGGAAAATGATAATAGCCTGCCCGAAACTCGACCAGGGAAAAGATATTTATGTGCAGAAACTCGTGAAACTGATTGACGAATCGCGGGTAAACACCATTACAGTTGTAATTATGGAAGTTCCTTGCTGCGGAGGATTGTCGCAAATGGTGCAAATGGCAACCCATGCGGCGTCGCGAAAAGTGCCTGTTAAAGAAGTGGTAATAAGTATCAGAGGCGAGGTTTTAGCCGAGGAATGGGTTTAAAATGGCATTTACAGAAATGTAGAAGATAGTTTTTGCTTAATGGCAAATATTAAATAATCAAGAATTTAATCTTCGTTAACAAGCGATACTTGCAACCTCAAAACTGAAAGGTTAAATTTGTAAGACAGTTACAAAACATATTCAAAATAAATAATACAATAAAATTATGGGAAAAATAGCAGACAAAGTTAAACCAGGTGTTGTAACAGGTTCCGACTTACAATTCATTTTTAAAGTAGCACAGGAAAATAATTTTGCCATTCCGGCAGTAAATGTTGTTGGTTCATCATCGGTTAATGCCGTGATGGAAGCCGCAAAAATTGCAAATGCCCCGGTAATGATCCAGTTTTCAAACGGTGGCGCCATTTTTAACGCCGGCAAAGGTTTAAAAATGGAAGGCCAGCAGGCAGCAATACTTGGTGGTATTGCTGGTGCAAAACACATTCATACTTTGGCCGAAGCTTACGGTGTTCGCGTTATTTTACATACCGACCATGCAGCAAAAAAACTGTTGCCCTGGATTGACGGTTTACTTGATGCAGGCGAAAAACATTTCGCCGAAACCGGAAAACCACTGTTCAGCTCACACATGCTTGATCTTTCTGAAGAGCCAATCAAAGAAAATATCGAAATCAGCAAAAAATACCTCGAACGCATGAGCAAAATAGGTATGACTTTGGAAATTGAACTTGGAATTACCGGCGGTGAGGAAGATGGCGTTGACAACAGCGATGTTGACAGCGCAAGGCTTTACACCCAACCCGAAGAAGTTTGCTATGCATTCGAAGAACTAAGCAAAGTATCGCACAACTTCACAATTGCAGCATCTTTTGGCAATGTTCACGGTGTTTACAAACCGGGAAATGTAAAGCTGATGCCTGTTATTCTGAAAAATTCTCAGGAATATATCGTTAAAAAACATGGTTTGAAAGATACTACTCCGGTTAACTTCGTATTCCACGGAGGTTCGGGCTCAACGCACGCAGAAATTCGCGAAGCCATTCAATACGGTGTAATTAAAATGAATATCGATACCGATACACAGTGGGCATACTGGGATGGAATCCGTGCTTTCGAAGCAGCTAATCACGCTTATTTGCAAGGTCAGATTGGCAATCCGGACGGCGAGGACAAACCCAACAAAAAATTCTACGACCCACGCGTTTGGATCAGAAAAGGCGAAGAAACTTTAATCGCCCGATTGCAGGTGGCTTTTAATGATTTGAATGCCATCAACAGTTTGTAAAAAAACGTTTTAAAATAGATTGAAAGGCTGTCCCATTTGGGCGGCCTTTTTTTCTTCTGTCATCAGGAAAAAAAAGAAATATCATCGCGTTATATATTGATTTTTCAGAAATTGAAAATTAAATATTTGTAACATGTAATACAGCATTTCGGCTAAAAAAATCGTTTACTTTGTGCGAATAGTTTTAATAAACCTGAAACTGTCAAAATTATTTCATTATGGATCTTGATCAAATATTTCAGAAAATTGGGACTACCCAAACTTTAAGCCAGAAAATAGAACGAAATGTCGAACGTGCGATTCGGGAGAAGAAGCTGCCTATTGGGTCGAAGTTACCTTCAGAACGCGAACTGTGCGAAATGTTTGCAGTTAGCCGTACTGCACTCCGCGAGGCGTTAAGGAGATTAAGCGCCCGGGGTTTAATTCAAATTAAAAAAGGGAGTGGCATGGTAGTTACCAATATCGATATGAAAGATGCCATCAGCTCGCTAAATCTATATTACGACTTGAAATTCGATGAGAATCTCATTAGCCAGATTATTGAACTTCGCATGGCTTTTGAGCCTGAAATTGCAAGAATGGCCGCAATTAACCGTACCGATGAAGATTTGAAGAACATGGAGGCCAACCTGATAGAATTTGCCAAATGCAACCCCGACAATACTCAACTTGAATCGGATATCGACAACCGATTTCACCTCGCTGTTGCGCGTGCTACTGAAAATCCGTTTGTAATTGTTACCATGGAACCTGTACACAGTCTTTTACCACGGATGCGCAATTTTATTTACGCCAACATCGAGGGAGAAAAGGAGATTACTCTTGGTTATCACAAAGAAATAGTAAATGCCATCAGAGAAAAAGATGCCGATCGGGCATACGAAAAAATGCAGGCACACATCGACCGTAATATGCAGTTGTACAACAAGTTCTTTAAACAGTCAAAATAGCTGATTATAATTCCTGATTTTTGGCTTTGGTAAGCACCTCATTTACTGACCCGTGTAAAAGCAACAAACGTTTTGCAGTTTGTTCGTTGTAACCCAGTTCTGTCATTATCATCCGGGTTCCGCGGTGTACAAGTTTCTGGTTAGTAAGCTGCATATTAATCATTTTATTGCCTTTCACCCTTCCCAGCTTTATCATCAGCGAAGTGGTAATCATGTTCAGGATAAGTTTTTGCGAGGTCCCCGATTTCATGCGTGTACTACCCGTAACAAACTCAGGACCTACTATGGCTTCAATCGCAATATCGGCATGTTGTGCGAGTGCACTCTGAGGATTATTAACAATGCAGCCAGTTAAAATGCCATTTTCGCGGGCTTTTTTCAGCGCGCCAATTACATAAGGCGTACGGCCGGAGGCAGCAATGCCAACTACTGTGTCGAGGGCGTTAATATTGAATTTCTCAAGTTCCTCCCACCCCATTTCCTCGTTGTCCTCTGCAGCTTCCACCGCTTTACGTATTGCACGGTCGCCACCGGCAATCAGCCCGATTACAAGGTCATACCCAACACCATAAGTTGGCGGAATTTCAGAAGCATCCAGAATTCCCAGCCTGCCACTCGTTCCGGAACCCATATAAAACAACCTGCCACCCTTGATCATGCGCTGAAGCGTTTGCTCGACCAACTCCTCAATTTGAGGAATGGTTTTGTACACTGCAGGCAACACTTTTTTATCTTCCTCGTGAATACTGAGCAAAAGTTCTTTCACTGATTTTGTTTCCAAATCCGTATAAAGCGAATCTTTTTCAGTAATACTTTCCTGGTTCATGGTATATTCGATTAATCTTTTAGTTCTGATTGTGAAAATTTACAAGTCCATCAATAGGATTTTTCAAAAACAATGCATTGTTAATTCCAAATTTCTTTAAAACATCATTCAAAATTTCGCTGAAATGCCATGCTATTGATCCCACAAAGCCAATGTAACTTTCGTTAAAACCTGGCAATTTTGCCACATTACGTTCAATAAATGCCGTGAAATTCTGCTCAACAAATGATTTACAATATTTGTGAGCCAGATTTTCTTTAAGAAAAGGTGTCAGTGAAGCCAAAAAATGGTTTGGACGCGCTTCGCGGTAAACACGGTTTAAGGCTTCATCTTTTGTCAGCCGAAATCGGTTCTCGAAAATTGATCGCAACTCAGCAGGCATCACTTCTTTAAAATAGTCGCCCAAGAGGTGTTTCCCCATTACAGCGCCACTTCCTTCGTCGCCCAATATAAAACCCAAAGGTGGAATTTGGTTTGTAATGGTTGCGCCGTCAAAATAACATGCATTCGAACCTGTTCCCAAAATACCAGCTATACCCGAATTCTTCCCAAGAAGTGCACGGCAGGCACCCAGCAGATCACTGTGTGTTTCAATTGCAGCGCCGGGGCAAAAGTGTAAAAGTGCATGTTTAATAATTTCACCCTTTTCGGCATTGACGACTCCGGCGCCATAGAACCAAATGTGCGAAATGCCTTTACCAGTAACAGGGAATAATGCTACTTTCAGTTCGGCAACAATATCTTCAGTTGTTCTGAAAAATGGGTTCATGCCTAACGTTGTAACTTCGGCAATTATCCCCGATTTATCTATGAGTCTCCATGCAGTTTTAGTCGATCCGCTGTCAGCAACAAGTATCATTTATTATAGCTTAGTAGTTTTGTAATGCAGAAATTACATGTTGAAAAAATATTTCGACGTGTAAAGATAGAGATTTTGATTAAACAAGACAAGATATGTAACATGTATTACCAAATATTTTATATGCCTGTAATTTTCAATTGTAATCGTTGCTTAATTTTGGTTCGAAATAAAAACTGTAATATTTGCAGGCTTCGGGAAGCATAAAAAAAGCAAACCAAAAAAATATCCGGTTGCCGGTTGAGTATTATTATCATTCATATATTTTGATATATTTGCAATCTGTCATACATCTTACATTTAATAATGCTATGCCAAAAACTGAACGCTATCTCGCCCTCGATGTTTTACGGGGAATCACTGTTGCCATGATGATTCTGGTGAATACGCCCGGTAGCTGGTCGCATGTGTACGCTCCGTTGCTTCATGCCAAATGGCGCGGTTGCACACCCACCGACCTTGTATTTCCCTTCTTTTTGTTTGTAGTGGGCGTTTCCATGTTTTTTTCATTTTCGAAATACGACAATACATTAAATAAGGAGTCGCTGCTGAAAATTGGTAAACGTATTTTGCTGATTTTTGCTATTGGTCTGTTTCTGAACTCATTTCCACAATGGGCTACCGATTATTCAAAACTCCGGATACTTGGCGTTCTGCAGCGGATTGCGATTGCTTATGGAATTGCATCGGTGCTGGTGCTCGCTGTAAACCGAAAATATTTGCCTTACCTGGGTGGCACCATTTTGCTGATTTACTGGGGTCTGCTCTGGTATTTTGGCGGGGCCGCACCCTATTCGCTCGAACAAAATGCCACACTGGCTTTTGACTCTGCCGTTTTAGGCGAAAACCATCTCTACAAAGGATTTGGCATCCCGTTCGAACCGGAAGGGTTACTGAGTACCATACCTGCAATTGTTACAGTAATTATTGGCTACCTGGCAGGCGACCTCATTAAAACCAGTGAGCCCAAATGTGTGCCCAACAAACTGTTGCTGGCCGGTATTGCAGGTGTTGCCGCCGGCGCATTGTGGGGACTTATTTTTCCGCTCAATAAACCACTCTGGACAAGCTCGTATGTTTTGTACACCGCAGGTTGGGCGGCCATGCTGCTGGGCGCGCTGGTTTGGGTAATAGATATAAAAGGGTTATCGCGCTGGAGCACTTTCTTTGTTGTTTTTGGTGTAAACCCGCTTTTCATTTTTGCACTGTCGGGGTTGTGGGCCAAAATTCTGGGTCGGTTGATTAAAATTACGGGGGCCGATGGTAACTCGGTCAGTGGCGCTTCGTGGTTGTACAACGAGGTATTTGTTCCACTGGCAGGAAACCTGAATGGCTCACTGTTGTATGCCATCAGCCATGTGCTGGTTTTCTGGTTTATCGGGTACATTTTATACCACCGTAAAATTTTCATTAAAGTGTAACCACTGAAAAAAACACGATGAAACAGGCAAACTTGAAAAGGGTTAACGGGCTAAAATGCTTATTAAAACTGACTTTTGTAGTTTTATTGCTGGTTTTTGCACAGGTTGATTTCGCAAATGGCCAGCCAAAAAGAATGTTAAGAAAGTCTCTATCAGCAGCCGAAAAGTTTTCGGTGGAGGCTAAAAACCGCTCTTCGTTTTCTACAAAAATTGATACGGTAATTATCGACAACGATCAAAAAACTTTTCAATTGAAAATGGCTGAAGGTTTTTCTTATAACCCGTTTCGCGAAGCAAACACAAAAGATTACTATTCATTTTTAAAGGATGTTTCAGGCAGAAGATTCAGAAAATACACGTTCCGAATCGAAACGATGGGGAAGGAAATTGGTGAACTGATTCCAAATTATTACCGCGCAGATACCCCGAAAGATGCTTCTCGCTTGTCAGTTCAAAAAGTTACACAACCTGTTTTGGTTGAGAATTGCTCAAAAAATACAAAATACACCGAAGGATTAACAGGCCGGCACATCGCGCTTTGGCACAGTCATGGCTGGTATTACGAAAACACGCTCGACCGCTGGGAGTGGCAGCGTGCCCGCGTGTTTCAAACGGTTGAAGATATCTGGACCATGAGTTTTGTGGTTCCGTATGTTGCCCCGATGCTCGAAAATGCCGGTGCTAACGTGTTGATTCCCCGCGAACGCGATACCCAACCGAACGAAATTATTGTCGATGCCGATGGCTCTTCAAAAAATGCGGATTACATGGAAACCGGCAACTGGCAACCCGGCAACAGCAAGGGTTTTGGACTGAAAATTCCCTTTTATTTCGATGGCGAAAACCCATTTGAAATGGGCGAAACCCGACAGATAAACGCTGATGCCAGAGGTTTAGCATCGATTCAGTATATTCCAGATTTCCCCGAAACCGGCTTGTATTCAGTTTCTGTTTCGTATGGTCAAAATGCCGAAAATAGTACCGCTGCCCACTACACCGTGTATCATACAGGTGGCAAAACCGAATTCAGCGTTAACCAGCAAATGGGTGGCGGAACCTGGATTTATCTCGGCACTTTTCGGTTCGAAAAAGGCAAAAATTCTGAAACCGGCAGCGTTGAACTCAGCAACCGCTCTGATAAAACGGGTGGTTTTGTTTCGGCTGATGCAGTGAAATTTGGCGGAGGAACCGGCAACATTGTGCGCGGCAAAACCGAACAGCTTGAAATGCTTCGCAAAATCCGCGGCGAAAAAGGATTTGAAACCTATTCATCGTTGTGGTTGCCGTTTGCAAGCCGCCGGCCACGCTACCAGGAAGCCGCGCGCTACTACCTGCAATACGCGGGTATGCCCGACTCGACAGTGTACAGCATCAACCGCCCAAAAGAAGATTACGCTCACCGCGGGAGTAACGCCGCCAGGTATGCCGCCCGCGAAAGTGGAAAAGAAGATTACAAGGACGATTACATGAGCCGCGGTGAATGGGTGAATTACCTGATGGGTATAAATACCAAAACGGGGCAGCCTGCACCCGGACTGAATATTCCGGTGGAACTGGCGCTGGCTTTTCATACCGATGCGGGCGTTAGCCCCGACAGCGCAATTATTGGCACACTCGGCATTTACAACACCACTTTTGGTCCCGACACATTTCCCAACGGGCAGTCGAAATGGGCCAGCCGCGATTTGTGCGACATTATTCAAACACAGGTAACCAACGATTTGCGCCGTTTGTACGAACCCGAATGGACCCGCCGCGGCATGTGGAACAAGCAGTACTCCGAAGCGGTGAAACCAAAAGTGCCCACTATGCTTTCCGAGTTTTTGTCGCACCAGAATTTTGCCGACATGGCGCTGGCCACCGACCCGCGTTTCAAATTCGATGTCAGCCGCGCGTTTTATAAGGGAATACTGCTGTTTTTATCGGAACAAAATGAAACCCCCTACACGGTGCAGCCATTGCCGGTTTCGCATTTTGCCATGCAACCTGAGAATAACAGAATCAGGCTGAGCTGGAAACCGGTGGCCGACCCGCTGGAACCCACGGCTGTTCCGACTTCGTACAGGATTTACAAACGCATCGGAAAGAATGGTTTTGATAATGGTACCGATGTTGCCGACACCACTTTTGTTTTCAATGAACTTAACCCGGGAGTGATTTACAGTTTTAAAATCACCGCCATAAACAGCGGCGGCGAAAGTTTCCCTTCCGAAATACTGGCCTGTGGTTTTAACGGCGCCCAAGAACCGGTGCTGGTGGTCAATGCCTTCGACCGTATTTGTGCCCCTGCCGTTTTTGATAATGGGAAAGAAGCCGGTTTTAATAATGCCGAAGACGAAGGAGTTAGTTATATTAGCGACCTCGCCTTTATTGGCGACCAGTACGATTTCGACCGCAAATCGCCGTGGAAAGACGATGATGCATCGGGCTTTGGCTCGTCGCATGCCGACCAGGAAGCGTTGGTAAAACCGGGAAATTCATTTGATTATCCACTGGTGCACGGCGCTGCAATCGTCAACAACGGCGGCAGTTTTATATCGATGAGCGACGAAGCTTTCGAAACCGGCAACTGGGACAAAAGCAGTTTTTCAATGCTCGATATTATTTTTGGAGAAGAAAAAACCACCCGCCGGTTGTATGGAAATAACACACCCTCGTTTACGCTGTTTACCCCTGCAATGCGCAGCGCCATCGAAAAATTTGCTTCGGCTGAAAATGCAAAAATCCTTGTTTCGGGTGCGTACATTGGAACCGACCTCGAATTGTGCGGAGACACGCTGGCCGGTAAATTTGCGGCTTCGGTGCTGCATTACCGGCACATGACAAACCACGCCAGCAAATCGGGCGAAATTTTCCCTGTCAACAGCATGAAACCGGATTTTCCTTCTGATTTCAGTTTTGTGCAGAATTACAACCCTGCCATTTACAAGGTCGAATCGCCCGATGCGATTGAGCCGGTGGGTAACGAAGCCAGCGTTTTGTTCCGTTATCAGGGCGACCAGAAAAGTGCTGCTGTGGTGCACAATGGAAAAACCAAAACCATGGTTTTTGGTTTCCCGTTCGAAACCATAACAACCGATACTGCACGCGCTGAATTAATGGGGCAGATTTTGAAGTATTTTGGATTAAAAGAATAATAATATGAAAAACATAACCTGTTTTCTTCCACTCGGAACCACCGAAGAAACGCGGCAAACCGTTGCCGAATTGCAGAAATCGCCACTGATTGAAAAAATTGTGGTGGCTTGTCAGCCCGGGCAGACCGCCGGAATGGATGGTGTTGACCGGCTAGAAGCCGATTCAATCAGCTCAGGAAAAGCTGTACTTAAAATAGCGGAACTTTCGGAAACTGAATTTACGCTGATTTACAACCGCACCAGCGCCCTGAAAATGGGACAACTGGCCATTGAACGTTTTTTGCAGGTGGCCACTGACACACAAAGCGGATTAGTGTATTCTAACTACCTCGCAATAAAAAATGGTAAAGTGGAAAACATGCCTGTCATCGACTACCAGGAAGGCAGTTTGCGCGACGATTTCAATTTTGGCTCGGTGCTGTTTTACAACACGGGAATGCTGAAAAAAGCAGC
>Ga0210024_1004223_pt1 | contig 11391 bp, 4 predicted proteins | sample CryGeymeta201525_FD_183988 | JGI IMG/M metagenome (GOLD analysis project Ga0210024, IMG submission 183988) | Groundwater microbial communities from Crystal Geyser aquifers in Utah, USA - Crystal Geyser metaG 2015-25 (SPAdes) (version 2) | ecosystem: Environmental > Aquatic > Deep subsurface >... | reverse complement strand
GCAGAAGAGCTGTGGCCCCGATCAGCGCGTGACGGCACCAGCGGGCATTCGCGGCGAGACCACCGCCCAAAAGCATCTTACCGGCGTGTGGGAAGGCTGGAAATGGGACGGGCTTGGTAGCACTCCGGACTATTCTGACAAAAAGCAGTCACAGTTCGTTCGCTGGCTCGTCTCCACCAGTGATCCGAAAACAAGCGAAGCTGTTGATTTCGTCGACTCAAAGCCCACTTCGAACCTCGTCACTCTGGTTGGAGAAAAACTCGGCGCTGACGACCTCGTTCAGGCACAGCGGGTCATGATCAATTCCAATACTCAGGCAAGCAACGGCAGTGCCTATGCATGGGCCGTATTCGACGAGTCCACCAAGGTTCCCCTAGCACTTCCTGAGCCCGAAAGGGGAACCACCGCGCTTGCTGCCGCTCAGTCCACCGCAGCCCCCCTGCCTGGCTATGCCGCCGTCACGGATAAAAATTGGGATTCGATCGCGGAACTGGAAGAACAGCGCAGCAAACTGATCTCCACCAATCAGGCCGGACTCACCGGGCTAGCCACCACCGAGCGCAGCTTTCATGCGCTCACCTCCCGAAGTGCCGGGGTGATTGCCGACGCAGGAAATGGAGGCCTCGCAGTGGACCTTTCCCGCCTGTTCGACGACCCGAACAGCCTGCCGACCGACTATGCAAACCGCTTTCTTTACTCCGGGACGGACGCGCCCATTGCCGCAGCATCGACACGTTTCAATGGTGCCAATCCTTTCCCAAGTCCAGATCCTTCATGGCAGCTCCTGCACTCCCATTACCGACTCTACGATAAACTCTCCGGCGGCACCAGCCCCTCGATTGCGACCACCAGTGTCGCCCGCCCCACCGCTGAGACGGCAGGCCGATCGGTTCTCCAGCATCCCTTTTTCAACAATCAGCAGATCGCTCCTGTCCTTGCCAAGGCCCAGTTCGTCTTCAGTATCAGCTTCGGCTACCACAGTACTCTCACTGCCTCCGCCGCTTCGAATAACAACTCGAAACCGCGAGGTCAGAAGGACGAATTTGTCACCTGGCTCGTGATCGACCCGGTCATCACGCTGTGGAACCCCTACAACGTCAACCTCCGCTTCACCGGTGGACGGATTGACCTATTCCGCGTCCCTCTTGCATTCCGACTCTATAAGAACGGAACCGTCATCAACTCGGAATACACTCATCTTGCCAACACCTTCCTCAATTCGGATTTCAACAACCGCAAAGAAACGTTTTACCGTCTCAATCTCCTCCCCGATCGAGGCGACTACGAACTTGTGATGGCTCCTGGTGAGCACATCGTTTTCACCGCTCACAATCACGTTAAGCACTACAACCACGAATATATGAACCGAGGCCTCGAAATGCGGCCTGGTTTTTTCCCGCCCGCCGGGAACTCCAGCAATCAATTTGTGGGTGGCACCAGCACCTTGAACGTCTGTGTTGCTCCCAGTGGTTCTCCGTCCGGCAGGGACTACGGCAAGGCGGTACGCAGCATTGCCGTCAAACCCGGGGACCAAATCCAAGTCGAAATCAAGCCTCAAAGGGCCCAGATCGACAAGCCAAAGGAAACGGGTGGCCGCGAGGTTTCCGGGTTCCTGAAATACTATGTCGGCAACCCTAACAGTCCCAGCCTCGTCGGTGGCATCGAGTTCGATTACGGAGACAAAGAAACCGCATATCTCACCACGATCGGCAAGGAGGATCTCCCAACCTTTTTGGTAAGCAATGATATCCCGAGACAGGTCAAGGCAGATGATTATCAAGGAAAGAATCCCCCGGTAGCTGTCCGCTTCAAGGAGCCTTTCACCATCGCCACCTTCCAACTGAAAACCGAGCGAGATTCCAAGTTCCCTTCACGCGGCTGGCTGCAGAACTCTCCTACCAACCTCTACTCGTCGGCAGGGCTCGATCAGAAGGAACCATGGCAACTTCACCAGCATGAACTCCAATGGGAAGCCATGTACGACTGGCCCCCATCCAGCCCGACCATCGAAATCAGCAACAATGGAAACCGCGGCTATGGTGGACCCGGAATCTATGCTCAGTCCGGAGTCGAATTCGCCACCCACAGCTCCATCCCCATCGCCCCTGCCTTGTCCATTCCGCAGCTGCGCCACGCGCCGCTCAATCATTCCGGACAGTTGCCACTCACCTCACAGGTCGTCGCAAACTCATTCGCCTGCCCGCTCATTCCATCCGATCGCGTCCTCAGCACCGAGGGCGCAAGCACCTACGTCGACCATTCGTTCTTAGCCAACGCCGCGCTCTTTGATCATGCCTTCTTCTCAGGGCTGGCGGAACCTGCCGGTCCGCTCACGACGAGCTCATCGAGTAGTTCGGCAAGCGTCAGAGACAGCCTCACCGCGTTTCTCAAGCAGGGCACTCCGCTCACCAATCCACGCTTCGTCCCCTACCTCGGAGGACAAAGCGCGGACGAGATCATCGAAGAGATCACCGCAGACGACGGCCATCTCAAGACAGCCGCCCACCTTCTCATCGATTCACCCCTGAACGTCAATACCACCAACGTCGACGTCTGGGAGGCATTTCTCAGCAGCACTTTCGGAGCTGATGCCCTGATCAGTGGGAACGGAACCCTCGACACGCTTGAGGGCAAAGACGTCTTGGTTACCCGCCACCTGCCAAGCCCTGGCAATGAGCTCGAGTCCCAAGTCGACCCCCTCTCAAACGACCTCGCTAAATGGAACGGACATCGCCGACTCCAGCCAAATCAAATCCGCGAACTCGCGGTCGAGCTCGTTGACGAAATTCGGAAGCGCGGCCCGTTCCAGTCACTCTCTGAATTCATCAACCGGCGCCCCGAAGGCGGAGAACTCGGTCGTAGTGGTGCCCTTCAGGCCGCACTTGCGCGGACTTCGATCAATGGAGCGTCCACCGATACCAGCTGGACCGTCGACGGCAGCGGCCTTCCCAACCCGGACGCCGGAATGGGAAACACGGCCGACGGAGCACCTGGTATTCTGACCCAGGCAGACCTCCTGACACCGATCGCTCCCACCCTTGTCGCCCGTGGAGATACATTCAGAATCCGAACATACGGCGAAGCCGGCCCTGGAAATGGAAACAAGGTTGTCGCATGGTGCGAAGCCATCGTACAACGCGTCCCTCAATACATCGACTCCGCAGACGAGCCATGGGATGAACCAAAAGCCAACATCAATGTCCGCTTCGGGCGTCGCTTCGAAGTCGTCGGCTTCCGCTGGCTGTCCCCAACGGAGATTTGAACCAAGCACTTCATGAACTTCCGACCTCTCGTCTTTCTTCTCGCTCTCGGCAACGCATCGCTCTCTCAGGAAGCACCCCCGAAAATCCCTACTTACGTCTATGCATTCGCATACGCTCCGGGCTTGGAAAGCATTCAGATCAAGACCGGTGACAAGACCTATCAGGAACTTCGACTTTCCACCGCCAACATCGTCGGCCCCGTCAATGCCGTCATTAGCGATGGTTCCATCTCTCTTCATCGGGAGCCTGAAGCGAGTTCAGAACAGGAAAACCCCGTGCACCCGCTGATTGGGAAAGCCAAGCTCAAGGAGGAGACCAAGAGCGCCCTTGTCGTCCTCCTGCCTTCACCACCTGGGTCAAAACTCCCCTATCGCAGTCTGGTGCTGGAGCATGCCCGCGCCGACTTCCCAATGGGTGTCTATCGGCTGATCAACCTTAGCACCTATCCCGTCCGAGGAATGGTTGGTCAATCCATTGTTAGAACCAAGCCCGGAGGCATCGCAGATCTCAAACTTCAGGGCGAACCCGGCGCTGCGCTTCCCGTGCGATTTGAGTTTTTCAAAGACGATCGCTGGAACCTGCTCACCGAAACCCGCTGCGCCGTACGCAAGGACCGACGCTGGCTCATGTGCCTTTACGAAGATCCTCGCACCAAAAGGCTCAATATCCGCAGCATCCCCGACCGCAGGGTTCCGCCAGCTGAGACCGAATAACTTCCGTTTCCATCCAAGCTGTTAGGTCGTGATTTTTTCCTTCATTTTCCCATTGTCCCTATGAAATCCCCACGCCGCCTTGCCGGAGCCCTTGTTGCCTCAATGCTTTTCATCACCGCCGCCAGCGCGGCAGAGAAGACCGCCCGACTTTCTGAACTTGATGCTTTTTGGAGCGAGGTTTCCCGCGCCGTAAAACAAGGGGACTTTGCCGCCTACTCGGCCACCTGTGATGCCGAGGCGGTTCTTGTGTCCGGCACCAAGAAGGTGAGCTATCCACTCGGCAAGGCGCTGGCCCGATGGAAAAAAGAATTCGACGACACGAAATCCGGCGCACGTGAGTCAAGCGTCACCTTCCGCTTTTCCCAGCGGCTCGGTGACGAGAGCACCGCGCACGAAACCGGGATTTTTCTCTACTCATTCAAACAGGGCGACGGAGAAGTTCAGAACGAATACTTTCATCTGGAGGCCTTACTGATAAAGAAAGAAGGTAAATGGAAGACCGTCATGGAATACCAGAAAGCACCCGCCACCGAGGCGGAATGGAAGGCGCTGGAGTGATGATGACATCAAGCCCGCACACAGTCTCAGACATCCTGACCCGGCAGGAAAGGCGATGAGCTCAGTGGGATGTATTGGAAGAGCAGATTGGTGCCGGGGTAGTGGGTCTCAGTGGCGTTGAGTTTTTGGCAGGGACGGGCGACGATGGTGGAGATCACGACACTGCGCCAACCGGTATCCTCACTTATGAGCGAGTGCGGTCTTGCCGAGGCCAGATTGAAGACAGCGCACGGGAGTTTCGTCGATATTGACGTCGTTGGCGCTGCGGAAGTTTGCGGCAATCAGGTCGTTCCCGACCATTCCTTCGACGCCGCGATCCTCACCCTGATCCTGAGGGTAGCTTCCGATCTCGCCACCAGAATCCGCGACGCACAAGTCGTCGCCGCCCTCCCCAGTGAGCCTTTCATTCAAACCGGACCACAGTGTTCCACCCCCTTCGACTGCCCCTACCGGCATGATTGGCTTCGATCTTCCATTAACCCGCAGGTGGCTTTGGTCTTTAAATGCAATTCTTCAAAGCGCATCCTTGCCTGTGGGAAGTCGCTGTCTTGCAGTGCCACCTCGATGTTTGCCGCCACATCGGAGACAGCCTGCGCGCCGACAGTGAGTGCCATGCCTTTGATGCTGTGGGTCATGCACGCGGCATTCACGGCATCTGACGCGTCCAGACAGCTTTTAAGCCGCGCCATCAGGGGAGGCAAATCACTTAGAAATACGTCCAAAATTTGTCGGCTCATCGCTTCGTCGCCCAGCAGCCGGTCGAGGAAATCGTCGCCGTCCCAAATTACAGCGGGGAGTAGGTCAGCGGCGCTTGCAGGCCCATTCGGGCCGTCTGCTGCGGGAGCATCATGATCCGGCGTGAGGTGCAGCCATTTATGCAGCTTTTCGCTCACGGCTTGCAGCGAAATCGGCTTGGGGAGGTAATCATTCATTCCTGCCTGCAGGCAACGCTCCCGGTCGCCCCGCATGGCACATGCGGTCATCGCGATAATTGGAATTTCCGGATTCAACACGCCCGACTGCGGATTGCGAATCTCGGCAGTGGCTGCGATACCATCCATCTCTGGCATTTGCACGTCCATCAAAACGAGATCGTAAGGCAGACTCCGCAGCGCTTCGATCACCTCCAGGCCATTCGCCACGGCATCCGCCTTCATGCCCATTTTCTTGAGAATACCCAGCGCGACCTGCTGATTGGTGATATTGTCTTCCGCCAGAAGAATGCGTCCTTTGCAAGTCGACGGAGCGTCCAGCGATGCCGTCACTTTGTTTCCGGACCCGGCCACGCGGGCGGCTTCACTGGGGCTCAGCTGCATCAACTCAACCAGCACTGAAAACAGATCCCGCAGCAGCAGCGGCTTGGCCAAGTGTGCACTGAAGCCGTTTGACAATAACTGGGGGGCCGGAGAATGGGCACCCAGAGGGGCCATGAGCACCAGTCGGCAGTCCTTGTGTTCCGGCAAAGTTTTTATTTCTCTGCCCAGTTGCTCCCCGGATACGCCCTTCAATCCCGCATCGATGAGCACGATGGAAAAGGGCGTGCCTGCCGCTGCGGCCTGCCCGAGTTGTGCCCGCGCCGCATCGCTGTCTGCTGCTGTGGCCGGTTGCATGCCCCAGGCTTGCAGGCGGGCCTGCAGGCTGTCGCGTCGCGTCGTGCAATTGTCCACCAGCAGCACCCGGATCCCCGCCAGTTCCGGCGCTTGCGGCCTGACTGCTTTCCCGGTGGATGAGCCAAAGCGGGCGGTAAACCAAAACTCCGATCCCCGACCGCTTGCACTTTCAACCCCGATCGTGCCGCCCATCAACTCCGCCAGTTGCTTGGAAATCGCCAATCCCAGGCCCGTGCCGCCGTACTTCCGTGTCGTCGAGGCATCCAGTTGGCTAAACTGCCGGAACAGCAACTGACGTTTGTGCTCCGGAATGCCGGGGCCGCTGTCTTTTACGCTAAAGCGCAGCAAGCAGCTCCCGCTGGGGCCGTCCTCCGCTTCCGTCCGGCTCACCCGCAAGCAGATCTCGCCCTGCTCGGTAAACTTAAGGGCATTTCCGAGTAGATTGTTCAGGATTTGCCGCAGCCGCCCGAGATCGCCCACCAGATGCACAGGCACCGCCGGGTCCACCACTGTGATGATTTCCAAGCCCTGTTCGTAGCTTTTGGCGGCCATACTGGCCGCGCAATCATCCAGCAGATCCTCCAGGTTGAAGTCGAAGGCTTCAAGATCGACCTTGCCTGCCTCTATTTTGGAGAAGTCCAGGATATCATTGAGCAGGCCGAGCAAGGACTCCCCGCTAGTGCGCACGATCTCGGCGTATTGCTTTTGCTCGGGATTCAGCTCCGTTTCGAGCAGGAGTCCGGTCATGCCGATCACGCCGTTCATCGGCGTGCGGATCTCGTGACTCATGTTGGCTAAAAATTCGCTTTTTGCACGGTTCGCCTGCTGGGCTTCGTGTGCCAGTTTTTCAGCGTCACGGATCGCGTTTTCGAGTGCTTTGTTGGTCTGCAGGATTTTCTGCTCCGCTTGCTTGCGCTCGGTATTGTCGTGGGCAATGCCAACGTAGCCGATGGTTTCACCGCAGTCATTGGTGAGCTGCGAGCCATTGGAAATGTGCCACCGCCAGGTGCCGTCCGCCCGTCGCACCCGGTAATGCGGGTGCTCCGGTTTTGCCGCGCCGCTCAACACCTGGCGCAGATAGTCACGGCACAAATGCACATCTTCAGGATGCACATAGTCTGTGTAGGATCTGCCGATCGCCAGCTCTGCCGGCTCACCCATGAAGTCCTGCCAATTCGGCGAGATATAGGTAAAAATCCCCTCGGGCGAGACGCTGTAAACAATGTCATAGGCATTTTCGACAAACTTGCGGAACTTCTCCTCGCTCTGGCGCAGCGCCTCGCGCGTGGTTTTACTGGTGTGGATGTCCTGAAACATGCCATACAGTCGGACGCAGCGACCGTCTGCCATTTCGGGAATACCGACCACCCGCACCCAGCGGCGATTGCCCTTAGCCGTCAAGATGGTGGTTTCCAGATCAAAAGAAACGCCGCCAGTCGCAGCCTTTTCGACCAACGACTGCATCTGCGCCCTCTCCTCAGTCGGGTAAAAATTCAGTCCTTCTTCGACGCTCCAGGGTTCTCCCGGCTGGCGGTCATCCACTTCGTGAAGCTCCTGGGTGACCGGGCTCCAGTATACCTGTCCGGACTCAATTTCCACCTCCCAATGCCCGATGCGCGCCACCTCGTTACAACCATTCAGGATCTGCAATAGCCGGGTGCCTTCCTCCTCGGCCCGGTGACTGCGCGAGACGTCCACATTGCAACCGGCCATCAGCACGGGACGGCCCCCGGCATCGCGTTCAAGCAGGCGCCCGGAGCAAACCACCCACACCCAGTGGCCCAGTTTGTGGCGGAAGCGGGACTCATGATAAAAGAGTTTTTCTTGCCGAGCATACAAGCACTCCTGCATCCGGTTTTCCACGCGGGACCGGTCGGCGGGATGCAGTAAACTCTGATACGGCTTGAGGCTTCCTTCCAGTTCTCCCGGTTCATAGCCGAGCATCCGGCACCAGGAGGGGCTGTAATAGGCGCGGTCTTCGTGGAGATTCCACTCCCAGTAGCCGGTGATATCAGAGTCCAGCACCTGATCCAGCTTGCGATACATGGCTTCTTTCTCTTTGCGGGCGTGATAAGCCTCGGTGCGGTCCTGCAGAAAGACCAGCAGTTCCTGCACCGCTGCTGGCCGCTCGCTTCCCGCGACTGTCTGCAGCGGTTTGAGCGTGACCTCGTAACGCAGCTTTTGGCCCTGCCGGTTCTGGAACCAGACTTCCTGCACGAGCGATTCCCGCCCCTCGGCCACCCGCTGGATCAGGCTTCGAAACTGGAAGTCGGACGGCTTGAACTGCGGCTGCTGGTAGATGGAAAGCGGGCTCTTGCGCTGCGGCTCAATGGACAGGCCAAACAGCTGCCGGGCTGCATCGTTGAACTCGATCATGTCGCCCCGGGCATCGATCCGCAGCGAGGGGATAGGCGCAACCTGAAAGTTCTGCATGTAGCGCTCGTTCGCCTTGAGCAGCGCCTCGTTGGTCACGTTCAACTCGTCGCCCTGCATTTCCAGTTCGACTTGGTGCACACTCAGTTCATGCAGGAGTTGTTTCAGTTCCGGGATTTTGACGGCCGCCGGCTGCACGTCCCGATCCAATTCGGCCAAATAAGCTTCAGCTTTTTCCCGTAATTTTCGGCTCATGTTGCGTTTCAATCAGGTTTTTCAAATGCTTCTGCCTGCTGCACCATCTGGAGCATATCCCGGAAGTCGGTGACGACGGTGATTTTGCGGCGGCTGCCGTCTGCCCGCTTGAGCAAGCTGGCTGAAACCGCAATCTTACGCGGCTCGCCGGCTTTGTCGATTACGTCCCAAATCGCCGGCATTTCCACTCCGGTCTCGATAAAGTCGTCGTGCAATTGACGTGCCGCCTCCCGCCCGTCCGGCGGCACCACCATCGAGAAATGTTTGCCGACCAATTCTTCGCTGCGATAGCCATAAATACGGCAGTAGGCTTGATTGACTTCGACGAAACGCCCCGCCTCATCAGTCACGCAGATCCCTACATTGACCGTCTGCAGAATACTCTTCAGCTCGGCTTCCGCATTCACAATCTGACTCACATCGACCAGCGAGGCCACCACGCCCTGGACCTCGCCATGCTCGACCTGGTAGGGAATCATCCGCAGCAGGAATGTGCCATGGGGATGCACCGGGATGATCGCTTCATGCAGTCGGCGGTGCTCGCGCAGGATGGCCGGAGCCGCCTGCAGGATGGCCGCAAAGACGGGGTGGGCAAAGGTGGTCAAGCTGCGGCCATTGTCGTTCTCATTCAACTCGGTGATCCGCGCAAATAGGGGCGTGAAGCGGCGGATCTTGAGGTTGGCATCAAAGAAGATGGTGCCGATATCCGTGCTGCGGGCAAAGTTGGCCATGTCGTCGTTGACCTCAGTCAGCTCCTGGATCTTGCCCTGATATTCCGCGTTGACCGTGTAGAGCTCTTCGTTGACCGACTCCAGTTCCTCGTTGGTGCTTTGCAGTTCCTCGTTGGAGGCGAGCAGTTCTTCGTTGGCGGCCTGCAGTTCCTCGTTGGCCGTTTCCTGCTGCTCGATGGAGGACTGCAGATTTTCAAGGGTATTCAACAGGTCGCTCTCCAGGTGCCGGATACGCTCCAGCAGGTGCTGTTGCTGGTCGAAGTCCTGACCGTCCTGTTTTTGCTGCACCAGCGGGACATCGTCAAAAAAACTGATCAGCACCAGTGGTTCACCATTCGCTTCGACCGTAAAGGCTTCCGCCTGAATGCGCACCGTCGCGCCCGCCGCAACATCAGGCTCCAGGCGGATGGCGCGAAACTCGACCTGCTTTTTTTCGCGCAGCGACTGGCTGGCAGCGGTGCTGATCGCCAGCCCCAGGTCGCGGTTGACCATTTTAAGCACGTTCAGTGAGCTGGGGCCAGACTGCCACTTCAGGTAAGTCTCGACCGGCCCCAGAGTGTACAGCAGTTCGCAGGCGGCATTGACGACAATCGTAGCCGGGGCAAACTGTTGCAGCAGATGCCGCTGGATCAACTCGACCGGCTTCGGTTTGGCCGAGTTCCTCAGTGGCTGGTGGGGGCGCTCCTGCGAGCTGTTCAACCATTCCGGGTTCTCACTCAGGTAGGGTTTGGCATCGCCGGCCTTGAGCGGTTTGTCCGCCGACTTGCGGTAGATGCGGTGCTTGGAATCAAGCATGTCAAAGGCGTAGGACAGCTCGCCCAGCGTCTCGCTGCCACCCAGAAAAAGCAGTCCGCCCGGCAGTAGCGAAAAATGGAACTGGCTGAGTAATTTGCGCTGCGCTTCGATGCGTAAATAAATCATCAGATTGCGGCAGGAAACTAGGTGGATACGCGTAAACGGCGGATCACTCAGCAGGTCCTGACTCGCAAAAATCAGCCGGTCCCGGATGGTGCGGCTGACCTTGAAATTCTCGGCCCCATCCGGCTGGAAATACTGCTCCAGCAAATGCGGCGGCAGGTCGGCCACGACGCTGCGCGGATAGATGCCGCTGCCGGCGCATTCCAGCGCGTCGCGGTCCACATCGGTGGCAAACACTTTGTAGTTGATGCGCGGAAACTGATGGACCCGCAACTCCTCGCATAGAATCGCCAGCGAGTAGGCTTCCTCACCGGTGGCACAGGCGGCCACCCAGATGCGCAGGCACTCGCCATCCTGCATGGCGGCAAAAAGCTCCGCGAGTTGTTGGTTGAGCGAGGTAAAGGCTTCGCTGTCGCGGAAAAACTTGGTCACGCTGATCAGGAGATCCTTGCCCAGGCTAAGTGCTTCCGACCTGCTTTCATACAGGGCTTTGATGTATTCCTGCAATTGATTGGCTTGCAGAATGTGCATGCGCCGCTCAATCCTGCGGGCGAAAGTCGCCTGTTTATACAGCGAAAAATCGATACCGGTCACTTCCCGCAGCCGCCGGATAATGTTTTCAAAGTGCGAGGAGTTGTCCAGCAGCAGGGTCGGTGCAGCCACCCGCGACCCATCAGCAAAGGGATGACTGATGAATTTGAGCAACTGTGCCGGCATTTCCTCCGCTGGCAGCACGAAATCCGCCGCCCCGGTCGCAATGGCACTGGTGGGCATGCCGGCAAACTTGGCCGAGGCTTCGGCCTGCACCATGATCATCCCGCCGGCCTCCTTGATGGCCCGGATGCCGCGGGCACCATCGCTCCCGGTGCCGGACAGGATGACCGCTATCGCGTGCTCGCCACAGTCTGCTGCCAGCGAGCGAAAGCAAATATCGATCGGCAGGTTCAGCGTGCGTCCCTTCGGTCCCGGC
>Ga0210024_1004200_pt1 | contig 11428 bp, 8 predicted proteins | sample CryGeymeta201525_FD_183988 | JGI IMG/M metagenome (GOLD analysis project Ga0210024, IMG submission 183988) | Groundwater microbial communities from Crystal Geyser aquifers in Utah, USA - Crystal Geyser metaG 2015-25 (SPAdes) (version 2) | ecosystem: Environmental > Aquatic > Deep subsurface >... | reverse complement strand
AGCTGTTGCAGGTACGCCGGGTAGCGCTTCAAAGCGCTGTGATACGGCGCAACAGACCGGCTGGTAAAGCCATGAAAGTTGCGGTACCACACGTCCAGCAGCCCGAGGCGCACCGGCAGGTTGCGCGCCAGCGGCGCACTGCGAAAGTGCTCATCCATGTCGTGCGCACCGGCCAGAAAGTCTCTGAACCCCTGCGCGCCAATCGCGATGGCCAGTGGCAAACCAATGGCTGACCAGACCGAATAGCGCCCGCCCACCCAATCCCAAAACCCGAAGGTGGTGCTGATGCCGAACGCCTGCGCTGCGGCCACGTTGGTCGTCAGTGCAGCAAAGTGGCGCGCCACGTCGGTGCCGCCCTGGGCTTCAAACCAGGCCTTGGCACTCTGTGCGTTGGTCATGGTCTCGATCGTGGTGAAGGTCTTGCTGGCGATCAGGAACAGCGTGCTTTGCGGCTTCAATTTGCGCAACACAGCTGCCAGTTCATGACCATCGACATTGGAGACAAAGTGAAAACGTTTGCCAGGCAACACAAATTCGTCCAACGCCAGCACCGCCATCTGCGGCCCCAGGTCGGAGCCGCCAATGCCGATGTTGACCACGTCGGTGATGCATTCATCGGCACGCACTTGCTCGGCATAAGCCAGCATGGCGTCCAGTGTGGCGTGCACAGCAGCCAACTCGGACGCTACATTTTGTAGAGCTTGTCGCGGTTGCTGTATCTGGGCTAGAGGCGGATTTCTTAATAACCAATGCATCACTTGCCGACGCTCGGTGGTGTTGATCGCCTGGCCGGCAAACATCGCGTCGCGGTGCGCTGGCATCCCGGTTTGCTGCGCCAAAGCCAGCAGCAACTGTTCGGCGGCGGCATCGATGCGGTTTTTTGACAAGTCGGCAAATACATGCGGCGCGCTTTGGCTAAATGCGTCAAAGCGGGCCGGGTCGCAAGCAAAAGCACCGCGCACATCAAAGGTGCGGCCGTGGGCCTCAAAAGCAGCCTGCAGCTGGCCCCAGGCGGGGGTGTGGTCACAGCGGGTACGGTTCATGTCAGCTCCTCTTCAGGCGGCTTGCAACAGCTGGTCCAGCTTGGCGGCATCGGCACAAAACGCACGAATGCCCTCGGCCAGTTTTTCGGTGGCCATGGCGTCCTGATTCAGCGCAAACCTGAAGCTGGCCTCGTCATACGTCAGGCGTGGCAAGTCCAGCGCCCGAGCAGCCTGCGCATCCAGCGCCCGGGACAGGGGGGCCTTGCTAGCGGCCAGTTGTGCCAGCAGATCAGGGCTGATGGTCAGCAAGTCGCACCCCGCCAGCGCGGTGATTTGCCCGATATTGCGAAAGCTTGCACCCATGATTTCGGTCTGGATGCCAAACTTTTTGTAGTAGTTGAAGATGTGCGTGACCGACTGCACACCGGGGTCGTTGACCCCCGTGCGGTCGGCTTCCACCCAGGCAACGCCGGCTGCTTTTTTGTACCAGTCGTAGATGCGCCCGACAAAAGGCGAGATCAGCTGCACCCCGGCCTGACCGCACGCCACAGCCTGACAAAACGAAAACAGCAGCGTCAAGTTGGTGTGAATGCCTTTTTGCTCCAACGCTTGTGCAGCCTGGATACCTTCCCAGGTGGCGGCCACCTTGATCAACACGCGGTCAATGTGGATGCCTTGCGCCTGGTACAGCTCAATCAGCCGCTGCGCACGCGTGACGGTAGCACTGGTATCAAAGCTCAGGCGCGCGTCCACTTCGGTCGATACCCGGCCCGGCACGATGGACAAAATCTCGCAGCCAAAACGCACCAGCAGGCGGTCGGTCAGCTCATCGAGGGCGCGACCCCGGTACTGCGCCACGGTGTCATCGAGCAGCGTGCGGTATTCGGGCTTTTGCACCGCCTTGAGAATCAACGACGGGTTGGTGGTGGCATCCTGGGGCGAGAAGGCCTCCATCTGCTTGAAGTCGCCGGTGTCAGCGACCACCGTGGTGAATTGTTTGAGCGCATCGAGTTGGTTCATGGCGCCATTATCAAACCTCACCATCACCGAAGGCACAGCCTAGTTACATGATTTTTTGTTTTTTATGAAACTAAGTTACATTACAGCGGTTTTTGACTGTCAACAATTCTTCTGATGAATTTGCTATGAGTTTTGACCTTGTCCTTTTTGGTGGCACTGGCGATTTGTGCTGGCGCAAACTGATGCCGGCGCTGTTTCAGGCATTCAAACACGGCACCCTGCCCGAGGGTGCGCGCATCATCGGCGTGGGCCGCGACGACCTCAGCGACGAGCGCTACCGCGCCCAGATTGCGGCACGCTTTGACCAGGTGGAACTGGCCAAACGCCCCAGCCCGGAGGAATTTGCACGCTTTTCTGCCCTGCTTGAATTTGTCAGCATGGATCTGTCCAAGCCCGCGCATTACGCCTATTTGCGCGACAAATTGGCGCAGCGCCAGGCCGACACCGTGGTGATGTATTTAGCCACCGCCCCCACCCTGTTTGCCACCATTGCCGAGCAGTTGGCCACCGCTGGCCTGAACACCCCGCAGACCCGTGTGGTGCTGGAAAAGCCCCTGGGCCACGACCTGGCCAGCAACCGCGCCATCAACCACACGGTGGGCCAGGTGTTTACCGAGCACCAGATCTACCGCATTGACCACTACCTGGGTAAACCGTCGGTGCAAAACCTGTTTGCACTGCGCTTTGGCAACGCACTGTTTGAACCGCTGTGGCGCCGTGAACACATCGCCAACATCCAGATCACCATCGCCGAAGAACTGGGCGTGGAAAAGCGCGGCGCGTTCTATGAGACCACCGGGGCGCTGCGCGACATGGTGCAAAACCATGCGCTGCAATTGCTGTGCGCCATCGGCATGGAGCCGCCCGTCAACGCGCACGCCGATGCGATCCGTGATGAAAAACTCAAGGTGCTGCGCTCGCTCAAGCCCTGGACGGCAGAGTCTTTGTCGCAGGACGTGATTCGCGGGCAGTACACGGCAGGCAGTATCGCAGGCACGTCGGTGCCGGGGTACCGTGAAGAGCTGGGCGTCAGCCCTACCAGCAGCACCGAAACCTTTGTGGCGCTGCGCACTGAAATTTCCAACTGGCGCTGGGCCGGCGTGCCCTTTTACATTCGCACCGGCAAGCGCCTGGCCGGGCGCGACGCACGCATCGTGGTCAACTTTCGGCCTACGCCGCATGCCATCTTCAACAGTCAGATCGGCCTGGCCAACCGGCTGGTGATCAACCTGCAACCCAAAGACGGGCTCGAACTGCACCTGCTGGCGCAAGGCCAGGACAACCGCAAAAACTCGCACACCCTGTCACCGGTGCAGCTGGACCTGGACTTTGACAAGCGCTTTGGCATGGAGCGCGTCGGTGCGTACGAACGCCTGTTGCTCGACGTGATCGAGGGCCGCTTGAACCTGTTTGTGCGCAGTGACGAGCAGGAAGAAGCCTGGCGCTGGGTTGAACCGATCCTGAACCACTGGCAGGCCGACGCACAAGGCCCGCGCACCTACGCGGCGGGCACCTGGGGTCCCAGCGCCACCAGCGCACTGATCGCCCGCGATGGTTATTGCTGGAGCGAAGAATGCTGAAACGCCCCCACGCTTGTCACTTCGTGTACTGCGCTGTACATGACACCGCCAGAGGCGCAGTCTCTTCGCCCTGTCCCAATGTGCGTAGGCACATTGAGAGCCGCAGGGCTCAGCCCCTCAGGGGCCGAGCCTTGCTTGGGGCGGCCCGGCGCTGCGGCTGCCATGCTTGACCGCATCAAGGCATCTCTCCCATCGCTCGCCCCGGCCGAGCAACGCGTGGCCAAGCTGGTGCTGGCCGACCCGCGCAGTTTTGCCCTGACGCCCGTCAGCGACTTGGCAGATCGCGCGCACGTGAGCAAACCCACGGTGGTGCGCTTTTGCCGCAGTGTCGGCTACGACGGATTGAGCGACTTCAAACTCAAGTTGGCCGGAAGCGTCAGCGAAGGCGTGCCGTTCATCCACCGTAGCGTCGACGTTGATGACAAAACCAGTGACATCATGGTCAAGGTCATCGACAACACCGTGGCCGCCTTTCTGAAGTACCGCAACGACGCGTCTGCCAGCGCCATCGAAAAAGCGGTCGATGCGCTGGTGCGCGCCTACAAGGCCGGACGTCGCATTGAGTTTTTTGGTGTGGGCAACTCGGGCGTGGTGGCGCAGGACGCGCAACACAAGTTTTTTCGGCTGGGTATCAACGGCGTGGCTTACAGCGACGGCCACATGCAGGTGATGAGCGCCTCACTGCTGCAGCCAGGCGACTGCGTGCTGGTGATCAGCAACTCGGGGCGCACGCGCGACCTGATGGACTCCACCGACATCGCTCGTAAAAATGGCGCAACCACCATCGTCATTACCGCCAGCGGCTCGCCGCTGGCCGCCGCCGGAGACATCCATGTCGCTGCTGACCACCCCGAAGGCTACGATCGCTACAGCCCGATGGTGTCACGCCTGCTGCACCTGATGATCATTGACATCCTGGCCACCTGCCTGGCCTTGCGCATTGGTGGTGACAAGCTGCAGCCGCTGCTGCGTGAGATGAAAAACAACCTTCGCAGCAAACGCTACGCCTGATCAAACATCCATGTCGGATTTTTTGACATATTGCAGTGCAATATGTCAGTGATTTACAATTTTCTCAATATAAATCAATGAGTTAAAAAATAGGCACGCATATTGCTTACTCCAAAAAGGCCAGCTCTATCCACTTTTTTGGAGGTTTTATGAAAGTTCCGTTCCGATTCCCCGCACGCCGTGGCGTGGCCATTGCCGCTGCCGTGTGCGCATCCGCTGTGTTGACGCACGCCCACGCCAACGAGCTGTATTTCCAGATGAACCCCAATTACAATGGGCTCGGGCAGCGCCAGGCCTTTCTGTTTGGCGCTGCCAACACCACCGGCACGCTGACCAGCACCGACGGTTCTGTCAACCAGACCTTTGATCTGGGTTCAACAGGCTTTAGCGTGCTGACCGTTCCCAACAACTACGAACTGGCCAATGCCACCATTCAAAACAACGGCTTCAAAATCCAGAGCGCAGGCAACGTGGGGGGCTACTTCCTCAGCCGCCAGCCATTCACCACCGACATGACCTATCTGATCGACGGTGCCAAGCTGGGCTCACAGTACGTTGTTGCAGCCTACAACCAGTTAGGCGGCTACCCCTCGCAAGTGTCAGCCCAGGCAACGCAAGACGGTACCACCGTTACGTTTACCCCACCCGGCGGCGGAGCCGCTACAACGGTAACCCTCAATGCCGGTCAAACATACATGTTCCAGTCCGCAGACACCACTGGCATCGGCGTTGTGGGCAACAAGCCCATCGCCGTGTTTTCGGGGGTGAAATGCGCGAATGTGCCTGTTGGGAGTGTTGCCTGCGACCATCTGGTCGAGCAAATGCCGAGCATTGACCAACTGTCAAAAACTTACTATGTCGCCCCCACGCCACGTACTGGACCGAACGGCGACGTGGTCCGTATCGTGGCCTCTGCCAATGCCACTGAGGTCAAAGTGGACGGAGTTGTGTTGGCAACACTCAATGCGGGGGAGTTCCGTGAGATACGCATTCCCACCGGCAAGACGATTACCGCTGACAAGCCTGTATTGGTAGCTCAGTATCTGGTGGGCCAGTCTCAAGGCGGCGGCAACACCGACCCCGCGATGACCATCGTGCCTGGAGCCGACCAATGGCTCAAGAATTACGTTTTTGCCACTCCCTCTGGCACTGCGGCCTTTCCAACAGACTTCATCAGCCTGCTCATGCAGACCAGTGACATCGCATCTTTGCTGGTGGATGGCGTTGCAGTGGCAGACCCCTTCACGGCTCTGGGGGCCAGTGGCTTTAGCTATGCCAACATTGATGTCTCGGCAACCTCCGGCCCGTTCACAATCCAGGCAGCCAACCCGTTCCAGTTGCTCCTGAGCGGGTATGACAATTTCGACAGTTACTTTACCTACGGCGGTGCCGCATTTGCGCCGGGTGCTTCACCTGACCCGCAGCAACCTCCTGGCAATGGCGTGCCTGAGCCCGGCACCGTGGCTTTGCTGGGCATTGCCCTGGCGGGTCTGGTGGGTATGCGCCGCCGAAAATCGGCTTGAGGTAGAGCGCGGCCACCTTGGCTCTGAACCAGTCAAGGATCTTGTGTCAAGTTTGAAAGATGGGCCTTGTGCCCATCTTTTTTTTGCCACAATCGGGTCAATGCAGCACACCACCCCCCCAGCATCATGGCCATGATTTTTGTGACTGGCGGCGCCGGCTACATCGGCTCGCACACCTGTGTGGAATTGCTCCAGGCGGGTCACGCGGTCACCGTGTACGACAACCTCAGCAACAGCCAGCGTGAGTCGCTGGCGCGGGTGCAGCGCATCGCGGGCAAACCGATCAACTTCATTGAAGGCGACATCCGTGATTTACCAGCGTTGACCGCCGCACTGCAAAGCAGCCAGCCCAGTGCAGTGATTCATTTCGCCGGCCTCAAGGCAGTCGGCGAGTCGGTGGAACAACCACTGCACTACTATGACAACAACGTCGTTGGCACGGTGCGCTTGTTAGAAGCCATGCAATCAGCCAAAGTCAAAACGCTGGTGTTCAGCTCATCGGCCACGGTTTACGGCGACCCACAGCGCCTGCCACTGACCGAAAACCATCCGCTGTCTGCCACCAATCCTTACGGCCAGACCAAGCTGGTGATTGAAAACATGCTGCGCGACCTGTACCGCAGCGATTCCGCTTGGCGCATCGGCATCCTGCGTTATTTCAACCCGGTGGGCGCGCACAGCAGCGGGCTGATTGGCGAAGACCCACAGGGCGTGCCCAACAACCTGCTGCCTTTTGTGGCGCAAGTGGCTGTGGGGCGGCGTGAGTTTTTGAACGTGTGGGGCGATGACTACGCCACGCCCGACGGCACCGGCGTGCGCGATTACATCCACGTGGTGGACTTGGCACTCGGCCACCTGGCTGCGCTGCAGACGCTGGCCGACCGGGCGCAGTGCTTTACCGTCAACCTGGGCACGGGCACCGGCTACAGCGTGCTCGATATGGTGCACGCGTTTGAGGTTGCCAGCGGCAAACCCGTGCCTTACCGTATTTCGCCCCGGCGTCCTGGTGACGTGGCTGCCTGCTACGCCGACCCGGCCTACGCGCGCGAACTGCTGGGCTGGCGCGCGCAGCGTGACCTGGCCGCCATGTGCCGCGACGCCTGGCATTGGCAAAGCAGCAACCCCAACGGGTATAGTTAAGTACTTTGCCACGCGCGTTCCAGGGAGTGGCACCACTGCAATCCAAAAGAGAACACCCCCATGGCTAAAGGCATGATTCTGGCCGCCGGGCAGGGCACCCGCGTGCGGCCGCTAACCAAAGACCTCCCCAAACCGATGATCCCAATTTTGGGCAAGCCGGTGATGGAATACCTGATCGAGCACCTGGCCAGCTACGGCATCACCGAGATCATGGTCAACGTGGCGTTCAACCACCACAAGATCGAACAGTATTTTGGCGACGGCCACCGCTGGGGCGTGCAAATTGGCTACGCCTTTGAGGGTGTGCGCGAGCAGGGCGAGGTGGTGCCCAAACCGTTTGGTTCGGCGGGTGGTATGCGCCGCATCCAGGATTTCAGCGGCTTTTTTGACGAAACGACGCTGGTGCTGTGCGGTGACGCCATCATCGACCTGGACATCGGCGCGGCGCTGCACGAACACAAAGCCAAGGGCGCCATTGCCAGCGTGGTGACCCTGGACGTGCCGCCCAATGAGGTGCAAAACTACGGTATCGTCGTCGCCGACGAACAGGGCCAAATCCAGTCGTTCCAGGAGAAGCCGAAACCCGCTGAGGCCAAGTCAACAGCGGCCAGTACCGGCATTTATATTTTTGAGCCCGCGGTGCTCGACCTGGTGCCGCCGGGGCGCGTCTACGACATCGGCGCGCAACTGTTTCCGCAGCTGGTCGAGCAAAAACTGCCGTTTTTTGCCCAAAAGCGCTTTTTCAACTGGATCGACATCGGCCGCGTCAGTGACTACTGGACGGTGTTGCAACGCGTGTTGAACGGCGAAGTAGCGCAGATGAACATGCCCGGGCGCGAGGTCAAGCCCGGCATCTGGGTCGGTCTGAACACGCAGATTCCGTGGGATCAGGTCAGCATTGAAGGCCCGGTCTATATTGGCTCTAGCGTCAAGATCGAGCCGGGTGCCACCATCATCGGCCCAACCTGGATCGGCCATGGCAGCCACATCCGCACCGGCGCACGGGTGGCCCGCAGCATCTTGTTTGAATACACCCGCATCGCCGCCGACATGCGTTTTACCGACATGATCGTCTCACCCACCTATTGCGTTGACCGTGCCGGTGACACGCTGTACCGCGGCGACGAAACCGCCCAACTGCGCTGGGGCGACGCCCGCGCCTGACTCTCTTCTTCTTGAACCCGGAACTGCCATGTCTGACGAACACTCATCCATCCTGCTGCAACCCGTCGTCCTCTCGGGCGGCTCGGGCACCCGCCTGTGGCCGCTGTCGCGCGAAAAATACCCCAAACAACTGCTCAGCCTGATGGGGCACGACTCGCTGTTGCAGGCCACCGTGCGTCGGGTCGACGGCACGCCAGGCGTTGCGCTGACTGCGCCGATGGTGGTGTGCAACGAAGAGTACCGTTTTGTCATCGCCGAGCAGCTGCGCCAACTCGGCATCAGCGGCACCATCGTGCTCGAACCTTGTGGCAGAAATACCGCACCAGCCCTTACCATTGCTGCGCTGGCAGCTCTTGAAAACGATGCAGATCCGGTCTTGCTGGTGATGCCGGCCGACCATGTGATTACCAATGTCGCGGCGTTTCAGGCCGCCGTCAGCCAGGGCGCAGAACTGGCGCAGGGTGGCGCGGTGGTGACCTTTGGCATCACGCCCGATGCGCCTGAAACCGGCTACGGCTACATTCAGGCCGCCGCTGCAGACACCAGCGGCAAACTGGGTACGGCACGGAAAATCGCCCGCTTTGTCGAAAAACCTGATCTGGCCACTGCCCAAAGCTACCTGGCCGCCGGCAACTACCTCTGGAACAGCGGTCTGTTCATGTTGCGCGCGTCGGTCTGGCTGGCAGCCCTCGGCCAATGCCGTGCCGACATCCAGGCCGCATGCCAGCAGGCATGGGCCAGTGGCAAAACCGACGGCGAATTTGTGCGGGTGGGCAAGGAGGCGTTTGCCCAGTGCCCCAGCGACTCGATCGACTACGCGGTGATGGAGCGCATTGCCAGCAACACCGGCAACGCCCAACTGCCGCCTGCGGTGGTACTGCCCCTGAGCGCGGGCTGGTCCGACGTGGGCGCCTGGGACGCGCTGTGGCAGGTGTTGCCCAAAGACGCGCAGGGCAACGTGACGCAAGGCGACGTGCTGCTGCACGACTGCGCCAACACGCTGGCGCTGTCCGAAGGCCGCCTGGTGGCATGCGTCGGCGTCAACGACCTGGTGGTGGTAGAAACCGCCGACGCGATTCTGGTCGCGCACAAAGACAAGACGCAGGACGTGAAAAAGATTGTCGACGCGCTCAAATCAGCAGGTCGCTCTGAGAGCAGCATCCACCGCAAGGTATTCCGGCCCTGGGGCTCGTATGACGGCGTTGACGCAGGCGCGCGCTTTCAGGTCAAGCGCATCGTCGTCAAACCGGGCGGCACCTTGAGCCTGCAAATGCACCACCACCGCGCAGAGCACTGGATTGTGGTCAGCGGCACGGCCAAGGTAACCAAGGGTGACGAGACTTTTTTGCTGTCAGAAAACCAGTCCACCTTCATCCCGCTGGGCACCACGCACCGGCTGGAAAACCCGGGGCGCGTGCCGCTGGAAATGATCGAAGTGCAGTCGGGCTCTTACCTGGGCGAGGACGATATCGTGCGCTTTGAGGATGTTTACGGTCGCTAAGTCTTTTTAGCCTCTAGCGCATATACAGCAAGCGCAAGAAGCTATCAAAACAGTATCAAACGCCAAGCCGCTTGCAAATCTCCAGCACCGCCGCACTCTGGTTCATGCTGTAGAAATGCAGGCTTGGTGCGCCACCGGCGCGCAACTGCTCGCACAGGTCGGTCACCACATCGAGCCCAAAGGCCTTGATACTGGCGCTGTCATCGCCAAAGCTTTGCAGGCGCAGGCGAATCCAGCGCGGGATCTCGGCGCCGCAGGCATCGGAAAAGCGCATCAGCTGTGACGAGCTGGCAATCGGCATGATGCCCGGCACCACAGGCACGCGCACGCCCAGGGCGTGCGCTTCTTCGATGAACCTGAAGTAGGCATCCGGGTTGTAGAAATACTGGGTAATGGCCGAATTGGCCCCAGCCTGCACCTTGGCAGCAAAGGCGCGCAAATCGGCCTCGGGCGATTTGGCTTGCGGGTGCATCTCGGGGTAAGCCGCGACCTCGATATGGAAGTCGTCACCAGTCTCGGCGCGAATAAAGGCCACCAGGTCGCATGCGTAATGAAACTCGCCACCCGTGCCAAAACCACTGGGCAAGTCGCCACGCAGCGCCACCAAGCGTTTGACGCCCATGGTTTGGAGCGTGGCCAACTGCTCACGCACCCGCTCCCGCGTGGCGCCAATGCAAGAAATATGCGAAGCCGCTGCGACGCCCTCGGCCAGGATGGCGCTGACGGTGCTGAACGTGCCCTCTTGCGTGGAGCCACCTGCCCCGAAAGTCACCGAGCAAAACTCGGGCTGCAGGGCATACAGCTGCTGGCGCACGATGCGCAGCTTGTCCACACCCTCGGGTGTTTTGGGAGGGAAAAATTCAATGCTGATAGGGAAACGGGCATTGGCAGTCATGGCATGTTCCTTCCAGGTGCGTCGTCATTGCGAGCCGATATAAAAAACTCCCGGTTGCCGTCACCCCCGGTGATCGGCGAATCAAACCAGTGCGTCACCGTCAACCCCAGCGCAGCGCAGGCCGCGCGCAGGCGCTGTTCCACGATGACGTACAGGGCCGGGTCTTTGACAATGCCGCCCTTGCCCACCTGGCCCGGCTGCAGTTCAAACTGCGGCTTGACCAGGGTGAGCAGCGTGCCACCGTTTTTTAGCAGCGGCAGCACCGCAGGCAGCACCAGCGTTTGCGAGATAAAGGACAGGTCGGCGACGATCAGGTCAAACTCGGGCACGAAATCGGCGCTGTCGGCATCTGGCGAATCGTCAAGGTCAAATTGGCCGTCAGCCCCCGTACTGTCTGTGTAAGCAGCTACCAAATCAGATGCATTCAAAGCCCGTGCATTGACACCTTCAACGCACAGCACGCGCGGATCCGCCAGCAGCTTGGGGTGCAACTGGGCACTGCCTACATCCACCCCCACGACAAAGCGGGCGCCGTGCTGCAGCAGGCAGTCGGTGAAGCCACCGGTGCTTTGACCGACGTCCAAACACTGCTGGCCTGCCACCGACAGGCC
>Ga0210024_1004196_pt1 | contig 11437 bp, 6 predicted proteins | sample CryGeymeta201525_FD_183988 | JGI IMG/M metagenome (GOLD analysis project Ga0210024, IMG submission 183988) | Groundwater microbial communities from Crystal Geyser aquifers in Utah, USA - Crystal Geyser metaG 2015-25 (SPAdes) (version 2) | ecosystem: Environmental > Aquatic > Deep subsurface >... | reverse complement strand
GGTTGAGATGCAGCCCGGAGACAAGGCTATTTTCAATTTAAAAACAAATAAAGTTGCATTTACCCGAAAAGATGTGGATGCTGACGTGGCATGGAAAGATGGAAAGGTAATTTTCAGAAATGTTGAACTTGCTGAAGTTTGCAAGACGTTGTCGCGCAGGTTTAGTGCAAAAATTGCACTTTCCGACGATGCTGGCAGATTGTTGACGCACCCGTTTACATTTACCATCGAAAACGAACCTTTGCCACTGGTGCTCGATTATTTATGCAAAGCCGCACCACTAATGTATAAAACGGAATACATAGATTTGGATGGAGAAAAAGGAATTGAAATAATAAGATATACAATCAGTTCGAAATAATTAAAACTAACAACAAACTTAAAAAACAGATTGCCGATGAATAAAAACTAACTTTCAAAAAAACGAAATGGAAAGTGCTCCAACACCTCCCATTTCCGATTTGTCCTTAAACAAAGAGATTTCAAAAAAATATTGTCAAATTCAAACCATTACAAAATTATGGAAAAAAATGAAAAAATGGTTGACTCGGGTGGCTTTCATCCGCAGTTAACGCAATTGATTAGAATTATGAAATTAACGTCATTTTTGTTCTTCTTCGCGGTTGCCCAGGTACTTGCGGTAAGTTCGTATTCGCAGGCAACAAAATTATCACTTAATCTGAAGAATACGACTGTGAAAGATGTGTTGCTGGTAATAGAGGAAAACAGCGAATTCTATTTTCTGTACAGCAATAAACTCATTGATGTTGAAAGAAAGGTTGACGTCAAAATAAATAACAAGCGTGTTGAAAATATCCTTTATGAAATTTTCGAAGGAGAACCTGTTGTTTATTCAATTAATGACCGTCAAATAATACTAAGTCCTGAAGGTATGGTAATTGGTAACCTTAGGAATTACACTCAACAGGCAAAAAAATTAACAGGAACCGTAAAGGCTGAGGATGGAGAACCTCTGCCCGGAGTAACAGTAATTGTTAAGGGTACAACAACCGGAACAGTTACCAATGCAGATGGCAGTTTTTCTCTTGATGTTTCGGCAGACGTTGAAACCTTGTTATTCTCATTTGTCGGTATGGCTGATCAGGAAGTAATTATTGGAAACCAAACTGTATTTAACATTGTAATGATATCTGAAACCATTGGACTTGATGAAGTAATTGCAATTGGTTATGGTACGGTAAAAAAGTCGGATCTTACCGGTGCAGTCGGTTCAATGCAGGGCGATGCAGTTGCAGAAAGGCAAACCACAATGGTTTCGCAGGCATTGCAAGGCGCCATGCCAGGGGTTACCGTAACGCGCAGCAACAACGCTCCCGGTTCAGCGGCAACAATCCGTATCCGAGGTATTACCACAATTGGCGACAGCAACCCGTTAATTATTGTTGACGGTGTTCCGATGGACAATATCGATGATATTAATCCGAATGATATCCAGGATATTTCTGTGTTGAAAGATGCTGCATCAGCTTCTATTTATGGTTCGCGCGCTGCCGCAGGTGTAATTTTGGTTACTACCAAAAGAGCAAAAGTCGGTGAAATCGGATTGCAATACAATATGGAATATGGTTTTGAAAAGCCAACTCAATTGCCCGAATATGTTAATGTAACCCGTTATCTGCAGATGGCCAACGAACTGCGATGGAACGATAACAACAACAATGCAAACGAATTTCCTCTTTATCCAAAAGATGAAGTTGACAATTATCTTTCATTAAATGGAGAGAATCCAAACCGTTATCCAAATACAGATTGGGTTGATTTAATACTGAATGATAACGCACCCCGGCAAAGTCATGTTCTCACTATAAGCGCTGGCACAAAGGCAGTTCGCACGAATGCCTCACTGTCGTATGACAAAACAGATGCTTTGTATGATGGCAGAAGTTACGAGAGAATAACTGCACGTTTCAATAACGACATTACAATTAATAAGTTTTTAGCTGCAAGCCTCGATTTTAATTTTAAACGTTCTATATCCAATCAGCCCAATACCGACCCGATGTATTTCACACTTATTTCAGCACCTGTATATGCAGCAGAATGGACTGACGGCAGGGTTGCTGAAGGGAAAACCGGGGCAAATATATATGGTTCATTAAAGAATGGTGGATTCAATGACTCATGGTTTAACGATGTGGGTGGTAAAGTGGCCCTTGATTTTACTCCATTGGACGGACTTAAAATATCAGCCGTACTTTCACCCACGCTGGGGTTTGATAAGAGAAAAAATTTCCGTAAAAAGGTGGTGTATTATTCGGCTGACGATCCATCAGTTTATGGAGGAACACTTCAATGGAACGGAACTACAATGTTGTCTGAAACAAGAAACGACAATTACAGGGTAACTACTCAGTTTTTGGCAAATTACATGAAATCATTTGGCGACCATAATCTGAATGCCCTGGCTGGTTACGAAAATTACTACGCTTTTAATGAAAACCAGGGAGCTTCGCGCGACCAATATAAATTAGATTCATATCCGTATTTGAATTTAGGTCCGCTCGAATTCCGCGATAATAGCGGAAGTGCCTGGGAAAATGCGTATCGTTCGTGGTTTGGACGGGTAATGTACAATTACAAAAACCGTTATTTTCTGCAGGGAAATGTCCGTTTCGACGCATCGTCGCGGTTTCATCCCGATTACCGCTGGGGTTCATTCCCCTCTTTCTCTGCCGGCTGGGTAATTTCGGAAGAATCATTCATGAAGGATATTGATTTTCTTTCATTTCTTAAGCTAAGGGGATCATGGGGAACTCTGGGTAACGAGCGCATAGGAAATTATCCTTATCAGGCAACTATTGCATTCAGTAATGCATTGTTCTTTCAGGGAGCCAATGTAGTGTCGGAACAGACTGCAGCGCAAACGCAATATGCTATTCAGGATATTTCATGGGAAACAACCGTATCTACTGATTTTGGTGTTGACGCTTCATTCCTCGATAACAAATTGCGTTTTACAGGTGATTATTTTATGAAAACTACAAAAGACATGCTTTTGGCGCTGGAAATACCCGATTATATCGGTTTTGATAATCCGGACCAGAATACAGGAGAAATGGAAACCAAAGGATGGGAGGCTGAATTGGGATGGAACGACCAGCAGGGAGATTTTGGTTATTCTGTATCTTTCAATATTTCCGATTTTAAATCAAAAATGGGAGATTTGGGTGGTACCGAGTTTTTGGGTGATCAGGTAAAAAAAGAAGGAAGCGAGTTTAACGAGTGGTATGGTTACCTTTCTGATGGACTAATCCAAACTGAAGAAGATTTGGCCGCTTCTCCAAAGTTAAATACTTCAATGAAAGTTGGAGATGTAAAATACAAGGATATCAGTGGGCCGGATGGAGTTCCTGACGGAAAAGTATCACCTGAATACGATAAAGTTTTACTGGGTGGTTCATTACCACGGTATTTGTACGGTGGAAATATCCGACTTAATTATAAAAATTTCGATTTCTCACTGGTAATACAGGGTGTGGGAAAAGTAAATGACCGGTTGGAAGGTTTAATGGTACAACCGTTAATGGAAAACTGGGGTCATATACCAAAAATACTGGATGGAACAAGTTGGAGCAAATATAACACCGAAGAGCAGAACCTGAAAGCCAAATATCCACGCTTATCGCAAAACAACCGGGGGAATAACTATACCATGTCCGATTTTTGGTTATTTGACGGTGGCTATTTACGCTTTAAAAATATGACACTGGGTTATAATATTCCTTCATCGGTAACCAGTAAAATTAATCTTCAGGGAGTCAGGGTTTATGGAAGTATTTCTGATTTCCTGACCATCAATAACTATCCAAAAGGCTGGGACCCTGAAGTTTCGGCAAGCGGATATCCGATTACCTCTTCCTTTATGTTTGGTTTATCAGTTAAATTTTAAAAATCCGGAATCATGAAAAATAAATTAATACGATTACTTTTTATATCAGGGCTGTTTTTATTTTCAGCTTGTACTGATTTGGATTTAAATCCATTATCGGAAGGTTCCAGTGAAAACTGGTATTCCAGCGAAAGTGAAATCAATATGGCTGTTAACGATCTGTATAGAAATGTGTTTTGGCCAAGAGACAATGACGAATGGACCGATGATTATACTCGTCGGGATTTAACAACACCAATTACAAATGGCACGATTAACGGGGAATGGGGAACCGTAATTAGTGTCTGGCAAAATGCGTACAAAACAATAGCAAGGGCCAATACAATTCTTGCCAATCTCGACCGTTCAGTTGGTGCAGTTCCACAAACAACTCTTGATAAATTTGAAGCTGAAGCGCGTTTTGTAAGGGCTTCGCAATATGCGATGTTAATTTCTCATTATGGCGATGTAATTTATTTTACCGATGTGCTTGATTTGGAAGAGGCGTTTACTTTGTCGCGAACCGATAAAAATACAGTTTTACAGTCAGTTTATGAAGATTATGATTTTGCAGCTTCAAAACTTCCTACTACTTATGGCAGCAGTGAATTGCAACGCGCAACAAAAGGAGCTGCTTTGGCAATGAAAGCCCGGATTGCACTTTTCTTCCAGGACTGGGCAATTGCGCGCGATGCTGCTAAAGCTTGTATGGATTTGGGCGCTTATGAATTACATGCTGATTTCAGGACTCTTTTTCTTTCGAAAACAAAAAATCCGAAAGAAATGATATTTGGGGTTCCCAGATCAGCCGTATTAAATGTTGTAATTGGAAATACTAAAAACTGGATTAACAGGTTGGCAGGTGGTTGGGGTGCAGCCGAAGCTCCGTCATGGGAACTGCTCTGTTCATTTTTATGTACCGATGGACTTCCAATTGATGAATCGCCGTTGTTCGATCCGAGGGATCCTTTCAAAAACAGGGATCCGCGGTGTACCGAAACCATTGTTGAATTTGGAACTCCCTGGTTGGGATTTACATACGAACCACATCCCGATACATTAAATGTATATAACTATAAAACGGGAAAGTATGTGAAGAATAACGATACCCGCTCAAATGCTGCATTTGCTTCTTTTAATGGTTTAATGTGGAAAAAAGGAATTGACGAAGACTGGGCTGATGATTACAGGGCTGAGAATGAAATTTTTATTATGCGTTATGCCGATGTACTGTTAATTTACGCTGAAGCCAAAATTGAACTGAATGAAATTGACCAGGCTATGCTCGATGCTTCAATTAATAAAGTGCGTGCCCGTGCATATAAAGTTGCTGTTTCGGATGTAACCAAATATCCGGCCGTTATTGCAGGTACTAATGAAGCCATGCGCAAAGCAGTGAGGATTGAACGTAGAATGGAACTGGCATTTGAAGGACGCCGTTATGAAGATATAATCCGCTGGAAACTGGCCGAAAAAGTGCTTAGTAAAGATATATACGGAATGCTTGATGTGGCAGACCTGCGCTCAAAAGTAATCAACCAGGGGCTGTGGTTCTTTCCGCAAACTCCCGAAATTGACGAAGACGGAGTAGCGATTTTCGAGCCAATTTATAATGCTGGTTTAATCAAGCGTCTAGCTTTACGCGATTTTGATAAAAACAGGCAATACTTGTGGCCTATACCAACAAAAGAAATATTAATTAATGATAACCTTCAGCAAAACGATGGTTATTAATAGTTTAGTGTAATTAGATTAAAAGCCTGCCTTAACAGGTGGGCTTTTTTTTATTCCATTTAAAATTGGTTACAAATCTTTTTTGTCAATTTACACGGGCATTAAAATTTCAGATGAGTAAAATCATAAATAATAGCAGAGCCATCATTTTGGGTTTCGTCCTTGTTTTATCTGGTTTTTCATCATACCAGCAGGTAAGATCCAACACTGAAATTAAATCAGATGTTTGTATCCTGGGGGGAAGCGAAGCCGGATTTACTGCCGCCATACAAGCTGCACGTATGGGGAAGAATGTCGTTTTAATAGAACCGACGGGACACCCCGGAGGAATGATGTCAGAAGGAATTGTTAAAGACATTCGATTTGGTAGTTCGGTTGTGATTGGTGGAATAGCAAGAGAAATTTATACCGAAATAGAAGCCCATTATGGGCGCGAACCAAAATTCGGACAAAAAGATTGGTATTCACCATATGAACCCAAAATTGCTGAGGAGGTAATCGAAAAATTTTTGGCAAATGAAAACAATATTCGAATTATCCGAAAAACACGGGTCTATGAAAACGGAGGAGTTCAGAAAGATGGTACACGAATAAAAAGTATTTCGCTGGAAAATGGGATTGAGATTTTTGCTTCGGTTTTTATTGATGCCTCCATTGAAGGTCATTTGTTGCATTTTGCCGGAGTTACAACAGAAACAATTCGCGAAGGCAATCAAAAATTTAGAGAAACCAAAAACGGTATTCAGATTGAAAATAACTACAGGCAGTTTGAAGTAAATGTTGATCCGTATATTGTACCTGGAGATCCTGCCAGCGGATTAATCCCAACCATCCAATCCGAAGAATTAGGAAAATTTGGAGCGCCCAGTAAATATATTCAGGGGTACTGTTTTCGTTTGTGTCTTACAAAAGCTGAAAGTAATAAGATACCTATCCTGAAACCTGCAAATTACAATCCGGCTTCCTACGAAATTTACAGAAGGTATTTGAAAGCTGGAGGTAAACTATTTCAACCGGGAGTGAACCGGGAAAACGGTAAAACCGATTTGGGAAGCTGGCATGATTTGTCGGCAAATCTTTACGGTGAAAACTGGATGTATCCTGAGGGTAATTACTCAAAACAGGATAGCGTTGTTCAGTACCACAAAAATTTTACACAGGGATTAATTTGGTTTTTACAGAATGACCCTGATGTTGATGCTGAAACAAGGAAAAACTGGGAAGAATGGGGTTTGTGTAAAGACGAATACCTTGATAACGGTGGTTGGCCAAGAAGATTATACATTCGAAGTGCGCGGAGGATGGTTTCTGATTATATTATTACAGAGTATCAAACAAAAAGGGAAAATACAGAAGTAGTTGAAGATCCTGTTGCCATTGCATGGTGGCCACCCGATACACATCATGCCAGAAGAATTGTTAAGAACGGTTTTGCGTACAATGAAGGTTTTGTTTTTGGAGGAAAAGACTGGCGGCCTTTTGGAATTTCATGGCGGGCATTAATTCCGCGAATGGAAGAATGTACCAATTTGATAACTCCAACTTGCCCATCATCCAGTTATGTTGCTTATGGGGCGATTAGAATTCTGCCAACTTTTATGGTATTGGGGCAAAGCGCCGGGTGCGCAGCAGCAATTGCTGTTGAAAACCGAATAAATGTGCAGGATGTGGATTATCACCAGCTTAAAAGTGAATTACTCAAACACAATCAGATTTTGACCATTCCCGATGACTGGTTAAGGTATGTTCAGTTTGAAGAATAAGTTGTTTTTATTTTTTATCTGTAAATTGAAAGGATTATTAAAATGAACAGAAGAGCTTTAACGCATTATGAATTCCCCGATGCATATTCAGCCAACTGGATGAGATTAAGCGTAAATAAAAATTGTAAGGCAACGACAATTATTAACTACAATTGATTATTAAAGTACTAATGAAGAATCCGGGTATCATATTTTTCTTTTGTCTCGCTCTTTATTCCTGTAATAAGCCTTCGAAACAGGAAAAACAGCCTAATATAATTGTAATTTATACCGACGATCAACGATACGATGCCGCAGGTTTTAATGGAAATGAAAAAATAATCACCCCCGCTTTAGATAAAATTGCTGCAAAAGGAGTTCGGTTTACAAATGCGAATGTTGTTTTTTCGTTATGTAGTCCCAGTCGGGCCGCACTACTGACCGGACGTTACGGAAGTGCAAACGGAGTACTTCATTTAAGCAGTAACCTGAATTCAGGTGAAAAAACTATAGCAGCTTACCTTCAGGAAGCCGGTTACCAGACTGCTGTTTCAGGGAAATGGCATATAGGGCAGAGCCCCGATTCAGTTGGCTTCGATTTTTATGTTTATTTTGAAGGAAACGGTTCGTACTATAATCGTTTAATTCATGATATGGGAAAGGAGATCAAGCCTGAAATCCACTGCGATGAATATTGTGTAACCCGTTCAATCGATTTTTTAAAAGATGCATCAAAAATTGGCAAGCCCTTTTTCCTTTATCACAATACCCAGCTTCCGCACATGAACGGAGAATTGGTGTGGGATGCAAAACTGGAAACAAAGGAAATGTATAATCAGGCTGAATTGCCTGTTACTTTGAGCCGGGATGATAATCTTTCTGAAAAACCGGAACACCTGAAAACTGTCAGAAACCGAACCCAGGCATTAATTTATGGTTATCCCGACTCGGTTGCTATTCAAAATCATACCCTCGATTATTACTCGGTGATCACCGAAATGGACTACGCTCTTGCACGTCTGTTTGAAACACTCGATGAACTTAATTTGTGGGAGAATACGTACGTGTTTTTTATGGGCGACAACGGCTGGATGCTTGGTGAACATGGTTTTACAAGTAAAGTTTTACCGTATCGTCCTTCAACACGGGTTCCCCTTTTTGTGGTGGGACCTGATTTGAACCCCGGAGAAAACAACAGTTTGGTAATGAATATTGATATCGCCCCAACCATTCTTGAGTTGGCGGGAATTCAAATTTCTGAAAATATTCATGGAAGTAGTATTTTACCGCTTTTAAGAATTAAAAAATCCGGCTGGCGTGAATCTTTTGTTTACGAAGGTTTGGGAGATTATGGCGGAACCAAGCCAAACCTGACCGTTGTGAGCACAGATTACCGGTATATTGAAACATATCAGGACAACCAGTTGAATCAGATAATTTACAAAGAACTTTATGATCAGAAAACCGATACTGATGAAATGATTAATCTGGTTGATAAACCTGAAATGACGGATTTAATAAATTCTTTTCAGCAGAAAATAATTCTGCATAAAAGAAACATATTGAATGAAAAATTAAATTCACCAAATTTTCAAGATAAAAAGTTATGAAGAAAGTATTTTTCACTCTGTTGTTCCTCGCAGGAATAGTTACTGTTAATTCACAATCCATTTTTATCGAAGCCGAAAGCTTTACAGATAAAGGTGGTTGGGTGGTCGATCCTCAGTTTGTTGAACAAATGGGATCGCCCTATTTGCTGGCGCATGGAATGGGCGTTCCGGTGAAAGATGCTCAAAACGGAATCGAGGTTAAAATTGACGGTAAGTATTATGTGTGGGTGAGGACAAAAAACTGGGCGCCGGGAAACTGGGATGCTCCCGGCAGATTTCTCGTTTTGGTTGACGGAAAAAAGTTGGAAAAGGAATTAGGCAAAAACCCGGGGTGGAACTGGGAATATGCCGGAAGTGTCAATCTGAAAAAGGGCGACAGCAAAATTTCCTTAAAAGACTTAACCGGTTTTGAAGGCCGGTGCGATGCCATTTATCTGACCATGAAGGAAAACGAAAAACTTCCGGCAGAAGGAGAACCCCTTAAAAAGTGGCGTTTGGCACAATCGGGGACTCCTGAAATACCTAAAAGAATTGTGAAATACGATTTGGTGATTATTGGCGGGGGAATTGCCGGAAGCGCAGCTTCCATTGCTGCTGCCGAGCAGGGAATGAAAGTTGCCCTTGTACACGACAGGCCTGTTCTTGGTGGAAATGCCAGCGGCGAAATCCGTGTTCACACCCTCGGAATTTACGGAAAGTTTGAACGGATTCTGAAAATGCTCGACACGGAACATTATCCAAATGGTTCGGCAGAAGCTTTTAAAGATGATCAAAAGCGGATGGCGAACGTGGAGAAATACGAAAATATCGACCTCTTTTTAAATTTCAGGGCGTATGCTGCCGGGGCGATAAACAATAAAATTACCTCGGTTGATGCCCGCCACACTTCAACGGGCGAGATGGTACGATTTGAAGCGCCACTTTTTGTTGATTGCACCGGCGACGGGTGGATTGGATACTGGGCTGGCGCCGAATACAACTACGGTAGGGAAGCGTCATCAAAATTCAACGAAAACTGGGATGCACACGGATTATTGTGGAGCCCGGAAACCGCTGATAATTATGTTATGGGATCATCGGTTTTGTGGGGATCTGAAAATGCCGGCAAACCTGTTACTTTCCCCGAAGTGCCCTGGGCAAAAGATGTGGCAAAGGATTACGCAGAGAAAAACGGCGAGTGGCAATGGGAATTCTCGCGCAACGATTTAAGTCAGATCGACGATGCCGAAACCATTCGTGACCACATGTTCAGGGCAATCTACGGGTCGTTTTACAACTACAAAAATCCGCCAACCAGCAACACAAATACCGATCAGGCGAAAATTGGCATCATCGATAATAAATTACAGCAACAAAAGGCCGACAGCCTTCAGTTAAAATGGGTTTCCTATCTTTTGGGAAAACGTGAATCGCGGCGGTTGGTAGGAGATTATATTTTCACTTTTAACGATGCGCGCGACACCACCAAATTTGAAGATGCCGTGGTTTTTGAAAAACGCGACGTGGATGTACATTTTCAGATAAACCTGCTCGACGAGAATGACCCGAATTTTATTTCGGAAGCGATGTTTTATAAAACAGGGCAATACAGCATTCCTTACCGGAGCCTGTATTCTAAAAACATCAGCAACCTGTTTATGGCTGGCCGTAATTTTAGCTGTTCGCATGTGGGCCTCGGCGGTCCGCGGGTGATGCGCACTACCGGTCAAATGGGAGCTGCGGTGGGGCTGGCTGCCTCTATCTGCAAAAAATACAATGCCAGTCCGCGCGATGTGTACACCACCCACCTGCAGGAATACCTCGAACTGATTGAAACCCAAAAATAGAACCGATGCGGAAACCGGGAATATTTGTCGTTATAATGATTTTTACAGCAGTTGTGTTTCATTCACTTGCATTTTCGCAGAATCGCGGTGATTCCTGTCGCACTGCTTTTAATTTTAATATCGACGAGTTTTCTGTATCCAACACAATTAAAATTTGCAACAACGAGAACCACATTCCTTTCGGTTATGAGGCCGACATAAACATGCCAGTTTGCGACGATACTTTGTGCGCCAATGTTGTTTTGAAGCTTTACTGGGATTTGGCAGGAAATTACAAGCGTTTTGATACCATTCCCGGAAACCCGCTTACCAAATTCGATCACAAAAAATTCACATCTGCCGATTATCTGAAACTCGATCAGATTTTAAAAAACAGAAACAGTATTCTTCGAATCGTCAGAAAAGAAGAATTGGTGGATAAAACAGTTAAAATTAAAGCAACCACGGTGGATGCCGTTACAGGTGCAACACCGCAAACGATTAAAAAAGCTGTGGTTGAAGGGGCAGTTTATTCATCTTTTACACTTTGGCATTTTATTAACGGTTCAATAAAAAACAGCATCGCTGGCTTTACCGAAAGCATTTACTCAGAACCCATTGCCAGGCAAATATTACTCTCTGATAATTATGAAACAC
>Ga0210024_1004192_pt1 | contig 11443 bp, 10 predicted proteins | sample CryGeymeta201525_FD_183988 | JGI IMG/M metagenome (GOLD analysis project Ga0210024, IMG submission 183988) | Groundwater microbial communities from Crystal Geyser aquifers in Utah, USA - Crystal Geyser metaG 2015-25 (SPAdes) (version 2) | ecosystem: Environmental > Aquatic > Deep subsurface >... | reverse complement strand
GACGGTTACACCCTGGTTCTTGAAAATTCCTGACTCCGCCCACCGGGGAGCCCAGAAACCGCTGCCAAAAACGATCTTGGCAATGCGGCCCGGAAGGCTGTGCTCGCGATCAACGAAACCCGGTGTCAAATCCCAAGGGCGTGAAACCATTGGTGATGCTCCCTTTGGACACGCTGCCGCAAGAGACTGGCACGTGAGGCCGGCATGATCGCTCCGGCTCCTCTGATCGCGTGGGCGCGGGCTTCGCCGGGGGTGAGGCCGAAGGCTTTGCGGAAATTTCGGTTGAAGGTGGCGGGATGATTGAAGCCCCAGCGGTAGGCAATCTCAGCGATCTGCAGGTGCGCTTGCGCGGGATCCTGTAGCGCCGCGAGGCACCGTTGCAACCGCAGGTGGAGTTGGTAGCGGGCAATACGGCCAAGCGGTTCGAGCAACTGGTAAAGCTGGGTTCGAGAAATTCCGAATTTCCGGGCGATTTCCGCCGGCGACAAGTTGGCCGCACCCAGGTTCTCACGGATGTGGCGTTTGATCTGATAGATCAGCACTTCCGCCATCGGGCCTTGTGCCGCCGAATCCGGGAGCAGTTCGCCTCCCGCCATCGCCGCGCCCGCCAGAACCCGGGTCGCGCTTTCCACCCGATGGCCTTCACCGACGCTGAACCGGGAGGCCAGCTCGCGGCAGGAAAGCATGTGCCGCCGCAACAGATCCACGGACGGATTGTCCCGAGGCAGTGCGTGCCCGTGCCAACGGGCGATTTCAGGCACGACCTCCTCGATCGCCGCGCGCGGCCACATGGAGGTGACGTGTCGGAACTCCGAGTTGATGTTGTCAACCGGCTGCGCCAGGTCGAAGATCACGATGTCTCCGGCTTGGGCATAGGTCGTGCGGCGGCCGACACCGAACTGCACCCCGCCTTCGATAAAAAGCTGAATCAGGATCGCATCCAGCCCGTCGCGCGCCGCCTTGCGCTCCGTCCGGATGTAGCGCCCGGTCGATGCCTTTAAATCACCCAGCACCGACTGCCCGAAGTGATGCAACTCGAAGGTCGCATGATAAGGCCTATCGACGGGCGATGGCGAATCCTCCACATCGAAAATGGGTGACATGTCCTCCCGCCATGCTGCGAAACGATCCTTTTCGGGAAGTGAGTCGGTGGTGAAAAGAGAATTAGGGAGGGTGTTCAATGCAAGAATTCTAGGTGGGTAAGGCTCGTCGTCAACCTTCCGTTGGATTCTGGCAGATGGCAGGCTTCCGGACGCATGATCAAGGATACGGACAAATCGTCAGTCATCGCCGCTCGGTTTTTCGGTGGAAGTCGCGACTGTGGAGTTGTCGTTCGCCCAAACCTAGCCTCCGACCTTTGAATACAGCCACCAGACCACGCACCAATCCCTATCCATCATGAAAATCACCCTTGGAAAAATAGCCCGCATCACCATCACACTGGCAATCCCGGCCACCTTGCACGCCGCGAATCTGGCTTTCGACAACGCCTCGTCATCCGCTTACAACGGCGGTTGGGAGGACGGCTCGAATGGCGGCACCGGCTGGGGGTCGTGGTCGTTGACAGCCAGCGGCGCTGATTCGGGCTTTTTTGTGAGCAGCTCGACTACGAATGGAAATGGCGCGGACGATGGCGATATCGGCGGCCTTCCGGGGGACTTCGACATCGATACGACCGCGGGACTGATCGGAACGGGTCCTAATTCCCAGGTTACGACTCCGGTATCGTTAGGCATGTTTACAGGGCTTTTCGAACGCGCCGAGGCCAGCCGTGGATTCACCGGCGGGGCGCTCGGTGTCGGACAATCGTTCATCATCGATTTTGACAATGGGTTTTTGAACCCCAGCGGGAGCTTCGGAATCGATTTGCTCAACGCGGGCGGGGACATCCTGTGGCAACTCCAATATGCGGTGGGTGATGCTTCTTACAGTTATTCGAGAGGCTCCAATCCCGAGCTGTCTCCCACCACCGTGGGTTTCGGCACGGAAGGCTTGAGTCTGGCCTTCAAGCTTCGAGATTCGACTTTTTACTCGATGTCTCTCGAACGGCGAGACGGCGAAATTTATGACTCCGGTGCCGGTTTTTTGAACTTCAACGACGATCTGGAAATCACGCAAGTTCGGATTTTTGCGGATGGAACCGGTGGCATCATTCCTGGTGACGTCACGACGGATTTCTTCATCAACAGCATGATGGTCATCCCCGAGCCATCCACCTCGCTGCTAGTCGCGCTGGCTGGAATCGGACTTCTGCTGCGGAGGAGCCGCCCCTGAGCTTAGCCAGATTGAAGACGCTTCGTTTTCTCCTGCTCAGCGGCGTCTCCTCCGCTTGCTTCTGGCTCGGTTATTTCGGCTGGTGGCCCGCCATTTTCCCGGCGGCGGCGGTGCTTGGGTTGGCTTTTTGCCAGCTACGGACGCGCTGGGCTTGCGTCCCGGCGGCGCTCGCGGGCGGCTTCATCGCCTGGCGTCCGTTGCAGGATTCGCTCACGGCATATGGGAAGATCGGAATTCATGTGCTGCTGCTCTGGCAGGCGATCACGCTCATCCCTGTGGCGCTGAGCCTGCGCTGGGGATGGCGGCGCGGGGTGCGCATGGTGTGGTTCTTCCCGCTCGTGTGGGTCGGCGGCGAATATCTGCGGATGTTGGGGCCGATCGGGTTTCCCTTTTGCAGCCTCGCGCTTCCCGTTTACGAGCAACTCTGGCTGATCCAGGTGGCCGACCTTGGCGGTCTGCATTTGGTCAGCGCGGTCGTGGCGATGGGTAGCGGGCTGCTGTTGGATATTTGGAAATCCATTTCACGCGGTGACGGCCTCGCATGGCGTGAGCTGCGGCCTTCAGGGGTCGGGTTTGCGGCCGTGTTGATCCTCGTTTCCGCATACGGAGGAATCCGGCTGAACCAGATCGAGCGTGGTCTCCAGCCGGGGCCGGTGATCGCGGTGATCCAGCCGGACATCCCTTTGACCGGTGGCGAGGATGGCGACTATGACTGGAAACGGCTGCTGCGCGAGCTCCAGGCCATGAGCGAGGAGGCGGCGAAGGCGGAACCCCGCCCGCAACTCATCGTCTGGCCGGAGGCCATGAGCGTCTGGCCATTGTACAATCCGGGATACTTCGAGCAGCCCTTCGTCGAATCGCTCTTTCCGGAAATTGCCGCCGCCGGGATTGATCTCCCGCGTGACGAGCTTGCGGCGCACTGGGACACACGGCGTGCGGGATACCAACGGGAAGACGCCGCGCTGCGCGCCTGGGTGCGGGATCTTGGAATTCCCTTGCTGTTCGGCCAGGTTCACAAGTCACCGGTTGAGAGGGACGGTGCGCTTGTCTTCGCCAAATACAATGCCGCCCGGTTGATCCGCCCGCACGGCGACGGTCTGCCGGAACATCAACTCAAAATCCGCCTGTTTCCCGGCGGTGAGTATCTGCCCGGTGGGCGGGAACGTCTGCGGACCCTCGCCGGGACTTCGGATTATTTCACGGATTGGATCGGTTCCATGGCCGACATCCAGCCGGGCCGGGTGCGTGAAACATTTGATCTCCCGGCCGCGAATGGCGACGCCCCCGCGTCCTTCATCGTCTCGATTTGCGGGGAGATCCTATTCCCGGAAAGCTCCGGGGTTTACGATTACCGGGACGAGCGACCGTTCCACATCACCATCGCCAACGAAGGCCGCTTCCAGCGCAACCGCGCCCTGTTGGTCACCTACATGTCGCAGCCGTTCCGCGCCATCGAAGCCCGCCGAGCCATCGCCCGCAGCGCCAATACCGGCATCTCCGGTTTCGTCTCACCCACCGGCAGGCTATACGGGCAGGTCACCAACGCCGACGGGAAGCATCGGACCGGCCTCGGCTTAGCGGAACAGGCCGCCATCGAGGAATTCCAGCAACGCGCCCGCAGCTTTGCGGAAAACCCGGATTGCCGGGCAGCAGGATGCAGCCCCTCCTTGGAGCTGGTCGAGCAAGCCGGAGAGATCCGCCGCCTCCGGGCCGAGGCCGGCGTCTCCGGCTTTTCCGTGGCCCGCATCGACATCTCGTCCCACGGCACGCTTTACCAACGCATCGGCGATGCTTTTCCGCGGTTTTCCCTGGTCGTGCTTGGGCTGGCGACCGTGGCCGCTTTCACAAGGTGGCAGAGGAACAAGGAGTGGCTGCATCCTGCTGCCCGCTGAGAATCCGGGTTGCCGAGCGGCGGAATGCAGCCCCTCCCTGGGATTTAGATCACCGCGTCATTCCACGGGCGCACCTCGCCCGCTTTCCGGTTTTGGCGCGAATCACCGCCATAGACGAGAACACAGTCGGATGCTGACAGACCGGTCTGCCGGGCAAACCAGGACAGTTCATCGAAAAAGGTGGGGTGAAGAGTGGTTCCGGACTTGATTTCGACCGCCTTGATCGCGGAGCCATTCTCGATAATCAGGTCGATTTCATGTCCACTATGGTCGCGCCAGAAAAAGACCGAAGGGCGCTCTCCCCGATTGTATTGTGCTTTGATCTGTTCCGTGATAACATGGTTCTCGAAAATTGATCCACGGAGGTAGTGTCCGGCCAAGCCATCCGCGTTTTTGATGCCGAGGAGCGAACACAGCAAGCCGGTGTCGTGGAAATAGAGCTTGGGTTGCTTCACCAACCGCTTGTTCCAGTTACGATGATATGGGCGCAGGAGGAAAACGATGAAGCAGGCTTCAAGAACGGAGATCCATGAGCGGACGGTTTTGTGATCCACACCCACTTCATTTCCCAAAGCGGCCATGTTCAGGAGCTGTCCCGCCCGCCCGGCGCAGAGGATGAGGAATTTTCGAAACAGCGAGAGGTCGCCGATGTTTTTGAGCGTTCGTAAATCGCGCTCCAGATAAGTTTCGATGTAGGCTGGATAGAAGTCCTCCGGCGCGACCGGTCTGTCAAAAACCGGGGGGTAGCTCCCCTGATATAGCACGGTGTCCGGATCGCTGGCAAAGAGGTCCGCAGATTTCAGCTCTGCGGAGGAAAAAGGCAGCAGATGTGAAATCGCCGTGCGCCCTGCCAACGACTGGGAGATTTTTTCCAGAAGGAGAAAGTTCTGCGAACCGGTCAGGACAAACCTACCCATCCGCCCGCTCTCATCCACAATCCCTTGCAGGTAGGAAAAAAGCTCGGGTGCTCGCTGCGCTTCGTCGATGATCGCTCCCGTTTCCGCGTGCGCTTCCAGAAAGCGACGGGGATCCTCGGTCGCCGCCGCCATGACATCGAGATTTTCGAGGTTCAAGTAGGCGAAGTCCGGGAAAATCTCGCGCACCAAGGTCGTTTTGCCGGATTGACGGGGACCCGTCAGCGAGAGCACTGGAAACCCTCGGGCGAGGATGCCCAGCTTGGCGGTGATTTCGCGGTCGATCATGATCGTTCATTAAATATTCGTCAGACCCTTCGCCGTCAAGTGAAATATGTAAATATGGGAATTAGATTCCCGTGTTTACTGAATGACCGGTTAGATGGGTGAAGAAGATGCTGGGCCGGGGAGAAAGATTGGCTGCCTTCTGCAGGGAGATGAGAATCCGGGTTGCCAGGCTTTGGGGCTTGGGTTGCCGGGCAGCAGGATGCAGCCCCTCCTCGGTGGACGGATGATCAAGGATCCGGACGGATTGCGCAGGCTTGCCTATCGTGTCGGTCGGGAAACTTTGTAGGATGGCTCCATTGAACTTTCACACCCGGATCATGAATCAACTTATCAAAATTTCCCGTTCCTCGCGCCTTGTCTGCCTTGGCGCGTTGCTTTTCGCAGCGGATTTCGCTTCGGCTACGGTAATACAATGCTCGAATGAAAAGTATGTTTGGGTGCCCGTGAGTCGCACCGAGCAGCTCACGGTGGTGAACTGGTATGACATCGGGACATCGACCCCCGATCCGATCATCCCAGCGGAATCGGAAAGCGCCCCGACCAGCATCACGCTGACGTATCCGTTACAGATCACTCCGATCACGGAGTTTGAGGACGATTATTTCGGCTGGCTTGACCTGACCATTGAGGGGTTGTCGCCCGGGCAAACCGTGCGGGTTGAGCGGTTCCAAGTGATCGAGCGCTTCGGGATGCCCGACGAGCTGGCCTTGCGGCAGAGCTTTTTGATCACCGACGGCGCTCTCCGGCCCCTTGGGGATGCCTTCAACACCAACCTGCCCAATGACATCAGCAGCGCTTTCACCAGCGGCGATCCGACGGAGCAGGATGGGCGGATCTTTGCGCAGATCAATTTTTATGAACCCGGGGCATCCACCATCGTGGGCGACTACCTGTTTCGGGTTTCGAGCCCCACGGATACCGGCGGCGCACCCGCCTATGCGCCGCTGGACTATCCCTTCTCGATCGTCTCCGCCGATGCAGATGCGCTGCAAGGGCTGGAGGGGCGGGTGCTTGCGGATGGGCAACCCGTTGCCGGCGCTTTTGTGGTGAAGTTGCAGCAGCTCTCCACCAACGCGGAGTTCATCAGCGGGACCACCACCGCAGCCGACGGCACCTATCGGCTCCTCTCGGAGGATGTGGACGAGTTCGACTTCATCGCGTTGAAGGAAGGATATGTCAGCAGCTTCGGCTTCGGAACGGCTGTCGAACTGCAGGATTTCGAGTTCCTTGAACACGATATTGATTTGGAACTCGGCACGATGCCCATTTCCGGCACGTTGAAAGATGCGGCGACCGGTTTGCCCCTGCCCGGAGTGGAGCTGTGTTTCCTCAACGTTGCCGATGATGAAAGCTTCGTCAGCGGAAAGATTTCGGTGACGTGGACGGACGCTTCGGGAGCGTTTTCGACAATGGTCACCCCGGGAAGGTGGGGCGTCATCGTTCGGGCTGAAATTGCAAGGGACATGGGATACGTCACTTCCTCCGAAAGGCCTCTCGGAATCGCCGATGTGACCTTCGGAAATGTGGAAAACCTCGAGCTCGAAATGGCACCCGCCACTTCCCTCATCGAGGGCGTTCTGACCAACGAGAACGGTGAAGAACAGTTCGGCGTGCGGGTCGTCGCAATCAACCGGTCAACGGGAGTCGCCGCCTTTGGAACAACCGATGGCGAGGGCAACTTCCAGATCGGGGTCACCCCGGGAACGTGGGATGTCTCTCCGTTTTTCTACTCGCTCGAACGAATCGAACATGGCGGCGGCTCCATCAGAACAGTCAGTCTGCCGGGCGAGGGCCAGTCCGTCCAACACCCCATTCAGGTGCGTAGAGCCATCGCCCAGCTTTACGGCAATGCCTATGATTTCGACGACAATCCGGTCGGACGCTTGCGCCTGCTGGTCCTGAACAAGGATCTCGACAATGATGAGCGCGGGATCACCTACACCTACGAGACCGATGGATACTACTCCGCCCTGTTGCCGATCGGCGAATGGAAGATCATGCCGGATCCGATTGATTTGCTCCAGCGGGATGAGGAACTCATTTTCATCGGCGATCTCGATGTGACGGTCGAACCATCGATGTTCGGCGATGAGGTCATCAAAGACATCCCCGTCATGCGGGTGGATGAAAACACTCCGCGGATCGCGCTCACACTGACGGATGCGAACACCTCGCAGCCCATCCCCAATGTGTATCTCCACGCCTATGGGTTGGTCGATGGATCGACCCTCCATTCCTTCGCTGCGACCGATGAAAACGGCGTCGCAAGCGTCCCGGTTGCCTTCGACGGCCCGACGGAGTGGACGCTCCACCTCAGCGACACGGCCTTGCAGAATGTGGGAAAAAAAGCGATCCCGGATGAAATCGTGGTCACGGTGGACGGGGCGCTGACCACGGTGAGCGTGACAACCGAGGATTTCGAGAATCCCCCGCTGGTCGGCAGCATCAAGGTGTCGGAATTCGGACTGTCCGGCGGAGTGACTTTTTCCTCCACCGCCGAAAGTGGCCGACACTACCAAATCGAGGCATCCGACGATCTCAAAACGTGGCGCAGCATGGGCGGTGTGCGGGCGGTCGATGATGAGGTGCGTCTGTTCGATTTCTCCGGATCCACAAACGGCCGTCGCTTTTACCGTCTTGCGACTGAGACTGTGGTGAATCCGTCGGAGTAGCCTTTTTGGGGTCTAAGCGATGCTTCCGAAGGTTTCGGTTCTGGCGGCATGGTTTTCCATCGCAGGAGGATTATCGGCGGAACCGTCGATGGCGCGGCTGTGGAACGAGCAATGCCTAGCCGCGATCCGCCGCGATTTCCCGGCGCCCACGGTTCATGCGCGCAATCTTTTCCATGCTTCGGCCGCGATGTATGACGCATGGGCGGCTTATGATGGGACGGCGGTCGGGGTGTTTCACAACGAAAGCGCGACTGCTGTCGATATCGCCGCCGCTCGCAACGAAGCCGTCAGCTACGCGGGCTACCGCGTCTTACGGGCGCGCTACGCCAACTCGATCGGATCCGCCGCGACCCTGGCGGCGCTGGATGCACAGATGGGTGCGCTCGGCTATCCCATCGGAGTAACGACGACCGCCGGAAGCTCTCCGGCGGCGGTTGGCAACCGTTGTGCCGCAGCCGTGCTCGCCCATTCCGCCACAGACGGTTCCAACGAGCAAAACGGCTACGTGGACAACACCGGCTACGCCCCGGTCAACGCCCCGTTGACACTGGCCGGCGCCGGCACCGGGCCGCTCGCCCAGCCCAACCGCTGGCAGCCCCTCGCCTTCGATTTCGCGCTGACCCAGAACGGATTGGTCGCTGACAAAATTCAGACTTTCGTCGGCCCGCACTGGGGTTATGTGCGGCCCTTCGCCCTGAAAGGTAATTTCTCGGATGGAGTTTACGCGGACTACGATCCGGGCGCGCCCCCTGCGCTCGGAGGGGCGAAGGACGCGGCTTTTCGCGAGGATGTGGTCGAGCTGATCCGGCTCAACGCGTCACTCGATCCGGCGGCATCGGCTATGGTCGATATCTCGCCGGGAGCGATCGGGAACAACACGTTGGGCCTCGACGATGGCACCGGCCACCCGCTCAATCCGGCGACGGGCGAACCGTATGAGCCGAATCCCGCGCTGCTTGCGGATTTCGGACGGGTGCTCGCCGAGTATTGGGCCGATGGACCGGCTTCGGAAACGCCGCCCGGGCATTGGAATGTGATCGCCAACGAAGTTTCCGACACGCCGGGTTTCGAAAAAAGGCTCGGTGGCAGTGGGCCGATCCTGCCCGATCTCGAGTGGGACGTGAAACTCCACCTCACGCTGAACGCCGCCCTGCACGATGCCGCCGTCGCGGCTTGGGGCATCAAACGCAAATACGACACCGCCCGCCCGATCACCAGCATCCGCCACATGGCCGGCCTGGGTCAGTCGTCCGATCCGGGGCAGCGGCCTTACCATCCTGACGGCCTGCCGTTGATCCCCGGCTTGATCGAACTTGTCACCACCGAGACCGCCGCTGCGGGGCAACGGCATGAGGGTTTGTTTCCCCGATCCATTGCCGTGCGTTCGTGGCTGGGTGAGCCAAGCTCACCAACCGAGGCCGGTGGCGTGGGCTGGATCCGCGGGGTGAACTGGCTGCCCTACCAGCAAAGCACCTTTGTCTCGCCCGCCTTCGCAGGCTATGTCTCGGGTCACAGCACCTTCAGCCGCGCCGCCGCCGAAGTGCTCGCAGCCTTCACGGGGAGTCCGTATTTCCCCGGAGGAATCGGCACCCATACCGCGGAACCCGGCGCGCTGGCCCATCCGCCACCGTGCAACTGCAATGGGCGACCTACTACGACGCGGCGGATCAGTCGGGGCTCTCGCGCATTTACGGAGGCATCCACCCTGCGGCGGACGACGGGCCGGGGCGGATGATCGGAGCGAAAGTCGGGCGAGCCGCGTTCCGGGAGGCGACGTCCTATCTCGATGGCTCGATCCTTCAGGAATTCACTGTCGGCATTACTCGCGGCGCCACGACCGTCCGCATCACCTGGCGAAGCATCCCCGGCTACCAATACAAGGTGCAGTGGGCCGGGACCCTGAACGAGGATGCGTTCAGAGACCTCACGGATTTCCAAACCTACCCAGCGGGCGACGCCAGTGAGGTCGATGGAGGAGCTTTTGCGGATTCACGGTTTTATCGGGTTGTGAGGATTCCGGGGTGAAAGGGGCGGCCTGGGCAGCCAGGATGATGGTGACGAGGGGGAGGGTGATGGATAAAGGGAGCCAGAAGGAACGTTTCATAATCGTGAGTGATTTCCGGGGTTGTTGCTGAATTTCCGGATAGGCGTGCTGAAAGGGGCATCCTAGCGCTTGGGCAGGTGGCGCTCGGCGAAGGCCTCTCCTTCTGCCTGACGGCCGGCGTGTCTGTAAGCGTCGGCTACCCCGTATACCACCACCTCCCGATCCTTGCCCTCCGTCAGGTTGAGGAGCTTGTTGATGTTTTCCGCCTTTCCGGAGCCGACCAACTCCTTGGCAAGGGCCTCGGCAAGCTGGTAGAGAGGCCAATACATCCCGCTTTCGCCGTTTCGGATGTCCTCAGGGGTCAGTGAGTAGAATTCGAGGGCCCGGGCCGGATCGGCGGCGATGACTCCCGGCATGAGGTGCAGATAGACGGTCTGAAATTGGCCGTCGCTGAGGCCGCCGAAGAACTCGCCGTCGGCCAGTTTCCGCTCGAACCATTGCACGGCGGCCGCAGGATCCTTCTACGCCCACTGGGTCAGCGGATTCTCCGCCGGCACCAAAGCCGTGGCGTAGGCTTGGTATTGCCCTGCGGCGATGAGCACATCGAGCATCTTGTCCGGCGGGTTGCCAGAGTTGCTTTGCATCAGGAAATCCACCAACGTGGTGCGCGCGCCGTTGGTGCAGGGGAAACGCCAGAGTTCCTCCAGCAGGGCGGCGCGTTCCTCGGCGCTCATGAGAACAACGCGGTCGCGCGCCGCTTCGCTGGCGGCCGGAAGAAAAAGATGCAAAAAGATGCCAGGCAAAAAGTAATTTGGCCTTTGCTCGCTTCGTGGCGGGCGGCGGCGGACGGGGTGTTTTCGATGGGTTGGAGGATGTGGGCGGCGAAGGCGGCTTTTTGGCGGGTGAGTTTGCCGGCGGCGCTGCGCACTTGGCTGTCGAGAATGCACCAGGCGGGGTTGACGAGGCGGGTGGTGTCGGGAAGCGGACTGGTTCCTTGCTCGGCCAATCGATCCAGTCCGAGAAGAAAAAGATGCCAGAAGAAAAAGATGCCAGAGAAAAAGATGCCAGGCAAAAAATAATTTGACAGCGAGAGCCAATTCTGCTCAAGATCACGTAACACGATGATGACCAACGAAGAAAAGGTGATCGATCCGGTCGAAAAGGCGGGGCTGCCGACGGCTCCGGTGCCGGGCGGATTTCGGCGGGGGAAGGGGCTGGGACGGAGGCGGATCCTGGGGATGGAGGGGCAGTCGAATTGCTACCACGTGATGAGCCGCACGGCGGGTGGGGAGATGCTCTTTGGTGATGTGGAGAAGGAAGCTTTTGTGCGGGTAATGCGTCGATTAGAACGCTTCGCGG
>Ga0210024_1004183_pt1 | contig 11459 bp, 8 predicted proteins | sample CryGeymeta201525_FD_183988 | JGI IMG/M metagenome (GOLD analysis project Ga0210024, IMG submission 183988) | Groundwater microbial communities from Crystal Geyser aquifers in Utah, USA - Crystal Geyser metaG 2015-25 (SPAdes) (version 2) | ecosystem: Environmental > Aquatic > Deep subsurface >... | reverse complement strand
TGCCAAACGCGCGCGGCCCGACCCGCGCCAGACCGCGTTCGCGTTCTGACCATGGCGAAGATGGTGAAGAAGGCCGACCTGCCGTCCAAGCCCTGCGCCGCCTGCGGGCGACCGTTCGTCTGGCGCAAGAAGTGGGAAAAGGTCTGGGCGGAAGTGCGCTATTGCTCCGACCGCTGCCGCCGGGAGGCGAAGAAGCCATGAGCCTGCGCCGCCTTGTGGTGATCTGCGGCGACCAGCTCGACGCCGACAGCGCCGCGCTCGACGGATTCGACCCCGCGCGCGACGCGATCCTGATGACCGAGGCGCAGGAGGAGGCGACCTATCTGCGCCAGCACAAGAAAAAGCTGGTGCTGTTCTTCTCCGCCATGCGCCACTTCGCCGACGCCCAGCGCGCCGGGGGGCGCAGCGTGCTCTATCGCCGCCTCGATGACGAGGGCGCGCCGCAGACGCTGGCCGACAGCCTGCGCGTCGCCATCGCTGAGCATAAGCCGCAGGAGGTCGTGCTCGCCCGCCCCGGCGACTGGCGCGTGTTGCAGGCGCTGACCGAAGCCGCGCCGGACTTGCGGCTGGTGGAGGAGCGCCATTTCCTGACCGGCCCCGACGACTGGGCGGCGCTGAAGGGCGACCGCAAGCGCTTCATCATGGAGGATTTCTACCGCGCGATGCGGCGGCGCACCGGCTGGCTGATGGACGACGCGGGCGCGCCGCTGGGCGGGGCGTGGAACTTCGACAAGGACAACCGCAAGAGCTTTGGCCGCGACGGCCCCGGCCTGACGCCGCGCCGCCCGCACGACGCGCCCGACGCCGTCACGCTCGACGTGATGCGCATGGTCGAGACGCGCTTTCCCGACGCGCCCGGCTCGACCCAGGGCTTCGCCGAGCCGGTGACGCGCAAGGCGGCGCTGGCGCATCTGCGCGCCTTCATCGACGACCGCCTCGCCCGCTTCGGCGACCATCAGGACGCCATCGCCATGGGCCACGCGACGCTGTGGCACGCGCGGCTGTCGTCGTCGCTGAACCTCAAGCTGCTGAATCCGCGCGAGGTCTGCGAGGCGGCGCTGGCGGCCCATGCGCAGGGCCGCGCGCCGCTGAACGCGGTGGAGGGCTTCGTGCGCCAGATACTGGGCTGGCGGGAGTTCACGCGCGGCGTCTATTGGGCGCTGATGCCTGAATATGCGACGCGCAACGCGCTGGGCGCCGACGCGCCGATCCCGGCGTTCTTCTGGACGGCTGAGACCGACATGGCCTGTCTGCGCGACGCGCTGGGGCAGCTGTTGCGCGAGGGCTACGCCCACCACATCCAGCGGCTGATGGTGCTGGGGCTGTTCCTGATGCTGTGGGGCGCCAACCCGCGCCGCACGCATGAGTGGCACATGGAGATGTATCTCGACGCCATCGACTGGGTGTCCCTGCCCAACATGCTGGGCATGAGCCAGCACGCCGACGGCGGCGTGATGGGCACCAAGCCCTATTGCGCCAGCGGCGCCTACATCGACCGCATGTCGGATTGCTGCCGGTCGTGCCGCTACGAACCCAAACAGGCGACCGGGCCGAAGGCCTGCCCGTTCACCACGCTCTACTGGGATTTCCTCAGCCGCCACCGCGCGCGCTTTCAGCCCAACATGCGCATGAAGATGCAACTGGCCAATCTGGCGCGCAAACCCGAGGAAGAAGTCGCCGCCATCGCGCGCGCGGCGGACGGCTTACGCGACCGGCTGGCCTGAGCGGGGCTTGACCCCGGCGGGCGAGGGACGGATTAATCGATTTAAACGCCTCGGGAGGACGCCGCCATGAGCCGCAAGAATCGATTCCGCAGCCAGGAATGGTTCGACAATCCCAACAACCCCGGCATGACGGCGCTCTATGTCGAGCGCTATCAGAATCAGGGCTACACCCGCGAGGAGCTTCAGTCCGGCCGCCCGATGATCGGCATCGCCCAGACCGGCAGCGACCTGGCGCCGTGCAACAAGATCCACCTGTTCCTGGTGGATCGCGTCAAGGCCGGCATCCGCGACGCGGGCGGCGTGCCGATCGAGTTTCCGGTGCATCCGATCCAGGAGACCGGCAAGCGCCCCACGGCGGCGCTCGACCGCAACCTCGCCTACCTGAGCCTCGTCGAGGTGCTGCACGGCTATCCCATCGACGCCGTGGTGCTGACCACGGGCTGCGACAAGACCACGCCTGCGCTGCTGATGGGCGCCGCCACCGTGGACATTCCCGCGATCTGCCTGAACGGCGGGCCGATGCTGGACGGCCACTGGAAGGGCAAGCTGGCGGGGTCGGGCACCATCATCTGGGAGGGACGGCGCAAGCTGGCCGAGGGCGAGATCGACTACGGCGAGTTCATGAACCGGGTCTGCGCCTCGGCGCCGTCGCTGGGGCACTGCAACACCATGGGCACCGCCAGCACCATGAACGCGCTGGCCGAGGCGCTGGGCATGGCGCTGCCCGGCTCGGCGCAGATCCCCGCGCCGTATCGCGAGCGCATGGAGATGGCCTACGCCACCGGCAAGCGCATCGTGGAGATGGCGCACGAAGACCTGCGCCCCTCGAAGATCATCGACCGGCGCGCCATCGAAAACGCGATCATGGTCAACACCGCCATCGGCGGCTCGACCAATGCGCCGCCGCATATCGCCGCCATCGCGCGCCATGCCGGGCTCGAGCTGGACATCCGCGACTGGCAGCGGCTCGGCTACGCCCTGCCGCTGCTGGTCAACATGCAGCCCGCCGGCGTGCATCTGGGCGAGGGCTTCCATCGCGCGGGCGGCGTGGCGGCGGTGATGGGCGAGATGCGCGCGGCCGGCCTGCTGCACGGCGACGCGCTGACCGTGACCGGCAAGACGGTCGATGAGAATGTCGGCGCGCGCCGTTCGTCAGACCACGACGTGATCCGCCCGGTCTCCAACCCCTTGCGCGAGAACGCGGGGTTTCTGGTGCTGACCGGCAACCTGTTCGACAGCGCGCTGATGAAGACCTCGGTGATCTCCGAGGATTTCCGCCGCCGCTTTCTCGCCAAGCCGGGCGCCGAGGGCGTGCATGAGGCGCGCGCCGTGGTGTTCGAGGGGCCGGAGGACTATCACCACCGCATCAATGATCCTGCGCTGTCGATTGCCGAGGACTCGATGCTGTTCATTCGCGGCGTCGGCCCGGTCGGCTATCCCGGCTCGGCGGAGGTGGTGAACATGCAGCCGCCCGATGCGCTGCTCAAGATGGGGATCGAGCACCTGCCGACGGTGGGCGACGGGCGGCAATCGGGCACCTCCGAGTCGCCGTCGATCCTGAACGCCTCGCCCGAGGCCGCGATCGGCGGCGGGCTGGCGCTGATCGAGACCGGCGACCGGGTGCGGCTGGACCTCAACGCCGGGCGGCTTGACCTGCTGATCTCCGACGCCGACCTTGCGGCGCGGCGCGCGGCGTGGTCGCCGCCGGTGCTGAGCAACCAGACGCCATGGCAGCAGCTTTACCGCGAGAACGTCGGCCAGCTTGAGGGCGGCGGCTGTCTGGAGTTCGCCACCGCCTATCACAAGGCGGCGGACGTGCTGCCGCGCGACAACCACTGAGGGAAAAGTCCCACCCCGACCTTCTCCCCCAAGGGGGAGAGGGGGCGCGGGTTGCACCGACGGCGCCAAGGCGGCAAACGTTGCGCAGGCGGCGCAGATGGCGCTCCCTCTCCCCCTTGGGGGAGAGGGTCGGGGTGAGGGGGCGGCGCAAGCCGACAACAGGGAGAGACCACGATGAAACTGCTGCGTTACGGCCCATTGGGCCAGGAAAAGCCCGGCGTGCTCGATGCGGAGGGCTGCATCCGCGACCTCTCCGCGCATAGCGCCGACCTCAAGGGCGAGGCGGTGTCGCTGGCCGCGCTCGACGCGCTGCGGCGGGTCAACATCGAAACGCTGCCCATCGTCAGCGGCAAGCCGCGCATCGGCTCATGTCTGGCCGACGCGCCGAACTTCTGGTGCATCGGCCTGAACTACGCCCGCCACGCGGCGGAGACCGGCGCGACGCCGCCGAAGGAGCCGATCATCTTCAACAAGGCGACCTCCGCCCTTTCCGGCCCGTTCGACGACGTGATCATCCCCAAGGACAGCGTGAAATCCGACTGGGAGGTGGAGCTGGGCGTGGTGATCGGCGCGCGCTGCGAGCATGTGAGCGAGGCCGACGCGCTGGCCCATGTCGCGGGCTATTGCGTGATCAACGACATGTCCGAGCGCGAGTGGCAGATCGAGAAGGGCGGCCAGTGGGTCAAGGGCAAGTCGGCGCCCACCTTCGCGCCGATGGGGCCGTGGCTGGTGACGGCGGACGAGATCCCCGACCCGCAGGACCTGCCCCTGTGGCTCGACCTCAACGGTGAGCGGGTGCAGAACGACTCGACCTCCGACATGATCTTCGGCGTTGCGAATCTGGTCAGCTACATGAGCCGCTTCATGGCGCTGCGCCCCGGCGACGTGATCTCAACCGGCACGCCTTCCGGCGTGGGCATGGGCATGAAGCCGCAGCGGTTTCTCAGGCCCGGCGACACGATGCGCCTGAGCGTAGAGGGCTTGGGCGAGCAGGGCCAGACGGCGGTCGCCTTCGCATGACGCGCGTTCTGATCATCGGCGGCGGCGGCTTCATCGGCGTGAAGCTGGCGCGCGCGCTGGCGGCGCAAGGCTCCTTGCGCGGCAAGCCGCTGGCGCGGCTGGCGCAGGCCGACCTGCGCGCGCCCGATCCGGTGGCGGGGGCCGAGGGGCTGGCGCTCGACATCACCGACGCCGATGCGACCGCGGCGCTGATCGGGCAGGGGTGGGACGTGATCTACCACCTCGCCGCCATCGTCTCGGGGCAGGCGGAGGCGGAGTTCGACCTCGGGATGCGGGTGAACCTGCACGGCTCGCTGAACGTGCTGGAGGGCGCGCGGCGCCTGGGAACCTGCCCGCAGGTGATCTTCACCTCCTCGGTCGCGGTCTATGGCGGCGACATTCCGCCGATGATCGAGGACTGGACCGCGCTCAACCCGCAGACTTCCTATGGCGCGCAAAAGGCGGCGGCGGAGTTCTTCGTCACCGACATGTCGCGCAAGGGCTTCATCGACGGGCGCGGCCTGCGCCTGCCGACGATCACGGTCAGGCCCGGCAAGCCCAACGCCGCCGCCTCGTCGTTCATGTCCTCGATCTTCCGTGAGCCGTTGCAGGGCGAGGCGGCGAACTGCCCGGTGGGCGAGGACTATCCGATCTGGCATTGCTCGCCGCGGGTGATCGTGAAGAACCTGCTGCACGCCGCAGAGGTGGACGCGGCGGCGCTGGGGCAAAACCGCTGTTTCGCGCTGCCGGGCCGCACCGACACGGTGGCCGAGATGATCGCGGCGATGCGCAAGGTGGCTGGCGACGCGCCGGTCTCGCGCATCACCTGGAACCGCGACGCGGTGCTGGAGAAGATCGTGATGGGCTGGCGGGCGCATGTGAACCCGCAAAAGGCGCTGGCGCTGGGCTTTGTCCGCGACGCCAGTTTCGAGGACAATATCCGCTATTTCCTCGAAGACGACCGCGCCTGAGGCGCCGTCGCCACCCTGCGCCGCGCAAGCGAAGCCCCCTCTCCCAAACCCGGGAGAGGGGGCTTTTTCGTCACTCCGCCGTCAGCAGCGGCGTCTTGTCCTTGGACAGGCGACGCGCGTCGGGGGAGGGATACTCCAGCGTCAGCGCGCCGTCGGTGACGGTGACCCGCACCAGCCCGCCCTTGACCAGCTTGCCGAACAGCAGTTCCTCGGCCAGCGGCTTTTTCACATACTCCTGGATCACGCGGCCCAGCGGTCGCGCGCCCATCTTGTCGTCGTAGCCCTTCTCGCCCAGCCACGCGGCGGCCTCGGGCGTCAGCTCGATCGCCACGCCCCGGTCGAGCAGCTGCGCCTCAAGCTGGAGCACGAACTTCTCCACCACCTGCATGATGACCGTGCGCGGCAGCGGCGCGAAGCTGATGACGGCGTCGAGACGGTTGCGGAACTCCGGCGTGAACATCTTCTCGATCGCCGCCAGATCCTCGCCCTCGCGGCGCTCGCGGCCAAAGCCGATCGCCGACTGCGCCTGCTCCGCCGCGCCCGCGTTCGAGGTCATGATCAGGACCACGTTGCGGAAATCGACGGTGCGCCCGGTGTGGTCGGTCAGCTTGCCGTGGTCCATCACCTGCAACAGGATGTTATAGACATCCGGATGCGCCTTCTCGATCTCGTCGAGCAGCAGCACGACGTGCGGGTGCTGATCCACCGCGTCGGTCAGCAGCCCGCCCTGATCGAAGCCGACATAGCCCGGCGGCGCGCCAATCAGGCGGCTGACGCTGTGCTTCTCCATGTATTCCGACATGTCGAAGCGCTTCAGCTCCACGCCCATCACGTCGGCAAGCTGTTTGGCGACCTCGGTCTTGCCGACGCCGGTGGGGCCGGCGAACAGGTAGCTGCCGATCGGCTTTTCCGGCTCGCGCAGGCCGGCGCGGCTCAGCTTGATCGCCGCCGACAACGCCACGATGGCGCGGTCCTGGCCGAACACCACCCGCTTGAGGTTCATCTCAAGGTCGCGCAGCATCAGGTTGTCGTCCTTGCTGACCGACTTCGGCGGGATGCGGGCGATCTTGGCCACCACGGCCTCGATCTCCCTGGCGGTGATGGTCTTGCGCCGCTTGGCGGGCGCGATCAGGTGCTGCGCGGCGCCCGCCTCGTCGATCACGTCGATCGCCTTGTCGGGCAGCTTGCGGTCGTGGATGTATTTCGCCGACAGATCGACCGCCACCTTGATCGCCTCGGCGGTGTAGCGGATGTCGTGGTGCTCCTCGAAATACGGCTTCAGGCCCTGGAGGATCTTCACGGTGTCGTCGAGCGACGGCTCGTTCACGTCGATCTTCTGGAACCGGCGGCTGAGCGCGCGGTCCTTTTCGAAGTGCTGGCGGTATTCCTTGTAGGTGGTCGAGCCCATGCAGCGCAGCGTGCCGCTCTGCAGCGCGGGCTTGAGCAGGTTGCTCGCGTCCATCGCGCCGCCGGAGGTGGCGCCCGCGCCGATCACGGTGTGGATCTCGTCGATGAACAGGATGGCGTCGGGGTGGTCCTCCAGCTCCTTGACCACGGCCTTCAGCCGCTCCTCGAAATCGCCGCGATAGCGGGTGCCCGCCAGCAGCGCGCCCATATCGAGGCTGAAGATGGTCGCGCCCGCCAGAACCTCGGGCGTGTCGCCCTCGACGATCTTTTTCGCCAGCCCTTCCGCGATGGCGGTCTTGCCGACGCCGGGATCGCCGACCAGCAGCGGGTTGTTCTTGCGGCGGCGGCACAGCACCTGAATGCAGCGCTCGACCTCCGCCGCGCGGCCGATCAGCGGATCGACGCCGCCCGCCAGCGCCTTGGCGTTGAGATCGACGCAGTATTTCGCCAGCGCGCTATCCTCGTTCTTGGCCTTCTCCGCCGGGCCCGCCGCCTTTTGCCTTGGCTTTTCCTCCTCGTCGGCGCCGCGCACCGGGCGGCCCTCGCCAAAGGCGGGGTTCTTGGCGACGCCGTGGGAGATGTAGTTGACCGCGTCATAGCGCGTCATGTCCTGCTCCTGCAGGAAGAACGCCGCGTGGCTCTCGCGCTCGGCGAAGATCGCCACCAGCACGTTGGCGCCGGTGACTTCGGTGCGTCCCGAACTTTGCACATGGATCGCGGCGCGCTGGATGACGCGCTGAAAGCCCGTGGTTGGCGCGGCCTCGGAGCCATCGACGTCTGACACCAGCGCCTCAAGCTCCTCGTCGATGAACTTGGTCAGCGCCTGGCGCAGTTCGTCAAGGTCCACGCCGCAGGCCCGCATCACCCGCGCCGCCTCGGCCTCATCGACCAGCGCCAGCAGCAGGTGTTCGAGCGTCGCAAGCTCGTGGCGCCGCGCGTTGGCGAGGCCAAGCGCCCGGTGGATCGCTTCCTCTAGGGTATTCGAGAACGACGGCATTTGCGTCTCCCTTGGGCCGGGCCTGGGGAGGAGCGGACGATATCCGCCCCGCCTGACTAGATCACACCACAGGATGTCGGCGCTGTCAGCACCTCTTCAAGGGTAGAGCGCGCAAATCGCCGTGGCGAGGGCGCGATCACTCCTTTTCCATGGTGCACTGCAGCGGATGCTCGTTGCGGCGCGCGTATTCCATCACCTGAGTCACCTTGGTTTCGGCGACCTCGTAGGAGAACACGCCCACGACGGCCACGCCCTTGCGGTGGACTGTGAGCATGATCTCGACCGCTTGCGGATTGGTTAACCCGAAAAAGCGCTCCAGCACATGGACCACGAACTCCATCGGCGTGTAGTCGTCGTTGAGCAGCAGAACCTTGTAGCGCGAGGGGCGCTGGGTCTTGGGCCGGGTGCGGGTGGCGACGGCGCCGGAGGGGCCGCCGCGCCGGTCGTCGCCGTCCTCGCCGCATCGCGGGGCCTTGCGCGCGGACGCGGCGGAGGCGGCGAGCGCCATGGCGGGAATCGGAATGGAGAATGTCATGTCGTCGCTGCGGCTCCCTGAGGCGCTGCGATCATATATTCGGGACGCGTCGTTAAAAAAGGGGGCTTGCGGCCCCCTTTTTCCTCACAGTGTCGCGAAGCGCCGATTTCAGGCGTTCTTGACCTTCATCAGCTCGGCGGCGGCGGCGGCGCGGGCGTTCAGCGGCGCGAACACCTCCTTCGACGCGGCGACCATCAGCTCGCTCATCCTGGTGGACTGCTGCACCAGCGCGTCGAGCGTGACCTTGGCGAAACCGGCCTGCTTCTCGATGAACGCGGTCACGGTCTGCGCGGTGGCCAGATCCTTGGCGTGGGCGACGCCCTCCTCGACGGTCTTCTTCGAGAAGGCGATCACCTCGGCCTGGATCTCCTCGGCGGCCTTGGCGGCGACGTTCTGCGACTTCAGCAGCGCGTCGAGCGTCTCCTGGCCGAAGGCGGTCACGGTCTCGAGCGACTTCGCGGCCTTCTCGACGTTCTCGGCGACCACTTTCTGCGTCTCGGCGGTCATCGCCTCGACGTTGGCGGCGACCTTCTTCTGCACGTCGGCGGTGGCTGCGGTCGCCTTGGTCGCGGTGGCTTCAACTGCGGCTTCGATGGTCTTGGTGGTCTCTTTGGCGGTGGTCATGGCCGTCTCTCCTGGTTTCATGTCCGTCGAGGCGGATGCGCGCGTGCGCAGGCTCGCCGTCTGGTTGGAGAGATAGGCGTTTTGCTGCAGTGCGTCAAGAGTCATGCTGCATTGCACAAACGTCATGATCGCCGCGCCGTCGCGGCGGCGCACTCCGCTGTTTCGTCGCGCGCGGTTTGCTGTTAAAGTAAAATCTTAACGTCGAGTGGGGAAACATTCACCGACGATTGAGGTTGCAAACGAGCGGGCGGGTCAGATGGTCGGCATGAAGCGTTTTATCGGCGCTTGCGCGGTGGCGCTGGCGGTGGTTTCGGGGACTGTGGGCGGCGCGCGCGCCGCGCCGCGACAGGCGGAAATCGTGATCGACGCGCGCAGCGGCGAAGTGCTGCACGCCGTCAACGCCGACAAACGCCGCCATCCCGCCTCGCTCACCAAGATGATGACGCTGTATCTGGTGTTCGAAGCGGTCGAGAGCGGCAAGCTCAAGCTGGATCAGACGGTGACGGTCTCCCGCGCCGCCGCCGCGCAGCCGGCCTCGAAGGTGGGCTTCAGGGCGGGGCAGAAAGTGCGGGTGCGCGACCTGATCCGCGCGGCGGCGATCCGCTCCACCAACGACAGCGCGGTGGTGCTGGCGGAGGCGGTGGCGGGCAGCGAGGCGCGCTTCGCCACGCTGATGACGCGCAAGGCGCGCGCGCTGGGCATGGCCGACACCACGTTCAGGAACGCCTCCGGCCTCACCGCCAGCGGCCAGCTCACCACCGCGCGCGACATGGCGACGCTGGGGGTGCGGCTGATGCGCGACTGGCCTGCGTATTACAACCTGTTCAGCCGCACCTCGACGCCCGCTTTCGGCGGCACGGTGCGCAACACCAACCGCCTGCTCGGCAAGTATCGCGGCATCGACGGCATCAAGACCGGCTATACGCGGGCGGCGGGGTTCAACCTGGTGTCCTCCGCCGAGCGCGGCGAAGTGCGCGTCGTCGCCGCGCTTCTGGGCGGGCAAAGCTCCGCCGCGCGCTTTGCGCGGATGGAGAAGCTGCTCGACATCGGTTTCGACAAGGCCCCGCTCAAGCCGCGCCGCGCGCCTGCGTCGGCGGGCGCGCTGGTGGCCAAGGCGCCGGCGCCCGCGCCGCGGCCCGGCGACGAAGCGGCCGCGAGCCTGTTCGCCGACGGCGCGCGCGCGCTGGGCGCGGCGCTGACCCCCGCCGCCGCGAACGCCGCCGAGGCCGGGGGGGCGTTCGCGGATTTCGCCCTGCTGTCGCCCCATGCGCCGATCACCGCGATCATGCCGACGCCGCGCGGCGGCGCGGCGCTGGCGGCGAGCGGCGACTGGGCGGTGCAGCTTGGCGCCTTCGCCGAGCGCGACGCGGCGGTGGCGCATCTGGCTTCGGCGGCGTTCGGCGAAATGCCCGCGCTCGCCTTCGCCGGGCGGGAGGTGGACGTGGCGCGGGGCGGCTCGCTCTATCGCGCGCGGCTGACCGGCCTCGACGGCGGCGTGGCGCGCGAGGCCTGTCGGCGGCTGCGCAACGAAGGCAAGGATTGTCTGGCGGTCGCGCCGCGCCAATAAGCGGCGTTTCGGCGGTCGCTCAGACCGCCGCATCCACGCCGGGCAGCGCAAGGTTGCGGATCAGCTCGCGCACCTCCTGCCGCGCCGCGATGTGGCTCATGGTCAGCGGCGTCGCGTCGGCGCCGCTCTTGAGGTCGAGCAGCGTCAGGCCGGAGAGAAACAGCTCGCGAAAGATCACGCGCTCCGAGAACCCCGGCGCCACGCGAAAGCCGATGCGCTTTGACAACTCCGCCAGCATCTTGCCGACCATGCGCTTGTTTCGCGCGTCCAGCGTCGCCATGCGGTTGCGCATCACGATCCAGTCGATCGGCTTCAGGCCCGCCTGCGCGCGGATCTGGCGCCCGCGCCACACCATCTCCGCATAGATCGACGGCCCCTTGATCTTGCCGGTCGAGGGATCGACCCGCGCCAGCAGGTCAAAGTCGATCAGGCTGTCGTTGAGCGGCGTGATCAGCGTGTCGGCGTGGGCGTGCGCCTCCTGGCTGAACGGCGTGTGCGAGCCAGGGCAGTCGATCACGATATAGTCGCAGCGCGCGCGCAGATCGGCGATCAGCGCGCGCATGTGGGCGCGGTCGGCGTCCTCCGCCTCGGCGCGGCCGGGCAGGTCGGAGGGCGCGGGCGACGCCTGTTCGGGCATCAGCAGCGCCGCGCCGGACCGTTCGGCATAGGCGCGTCGGTTCTCCAGATAACGAAAGAACGACTGCTGACGCAGGTCGAGGTCCATCGCGCCGACGCGCATCCCCGACCGCGCCAGCGCGACAAAGACGTGCATCGCCGTGGTGGACTTGCCCGATCC
>Ga0210024_1004171_pt1 | contig 11482 bp, 7 predicted proteins | sample CryGeymeta201525_FD_183988 | JGI IMG/M metagenome (GOLD analysis project Ga0210024, IMG submission 183988) | Groundwater microbial communities from Crystal Geyser aquifers in Utah, USA - Crystal Geyser metaG 2015-25 (SPAdes) (version 2) | ecosystem: Environmental > Aquatic > Deep subsurface >... | reverse complement strand
TGTTCATCATCCCTTCTGCAAAAAAGAAACTGTTTTATTTGCTGGGAATAATTCCCTCATTTGTGTTATTCACTATTCCTGCAATCCCTGAATACGACAGGATGTTTTTCTGGTTTCGTGATATGATTGGCCATTCCGGGATTTATGGAAACGGTGAAAAAGGAATTATCAATATAAAAACATATTTCCCGAATATTCAAAGCATTCTTTCATTCTTTCCCGGAGTTACAGTTATTCTTATAACTGGCATATTAACCCTGCTTGCGGGCTTCTTTTCAGAAAAACGAAAAACTGATGGTGAAGATTTGAAATTTTTAGCAGGGTTATTGGTGACTTTTATTGCAGGTATTCTTCTGGTAGCAAAACACTATGGAGGAAATCACTATTTGATACCCGTGATTTTGTTATCAGGAATAACATTGTATATAATTCTGAATATTGTTAACCAAATATTTAACCCGAATCCGGTCAATTCATTTTTATTTCCGGTTGTTGTTTTGGCCTTCATTGGGTTTACAGCGTGGAATCATCCACAAAAAATGATAATTTCCAACAAACAATACAAAGCGGCAAGCGAAGAGATTGATTCGGCCAATGTGTGGATTAAAAATAATTACGGACAATACACGCCTGTTAATTATTACATTTATTCGATAAATAGGTTTACGGGATTAAAATTTGGGAATGATTTTGCGAAGGGAAAGATGATGGCGCACCTGATAAAGCTATTCCCGAAAACTTATTTCTACGAACTATCGGGTAATTCATATTTTAACTGGAATTTAAAAACCAGCCTTTCCGACATTGTCGAAACCAACGGCAACAAAATTTTACTGATGAATGGGCCTTCCGACTCAACGCAGGTTGCAGAAATGGAAAAACTTGGTTTCCCGCTTATCAATGTCTATAGAGGAAAGTCGCAGAATATCTTTATCCTCGACACACTAAAATATACCCGGCCTGCTGAAGATAAAATTAAACAAGTTGATTCTACCATTTGTTTCAATGCCGAATCGTATAGTGCCGACGGAAAATTCTTCACCGGGTCAAATGCCGAAACTTATGGGCCGGTCAATGCTTTGTCAACGGAAGAATATCGTTCTGGTTCTCATTCGATTAAACTTGATGATTCAAACCCATATGCACTGGATTACAGTTTGAAAAACGTTAAAACCGTAGAAATTTACCAGGTTGAGGTCTGGCGTAAATCAGATACTCCAAGAGGTTTTCTTGTTGTGACTACCGACGATCCCAATATTTTGTACCTGGCGCAAAAAGATGCCGTGATTTTTGATGAAAAAGGATGGGAACTGCTGCGTATTAAAATTGAAATTGACAGCAAACTCGAAGGGAAAAATCTGAAATTATATTTATGGAACCCTGAGAAAAAGCCGGCTTATTTTGATGATTTGTGTATTAAAAAATTCTCCCGTCACGAATAGTTCACCTGCCGTTTGAATACAAAATTCTATATTTGAAAAAACTTAGATACAATACTGTGAAAATTCGGGTTGAGAAAAAACATATTCCTTTTATTATTCTTGCTTTTTTCGGATTGCTGATGTTTTACATAGGAATATTTAACCATTACTATTTTAAGACTTTTACCTACGACTACGCCAACTATAATTTTGCCTTCTGGGATTATTCGCATTTTAAAATAAGTCCGATTCCTACTTTCAGGGGCAATTTTCTGCAGGACCATTTTTCGTTTACACTCATGTATTTCATCCCGGTTTACTGGTTGCTCAACTGGCTTACCGGAACATACACCCTGATTATTATTCAGAATTCATTAATCTTTGCTGCCGCCTGGTATTCGTATAAACTCGTAAAACTGAAAACTGAAAATATCTGGCTTACGTCGGGCGTTATCCTGTATTTTTTCCTTTTATTCGGCAGGTACTCATCGTTTGGCACCGATGTTAACCTTGCCATCATGTCGGCCTGCTTTGTTCCGGCTTTCCTCTACTATTTTGAAATTAAAAAATATCTTGTTTCATTTGTAATCCTTGTTCTTTCTTTGTTTTCGAGAGAGAACATGCCAATCTGGTTTATTTTTATTTTCATCTCGTTGATTTTCCTGCACTGGAAAGAACAAAAGGTGGTTATTTATTCGGTTGCCGGGATTCTTATTTCAGTTATCTATTTTGTTTTGCTGTTTAAGGTATTTATCCCAGGCATCGAAACTCCCGAAGTGAAATATGTTCTTTTTAACTATTCGGCTTTGGGCGCCACGCCAGCAGAAGCGCTGAAATTCACGCTGCTTCATCCTTTCGAAACAATCCGGCTTTTCTTTGTGAACCATCTTGAGAACCCGGAATACAATAAGGTAAAACTTGAGTTTTATATAACTTACCTGGTTTCTGGAGGTTTTGTTTTATTGTTTCGCCCGAAATACATCATCTGGTTTATCCCCATTGTAGCGCAAAAAGTGCTGAACGATGACTTTTTCAGGTGGGGTTTGGCTACTTACTACTCCGCCGAGGTGGTGACCCTGCTTCCGGTGTCAGTCTTTCTGATTCTGAGCTCATTCAAAACAAAACATTTACAACATATTTTTGCAGGACTGGTTTGTGCCGGTTCGCTTGTAATGACCATTCATAAAATGGACAGCAGCAATCAGGAGGTTCCCTGGACTTTTTACAAAGCCAAAATCAAATTTTATGACAAGAGCTTTTACGAAGCCCCTTTTGATGTCAGAAAAGTAAACCGGTTGCTCAAACATATACCCGGAGATGCCAGGGTCAGCGCCTCAAATGTAATCACTCCACATCTTGCGCAACGACAGTTTATCTATTTCTTCCCCACGGCAAACGATGCCGAATACATCGTATTTTCGATGTCGGACAATAATTACCTGATGTCGCCTGAAGAAAACCAGAAACAAAGGGACATGTATCTGAACAGTCCTGAATGGCTGATTGTCGGGAAGGAATATCCTGTTTTTCTGCTGAAGAAAAAAACAGCTGCCGATTCTCTCAACCCTGACAAATACGGCTCATTCGGCAAAACCGACACATTAACCTGTAACTTCGAAATTGTTGACAGGAACAAAGGAAACGTTTTGTTCGCCGACAGAACAAAAGCCGACACAATTACTCATTTGAACTATGACGTTTTCAGAAGCGGAAAATCAAGCCTGTGTCTCATGCAGAGTAATCCTTTCAGTCATGGAATTACTTCTGATGATATAAAAAACATCGACCAGCTCGAAATCACAGCCTGGTACAAAGGGTCTGAAAACAACGCCTTTATTGTTATCGATAACAAGGAAAATCTATACCAGAAAAGCGATTTCACTCAGACAACCGATGAAAACGGGTGGAGAAAAGTAACCCTGAAGGTTTCTTTTAACGAAAATCAAAAACTGCCCTCTACCATTATCTATTTCTGGAATGCGGGTGCCACTCCCGTTTATTTTGACGATATACAGATTATCAAACGGCAATACTGAGTTTTTCAATTATCCCAACAAAAGCAACAAATATGAAAGCCGGACTAAAAAACAAACTATTTCAAAACATCACCGGAATTTCGGTTTTTGGAGTACTGGGGCATCTGTCGTTTTTTATATTGTTGCTGGGTGCTGTCTATTTTTACAAGGAGCGGATTCTGTTTGCCGACTCGGCTTTTCAGTTTTTTAAAATCGTTAATTTTGAAAAAATCAATATCGAAGCGGCGAGGTATGGAGCAATTCTCCCCGAGTTTCCGCTGCTGCTTGCCATGAAATTGGGAATTGGCTTAAAAATGCTGCTTATTATTTATTCGGTATCGTTTATTGGCCTGTATTACATGGTTTTCCTGCTCTGTTTAAAGGCATATAAAAATGTTCCGGCTGCACTATCAATCGTTTTAATACTGATTTTATGTATTAGCGAGTCGTTCTTTCATGCGGTTACCGAAACACATCAAAGCCTGGTATTTTCGGTTTTGCTTTTTGCAATACTTCAATATTATTATTTCCAATATTCCTTAGTCAGGTTTCTTCTTGCAGTTTCTGTTATCTTATTGGCCTTTTTTACGCACCCTGTGGCGCTTTACACACTTGTGTTTGTTATCGGGTACAGTGCAATTGATAAAAACCAGTTGAAAAAGGTTAGCCCTTATATTTTGCTTTTATTGGTATTTGGTATTGCCGCTGCGAAAGTGATGCTGACCGACCAGAATTCATACGAAGGAAAATTTTTTTCGCAGTTACTCAATTCTCCTTCCACGATTTTCGATTTACCACATGCCTACAGTACAAATTTCTTCTTGAACAGAAAATTTGGATTGTATCTTTGGGTGTTAATTTTTGAGTTCTTACTTATAATAAGTTTTATCTTTAAAAAAGAGTTTTTAAAACTTTTATGGCAATTGGGAATCACGGTTTTCTTCCTAATAATAACACTTCTTACTTATAATCAGGGAGATTCGGACATGATGATGGAAAGGGCATTTATGCCGCTCGCTTTGTTTGTAGCAGTTCCGTTTTTAAAAGAGATGCTTGAAGACCAGCAGCAGTTCAGGTATGTAAAACTACTGTTACTGACAGTTGTGATTGTGTTTAGTATGAACAGAATTTACGGGCAGGGAAAAGCATTCCGTGAAAGAATCAGGTTTAACCGGGAGCTTCTTGCAAAAACCGCCAAACTGCCGAACCGGAAATTTATCATCCAAAGTGGAGAATTACAAAAACGTTATTACACTTACTGGTCGCACTCGTTTGAAACTTTAATGCTAAGTTCAATCACAGAGAATATTCCTGTGCAAACCATCTTCCCGGCAAATGACCCGGAAAGCCTCAAAAAATACACCGTTGAAAATGTAAAAGATGTATTTCTGGGTGCCGACTTCTGGCTGGAATGGGGAATCGACAACCTGAATCAAAAATATTTCAAGCTGTCGAAAGAATTACCTTATGCCGTTGTTAAAACCGATGAGTTGTAATATTTTCTGAAATCGGCGGGATTTGGTTATTGATTTTCGGTAGCAGTTGCGTCAATACCCTCGAGCGCCTTTGCATAATCGGGTTTCTCAAGCAAGTCCCAATAACCTTCCTGCGGTTTCAGTTTCCAGAATTTAAACCAGAATGAAGCCTTTGTGGTTGAATCGTAATGTAACGTACTCCTTTTGTATTTTTCGAGGAAAAAGTTGTTCTGAGCCACCGAAAAAAGAACGATACCCAGTACAATTATTTTTGAATAGCGTTTGTAATCCCAGATAACGGTGAGCAATAGCGCCATCGGAATAGCAAGTAATCCGTAATAGTCGATAAAAGACCGCATTCCAAACGAACCCCCGTACCACCAACACCACCAAGAAACAATGACATAGGTCGTCAGAACCATAAAAACGACGATTGCCCATGAGAATTCCTTCAGTTTTTTAAACAAAACCGGAATACCGGACAGTGCAAAAATCATTACCGGCGTATATAACAGCCAACCTTTCCGATAACTGAGAAGTCCACCAAAGAAGTGCGGATTACCCCAGAAAAACTGTTCGTCGGGATATGAATTCACAAAAATATGACCGGTTATCGACCACCAGTAAATAAACTGCGGAATCCAAACTATTACAAAAGCGCCTGCCATGAAAACAAACCAATGAAATTTTGAAAACACCAGTTTGAAACGTCCGATAAAGGTTTCTTTTGAGAAAACGCCATAAATGAAAAAGAAAAGCAGAATGATGATGTTACTTGGCCTTACCAGAGTAATCAGCCCCGACAATAACCCGAGAAACAACAACCGCTTTAACCCGGGCGATTGAAACCATTCGATGGTGTACCAAACAAATATATTTATCAAAGCAAAGTTGTACACATGCGACATACAGGCATCGTAAGTGGCATAGTTCAGCAGATTTGTTCCCAGAACAACGGTTAAAATTACCAAAGCAGTAATTTCTTCTGAAAAATACTTTTTCAATATCCGCCGTAAAAAGACGAGACCTAAAAACAGGTAAAAAACCGAACTTAGTAAAAGACCAACTTTGTAAATAGTTGTAAAACCATTCGGTTTATCGCCTGTGAGCTTTGCAATTCCGTGTGAAACAAAAAAGAACGGGGAGTACAACATCGACATGCCCATACTGGTTTTTATCACCTGGTGACCATCGTCCAATGGTTCCGGCCAAAATAATCCGTTATCAAATGTTTCGCGTTTTTCGAGTTTAATGTCATTGAAAATAAATGTTGCAGGTAAATAGGCATAATAACTTACAACATCCATTGCAATTACCTTATCATTCTTATTCCAATGCTTTGCGCTGATTATAATTATACTGACGACTAACAGCACAAGTAAGATACTGTATTTTGACAAGTTGCTTCTGAAATGTGACATTTGCTGCTATTTTAAACGTAAAACACCGTACTTAAAAATGGTCCATAAAATTTTAAAGGCATCCATATTGTTTAATTTTTTGCCATCGCCAACATTGCGCGGAAAATATTTAACCGGGACCTCCGCCACATTATTCTTTTTAATCCGCAAAGCTTTAATTATCAGTTCAGCTTCAAATCCGAAACGGTTTTCGTACAGTTCAATTTTGTTGTATAAATTTCTGTGAATCAATTTATAACCACAAGCCATATCGGTAAACCTCACATTGATTAATATTGAAGTGAGATTGGTAAAAAATTTGTTTCCCATGTACCTTTTGTAGGATGCCAAAGGTCTGACAACACCGGGCAAATAACGCGAGCCGTTAATAAATTCCACTTTTAGTTCGTTGATAGCATTCAGCATGGATGGAATATCGGACGGACTAAGTTCAAGATCGGCATCCTGCATCAGAAATAAATCTCCTTTGGCTAAGCTGATTCCGGTTTTTACAGCGGCTCCTTTCCCTTTGTTGATTTCGTGTTTGTACAGTTTAAACTGTTCTTTTCCTGCAATAAATGCAGTAATGACTTCAACAGAATTGTCTTTTGAACAATCATCAACCAGAATGAATTCAACATCTTCAATAAATGAAGGAAACTCAACTTTTGCCAATTGCCCGAGCAAAACAGTAATATCTTTTGCTTCGTTATAAACCGGAATTACGATTGAAAGTTTTTTATGATTTTCCATGCAAAATGACTGAATAAAAAATATTTGCGCAAATATATAATTACTGAAAAAAACAACGCTCCGAATTGTGATTTATTCCGTTTTTTTACTTCCGGTAATAATCAAATAATTTGATTTTAACGATTGCTCCCGGGTTTTCGGGTTTAAAAATTCAAGATTAATCCGGTTCATTCCTCTTTGCCTGATTTGATAAACAGTGTCGATATCGTAATTCATTTTAATAATGTCGTTGTATTTTATTTCGTTGGTATAAATCCAGCTTTTCGGTTTTGACATGATTTTATATAACTCATCCCAATTGGTGATATTTTGAACCGGTTCGTGTGCATAGAAAAAAATGCCGTATTCCTCTACTTCAAAATTATACAGTTGAGTTTCCGGGTTGTTTTGTGTTTCAAAAATATGAATGGCCTGTTTTGCACCTTGATATTTGTACAATTCAGGGAAAATTTTTGCGTTAAGAAACAGGTTTAAACCACCGGTTACAATTAAGGAAACCAAAACTACTTTTCGCAATGAATTCTGAGTGAATGTCATTACAACTGAAAAAATGATTACAGATAGAAACATTAAAGCAATAATTACCCTCAGCCAGCCAGCAGAATATACCACTACAACAAAAAGGGCAAAAACAGAGATTAGGACCAAAAAAAACATTTGCGAAATCAGGAGTTTTCGTTGCCCGCCAACCGGCATTTTGTTCAAGCGATACAACCAATTGCCTGCAACAACCACAATTGGAGAAACCGCAATTAAAAAATAATTGGGGGCTTTTCCTTTGGCAATGCTCAGGATGAACAGAAGCAGTAAAACACTTCCCAAAAGATAAATTCCCCAGGCATTTTCTTTGTTCAAATTGCGCCAGGTTTTTATTTCAGAAAAAAGCCCAAAACCCACAAAAACCGTCCAGGGTAAAAAAGCCCACATCGCATTGTACAGGTAGTAAAAATAATCGTTGCTTGAACCAGCGTAACTACCCGAAATCCTTCCAAAATTGTTGGTGATGAAATAAAACTTCAATCCCTCCAAACCAAAACTGTTGTACAAATGAATCAGTGTTGGTGAAATTACCGCCATCGAAACAGAAATTCCCAAAAGCCATTTGAAGTGAAAAAGTTGTTTAAAATCTCTTTCAGCCAATAAATAAAATAACACTGCAAAGAACGGTAAAATCGCGCCCACCGGGCCTTTCGCAAGCATGGCCAGGCCAACTCCCAAAAATCCAAATACAAAATTAACCCGCTTTTGATGCTGTAAATATGCTGCCAGTTGCCACAAGGCCAGAATTACCCCGGTTTGCAACACAATATCGGTATGATAATCGAAAAAATAAAGGAAATAAATTTGTGAAGTGCCTGCAATTAAAGCCGCCCACTTACCCGCTTCATCAGAAAAAATCTGTTTGCCAAGCCGGTAAGTGAAATAAATTCCGGCAACACCATATAAAAACGGGAATAATTTAAAAGCAAAATTTGTGTTTCCAAAAAACTGAATTCCCAAACCGGCCAGCCAGAAAAACATGTGTGGTTTCTGGTCGTAAGGCTCACCGTTTATTTTCAGGTGAAACCAGTCGCCCGAATCTACCATTTGACGGGAAATTGCTGCATACAACCCCGAATCGCCCGTTACATCGATAAACAGGCCAGAAAGCCAGGCCAGCGCCACAAGCAAAAAAGCAATAGCCCACCAATTATTTTCGGAAATCCTTTTCAATGTCTCTGTATAATTTCAATAATTAACAAAATAAACGATTAAACCTTGAAATCAATAAAAAGAAACGCTTTTATTCAAAACGAATCGTTTGGGAAACCTGACAGCGTCTGAAGGACCTGTCAGCGTTTGTAAAGCAATAAACTTCCTTAGTTTATCGTTTTTGTAAAAGTTTTTAGTTTAATTTTGGACAAAAACAGCAAAATGCAAAACATTGCCATTTTCCCGGGATCGTTCGATCCGTTTCATATCGGTCATGAGTCGATTGTCCGCCGCGCGCTGCCACTTTTTGATAAAATCATTATCATGATAGGCTACAATGCCAATAAAAAATCATTCTTCCCGGTTGAAAACCGAATTAAATGGATTAACCAGGTTTTTGATAAAGTTGAAAAGATAGAGGTACGATTGCACGAAGGATTAACCGTTGATTTTTGCAAGGAAGTTGGCGCCCGTTATATTTTGCGCGGACTCCGCACTTCGGCTGATTTTGAATACGAGCGGGCCATTGCGCAGATTAATAAAAAGATGCACCCCGAAATTGAAACTGTGTTCCTTTTAACTTTACCGGAACATACGCCAATAAACGCCACAATTATCCGCGACATTATTTTTCATGGGGGCGATGCAAGTATGTTTCTCCCCAAAGGGTTGAACAGGGAAGAGTTTACAATCAACGGCAAAAAGTCAAACAGTTAACATGCGTGTTATATTCACATTGCTTTTTGCTGTTCTGCTTTCCCCGCATGTTTTTGCTTCGGTTACTATTGAATGTCACAATCCCGGATATGCCGGGAAAAAACTTAACTTTTTTGCGTATTCCGACCCGATTTCCTTAGAAACAAAGCCTGTTTTTTCCCTCGATTTCGATAAAACAGGGAAAGCTTCAAAATCGATTGAATTAAAGGCTGACCAATTTATTTTTTGCGATTTTGGAATTTATCGCGGCCTGCTCTTTATAGAACCTAATCAGAATATCATTCTTCAACTTCCGCCGGTGCGCGAAAAATCGTTTGCCGACCAAAAGAATCCATACTTCGAACCGGTTTCGTTTTGGTTTGCCACCAACGATAAAAAACAGCTTAATAACCAAATTTCGACTTTTACAAACCGGCTTAACCAGTTAACCGACAAGTATTTCGACCAGCTTTATTTCAGACAATTAAAACAATATTACGATTCGGTGAATTACTTTATCGAAATGGAGTTCGGCAAAATTCAGTCTGAAACTTTTCAATTTCATAAAAAGTTTGCGCTAAAAATGGTGGAAGTGGATGCGTTTCGTCTGAAAACTGAAGATTATTCGGCGCTGTTTTCGGGAGTGAAAACCCAATTCTGGCTTCATCCTTCGTTCACCAATCTTTTCGACAAATCATTCTCGGGGCAGTTGAGTTTCTCGGTTAAATCGGTAAAAGGCGATGAAATCCGCAAAGCAGTTAACCAGGGAAATATCTCATTTTTAATCAAACACATCAATACCAAATACAAAATTACCGGCGAAATGGCCGACCTCGTTTTGCTGAAAATGCTTCACGATGCATTTTATTCGGGGGATTTCTCAAATCGTGCTGTTCAGCAAATGATAAAATCAGCGCGGTTTACAGGTCACCAAAACCAAATGATTCGTGAAGCTGCGTCAAACATTTTTGAGAAAATTACGCATTTGCAAACAGCAAGTGCAGCGCCGGTAATTTGCCTGAATAATTTAACCGGACAGAAAACCTGTTCCAATCAAACCACCGGCAAATACAAATACATTATTTTTGCTGATTCAGAAATGGCAGTTAGCCGTGAACATTTGAAATACCTTTCAGCAATTGAAGAAAAATATGCAAAAAGCCTCGAAATTTTTATCGTTTTGCGCAATACCGATGCTGCCCAAATGAAAAAGTTTTTTGCTGAAAACGAAGTCCCCGGAATAAAACTGGTTGATGAAAGCAGCGAATTTATTAACCAGTACAAGGTAAAATCATTCCCGCAATGTTATCTGCTCGACCAAAATCATAAAGTAAAAATTACTTCTGTAAAAGCGCCGCTCGATGGTTTTGAGCAGCAGTTTGGGGCAATATTGCAAAACGAACGGATTGAAAATATGCGGAAGAAGGGGAAATAGATTATTAAACTTTTCTCTTATTATATTGGGGTTATTGCTAATAACAGTTTCTTAAGTCCACCAGGAAAAATTATCAGAAATAATTATTTCATTTTTCTGCAAATGGTGGGTTGTTTTCATTGGAATTGTTTTGTAATCAAGCTTGTATTTGCCTGCAAGCTGCCGTATTTCTGTGGTGTCGTCATAAGTCAGCATGAATTTGCCTTTAAGTTGTGAAGTCAATGCAAAAAGCCGCTCATGGTCAATGTCAAAGTACGTGTATAACCGTTTGCCGGCATTTGTATATGGAGGATCAATAAAGAAATATGCCTTGTCGTTTTCAATATTTTGTTCCAACACTTCGAAGGCATCACCTGTAATAAAACTAATTCTGTCTTTAACGTAGCTAATCGCCACAATTCTGTCGTGTAAAGTTTTTGGATACCAACGCGAAGCAATGCCTTTCCCGTTTTCCCCATTTTTTATCATTCCCGAACCTTTGGCAAGAATACCACCATGAAAAATTCTGTTTTTAAGAATTGTACAAAATGCAATGTCGTGAAGCTCTTTATCGGGTTTCTCTAATTCAGATTTTACGTTGTCAACCGTCAGATTA
>Ga0210024_1004167_pt1 | contig 11496 bp, 11 predicted proteins | sample CryGeymeta201525_FD_183988 | JGI IMG/M metagenome (GOLD analysis project Ga0210024, IMG submission 183988) | Groundwater microbial communities from Crystal Geyser aquifers in Utah, USA - Crystal Geyser metaG 2015-25 (SPAdes) (version 2) | ecosystem: Environmental > Aquatic > Deep subsurface >... | reverse complement strand
CTGCGGAAGCCTTATATACCGGCATTTTAACCGATACTGGTTCGTTTAACCATAACACTTCCGACCCAAATACTTTCAAAGTTGTTTCAGAATTAATGAAATACGAAATCGATACCCAAAAAATCCAGTCGGGGGTATATCATAATTTCTCGGTCAGCCGGATGCGATTGCTGGGATATTGTTTAAGCCAAAAAATGATTGTTTTTCCTGATTTACGAACTGCTTACATTTCAATTTCAAAAAAAGAACTGGAGGAGTATAATTTCAAAACAGGTGATACCGAAGGATTTGTGAACTATCCTTTATCCATTGAAAACGTTGTATTTAGCGCAATTTTTATTGAAAAAGATGGTGTGATAAAAGCATCATTTCGTTCAAAAGGGGACTTTCCGACGAACCATTTTTCGCACGATCATTTTAACGGGGGAGGACATTTAAATGCTTCCGGCGGCGAAACAAATCTAACACTCGAAGAAACTATTGAAAAATTCACGCAACTTATTCAGGCGTATAAGCATCAATTATTGGAAACAGTAATTTAAATTTCTTATGAAACGATTTACAACTATTTTTATCATTGCAACATTTCTCATCGCAACATTTAATTCGTGTTTAGAAATTGACGACACAACAGTACCTTCGCGCGGAGAGGAACAAATCAATTTAAAAAAATACCTCGATAATATAATTTCGAGAGGAAACGATGTGGACACTACCGAATTGGGTGTATATTATGTTACAATGGAGGCAGGAACAGGCGCTTATCCGAAAACTGGCGATACCCTTACCGTGGGTTATGCCGGGTATTTAATCAATGGCAGTTTGTTCGATGCATCCTACTGGCATAATCAAACAGACAGTACATATACTTTTGTGCTGGGCAATCCGCCACTGATACAAGGATGGGACGATGGGATGAAAGTTATCAATAAAAATGCCAGGGTGCAAATGATAATACCTTCTGATTTTGCATACAGCAGCGCCGGAAGTGGATTTGTACAACCTTTTCAGACACTTATTTTTGTGATAGTAATGAAAGATATTAAGCCATCTAATTAAAATAAAACGATGATTTTGAACAGAACAACGAAACATGTTTTGACTTCCTTGATTTTCTCTGCAATAATTTTTGGTTTTCTTGCCTGCGGAGACGACAACAGTTTGGAAAAATTGAGAAAAAATGAGCTTGAAACGCTTGATGCATACATGCAAGCCCATTATCCCGCTGTTGAGCCAACAAAATCAGGACTGTATTATATTGAAGAAGTAAAAGGAACCGGAGATACCATTGTACCCGGCGATAAAATACAGATTTTTTATTCCACCTGGTTAATAGACAGTACGTTAATCGACGAAACAAACGGCTACACAACAGGACATCGTTTTGAACCTTACGAATTTGTTGTAGGTGCAGGAACAGCAATTACCGGTTTGGAAGAAGCCGCAACTTACATGCAAAAAGGGACAATTGCCAACCTGATTATCAACTCGCAACTTGCTTATGGCCAAAACGGAAATACTTATGGAAGCCCGCCTGTGCCTGGTTTTACAACTTTGTTGATGCAGGTTGAGGTATATAAAATTTACAAGTAGAAGTAATTCAAATTACAATAAATAAAACCGGTCTTTTTTAATCGAATTGCAAAATGAGCAGAACTCAACTGCTGAAAAAACTACTACCCGGTTTTATCCCACTTTTTGTTTTTATTGCAGCCGATGAAATCTGGGGAACCAGAATCGGGTTGTTTGTTGCTGTTGGTGTTGGTTTGCTCGAAATGGTTTGGGTTGGCCTGAAAGAAAAACAGTTCGACAAATTTATTCTGTTCGACACATTGTTGCTGGTGGCTCTCGGCGCTATTTCCATCATTCTCGACAACGATATTTTCTTTAAGTTAAAACCCGGTTTAATTGAACTGATTTTGGTTGCAGTTTTGGGTATTTCGGCTTTCTCCCGGGTAAATATCATCGGGTTAATGGGGCAGCGATATTTAAAGGGAACCAATTTCAACGATGCGCAGGTTGCTCAAATGCATCGAAGCCTGAAAAGCTTGTTTTACATTTTCACCGCACATACCGCGTTGGTCTTTTATGCCACTTTTTACATGAGTAAGGAAGCGTGGGCTTTTATCAGCGGGGGATTGTTTTACATTTTGTTTGGCATTTATTTTTTAGTTGAATTATTCCGGCAAAAACGAAAGCAAAAGCAACTGTCGGGCGAAGAATGGGTTCCGTTGGTTGACGAACAGGGAAAAATTGTTGGACAAGCGCCTCGAAGCCAGGTTCACAATGGCAGCAAATTACTTCATCCTGTCGTTCACCTGCATGTGTTAAATCCCAATAAAAATATTTTACTACAGAAAAGGCCAATGTCAAAACAAATTCAACCCGGAAAATGGGACACTGCTGTGGGTGGGCATATTTCGGTGGGGGAAACACTCGAAAAAGCCCTGCAAAAAGAGGCTTTCGAAGAGATTGGGCTGGTTGGTTTTTCGGCAAAACTGCAAAAAATTTACCGGTGGGAATCGGAAGTTGAAGCCGAACTGGTTTACATGTTTACCACATTCGATTTTAAAAACGTAAAAAATCAGTCTGACGAAGTTGAAGAAATCAGGTTCTGGACCAAAAATCAAATCGAAAATCAAATCGGGCAAGGGCTTTTTACTCCCAATTTTGAATATGAATTTGGGTTGCTAAAGGAGATGAAGATTATCAATTAATCTGAAATTTATCTTTCAAAAATAAATCTATTAGATAAAATACTAAAAGTCAATACATTAAAACGGGATTATTTTTTGCGACCTAACATCTGATGGAAATCTGAAGTTCAGAAAGCAATTGATTTATAACTTTAACATGACTTGACTCACTTCGTTTATTTTTTTACCTTTCAAACAATAATGGAAATTTAGTTTTTTGAGCTTCTCTTTTAGCATCGAAAAATTATAAGGATAATCTTAAACAATAACATTTAAAAAGTAAAAATCATGGGAATTCCAAATCAGTTTAACGACATTATCCAGAGGCATTTGAATGTGAATGCAGCCTGGTTGCCAATCACCAACAATTTTACGCTTGGTGATTACGGAATTATTTCTGACGGTGTATTTACAAAAATGGGAAACATTGGAGAATTTGATGTTTCCTTTACAAAAGCAGAGGGTCCAGAAGCCAGCATTGACTTTTCGTCTGCAAATACCACAGTAGTAAAGTTTGCAGCAGGCGCCGAAGTTACTGCAATTCCTGCCGGAACTATTGATGCCAAAATCACTTTCAAGTTTGAAAATGAAAAATCGTTTTTAGTAAAGGCTCCGGTTATAAAAGAGGATGCTATTCAAAATGTAAATCAGGTAGCAAAACAACTTAAAAACAAAAAAGATTGGGATCGAAAATGGAAAGTAGTTTACCAGGTGTTCCATGCAATCGATCCGTTAATTGTTTCTACAATATCATCTGGTACTGAATTGACATTAAGCGGGGATGCTGAAGCTTTAAAAAACATGAAAGTTGGCAGTGCTTCGCTCGATCTGAGCACAACCCGGGAACTCGGTTTAAAAGTGCATGGGAAATCGGGGATTATCGGATTGGGACTCTTTAAACTTAAAGTTTTGGGAGGTGGTCCAAAATTTCTGGCTGAAGATAAAGATGCCCCGGCAGAGATTGAATTTCTAAATAATATATCACCGGAAGAAAGTGATCTTTAGATTCGTAATTTTCTGAAGACAACATCTTTATAAGAAGAGGAAATGCATACGGTTACCATAGAAATTCTGCGTACCGGAGAGTCGCACAATTTTGAACTGTCAAAACAAAGAAAATACATTGCTTTGTGTGGAAGTTATCCTCACGTTGATTTGTCTATCGACTGCGAACAGGCAACTTTCAGCAAATACAAAAAAAAGCTGAGGTATTTTGACTCGGATGAACGGCAACGACAAGAAGGCATTCGGTTTTTTGAGCAGCTCCTTACCAAAATTTTTGATGATTTAGAACCTTTGCGAATTGAAGGCCAAACAGAAGACTGGCTTCACCTGAGATTGGTAATTTCACCCCGGGAACTCGCCCAGTTACCTTTTGAAATTGCACTTACTCCCAAAGGTTTTAGGGGATATCCGCTAAAGAGGTTTCTGTTAAATCCCCAAAGACTAACAACGCTTACACGAGAAGTCAGACAAGTAGGCCCGCTTCGGTACAACTGGCCCTATAAACCACGAATTCTTTTTGTTTGGGCCGATCCGTGTGCTGAAGTTCCGCACCGGGAACATTCAGAAGCACTAATTGAAATTGTAAAGCACTTTGCCCATCCAATAAAAAATAATGCTGAACCCATACCTGACCTTACTCCATGGTTTACTATTTTACGAAAGGCCAGCCTGAAATCACTTAAAAATGAAGTCAAATCTGCAATTAAAGAGGGGAATCCATTTACCCATATCCATTTGCTGGCACACGGGAATAATCCGGGAACTGATGAAGATGAAGCCTTTAAATTGATTTTACATGATGATGAAAACCCTTCTGAAGTTCACTATGCAAATGGTGAAGAACTTGCCATTTCCATTCTTGCAACAGACTCTGTTCAAACGTTTTTCCCCGCTATAGTGACACTTATTGCATGCGACAGCAGCAACGAAGGAAGCATTTCATTACCTGCCGGTAGCCTTGCCCAGCAGCTACATCAATCCGGTGTACCTTGTGTTCTTGCTTCTCAGTTTCCGCTTTCTGTAGAAGGTTCTGTCAAATTGGTTTCAACTTTATATCAAAAACTGTTAATCAATTGTGATGATCCGCGTATCGCACTGTATCAGACAAGAAATGACTTATTTAACAGCAATATTCACGATTGGGCAAGTCTGGTGGCCTATATCCGTTTTCCAGAAGATATTAATGAGCAATTGAAAGACAATCATTTGAAAATCCTTTTGCATGCTTTAAAAACTGCCAATGCATGGTCAGATCATGTACTTCAATATAAAGATGAATTGGCACCTGAAAGAAATGCTGTGTGGTTTAAAGATGTAGGTGAACGTTTGGATAAAGCCATAAAAGATTTGGAATTTCTACTTAAAACAGATATTCATCAGAAAAAGGAACGTTTTGCCGAACATTACGGACTTTTGGGAAGTGCATTTAAAAGGAAAGCAGAACATCTTTTCAGAATGGCAGATATTCTTCCCGAAAAAACTAACACCTTTATTACAGAATCAAAAAAGGCGCTTGCTTTTTCAAGGGAATGGTATTTCCGGGGATACGATAAACAAAAAAACCACTGGACGGCAGTACAATTTTTATCGCTTTCTGCAATTATTAATGGTTCATTAACCAACACAGAAGAAAGGGATATATGGACTATTGCAAAAATTTTTGCTGAAACTGATGCAAGAGAAATTAATGATCCGATAACAAGAATCTGGGCTTGGGGAACGTTGGCGGAACTCTGTTTTCTGTCACCGCTTAAATATTCCCCGGATGAGAAAGAAATTAATACCCAGGCAAAGGAAGAGGCTTTAAATTACCTTAAAAAAATTTTCAATGCCCAATTTACCTTTATTGATGAAATTCAAAAAATTGATGGCGATATTAAGTTTGCACAGGATTCAACTTTAAGCCAATTTAAACGATATGTTGACTGGTGGCCAAAAATGATCCCTTCGCCATCGATTTATTTACTGAAAGAAATGGCAAAGGAAATTTTTAAGGAATTAAATATCTGAAAATTATGAACAAACTAAGAATCTTTTTATCAAGCCGGGTTAACTCCCACTTTATTAACCTCGATAAAGATTATACACTGACTGAACTTAGGCAGTACATTAGAGAAATTATGGAAGCAGAAACGTTTCTTAACGAAAATATCTTTGATGTAATTACCAATGAAACAAGTTTCAATGGCGATTTTTCCAAGGATGCTTTTGATAATTGCCTGAATACGATGACCACAAGTCATATCATCATCATTTTATACAATGGCGAAGCCGGATGGTCAGCAGCAGATGTAAAAACAGCAGGGATTTGTCACGAAGAGTTTAATCTGGCAATGGAAAAATTTTCGGGATTGACCTATGCCGTGAATCTTTCTCATTACTTCGACAACAATAAAATTGAGCTTGATGAAAAGAATATTTCGTTTATAAAGGATTTTACTGACAAATTCAGGCATGTAGAGTCAATTTCAAAACCAAAAACGGTTAAGAGCTTACAGGACACTGCGGTTAGGCAAATTAAAGGGTACCTGCTTAACGCGGTTGAGAAAGCTTTTGTAACCAGAAAAGAAGAAGTTTTTGCTGATACTGAATATGGTGCAACACTTGACTGGTCGAAATTGACCTACCATGAAAGACAAGCCGAAATGAAACTTAAGCTTGAAGCTACATTTAAATCCATTCCTGCATTTACAAAAGTAATAAAGGCTTTTCATGGCATTCCCGATCACATGTCGGTAGCGGATGCGCGCAACATGATAGGCAGACCGTTTGTTGAAGAACATGAATTAATCAAAGGAAAAAAAGAAGTAATTGGTGTGATTCATTTTTTAGCGGTTTACGGAAATGCAACCGAAATTCAGGTAAAGAACCTCGTGGGATATCCTGATTTAACGGTTATTAAAGGTACATTTGGATTCTATCTTTGGGAGAAAAATATGCATATCCAAATGTTTTTTCTGCCAGCCTGTAATAATCCTCAAAAAATTGAACGCCGTTTGAGTCAATTGATAAACTGGTTGAGAGAATCGCTGGAACAATCAAAGATTGTTATGAGGGCCAAAGCAAGGTATTCCATTCTTCACGCTATTAATGAGGCAGAGAAAATGGAAGGATTGAAATAATATAACAGAAATTAAATTTTATTTTTAAAGAATGAAAAAATGAAACTATTTGTTGCTTTCCACTACCACAATGATGACAAATGGATTAAAGATTTGGTCTTTCCAATTTTGGAATCGTTGGAAATTAAGGTAATAACAGGTGAAAATATACATGGGGATATAATTGTGGCGGAAGTACCTGAATTGATTAAAAAATCCAATTGTATGATTGCCTTTATAACCAAATCTTGGCACGAACATCCCTGGGTCAGGGATGAACTAATTACTGCTGTTGCTAACAATATTCCGGCACTGGAAATCAAAGATGCGTCTTTGCCAAACGTGGGAGGTATTGTCGATGGCAGGCAAAGGCTGGAATTCGATATTGATAAAAAAGAGGAATTTCTTGTACACCTGGTGAAGGTACTTTGCCGTTGGAAAAAGAATTATGAAACAAGAAGTCTAATGATTCTACCAAACGAAATTATAGACCAGGCCAGACCGCACCTTCGAACCGGAGTGATTAAATGTACTTATCAATTCAAAGACGGGAATGAAGAATCTAAGGAATACAAAACTCCCGTGTTCAGATTACCACAGGGATTAGGAATTGACATAAAAAATATTCCTTCGAATAATGCTTTGATACAGTTGAGATTGGAAGGTCCAGGTTTTTCATGGTCCTGTGGCTATGAATCTTTTATTTATATACCAATAAAACTTCAAAATGACTTGTAATGGAAAAGGTTAGTGATTTTTATAAAATTGAACAGGATTTCGAATACGTTGGCGATGACTGGTGGAAATGGTGGATTTGGATTGAAGGGGAAAATAACGAGTTGGATAATATCGACCATGTGGTCTATACCCTCCATCCAACTTTTCCGAATCCCGTTAGAACGGTAAATGACCGGAATACAAAATTTAAATTTAAAGCATCAGGATGGGGCATTTTCACAATTTATGCAAAATTATTTCTCAAAAATAAAACTGAGATTACACTGTCGCATGATTTGTACCTGGAATATCCTGACGGAAAAGCAAATTTGGAATAAATTATTTATAACGGACATAATTTTTTATTTCTGGCCTCAATGCATTAGTTATTGGTATACAGACATTTCTAAATATCAAGATAAAATGCCTCTGATTATGGGCATTTAAAGTTATCTCGATTGCAGGGAAGGAGATATAGAGAAATTGCAGGCAGCAATTTCGAAACTTGTTGGATGATTCAAACTGATGAAGATGTAATCAAATTTTCGTTATATTCCTAACAAAAAAATAGCCGGTTGTTTATGCAAATCAGGAACTTTGCTTCTCCATTGCTGAATGGTTTTTGTGGCAATAAATTCGTTTTCGCCAGTAATATTGGCAGCAATACAAAGCAGGGTAGTGGGGGAGCAGGTTTTTAGCAAATCGCTGATTAAATGATTATTGCGGTAAGGTGTTTCAATAAATATCTGGGTTTGCCGCTGATTGATTACTCGTTTTTCAAGAACTTCAATTTCCTTTACCCTTTCGTTTGGTTTTACAGGCAAATAACCTTTAAATGCAAAGTTTTGTCCGTTCATTCCCGAAGCCATTAATGCCAGTAAAATTGAAGACGGGCCAACCAAAGGCACTACTTTAAATCCTTTTTGATGCGCAATTTTAACCACATCGGCACCGGGGTCGGCAACTCCCGGGCAACCGGCTTCTGATATCACAGCAACATCAAATCCCTGTTCAATTGGTTTTAAAAAATTTGGTAAATCGGAAAGGGCAGTTCGTTTGTTTAACTCGTAAAAAGTACATTCATCAATATTAATTTCGCGGTTTACCTGTTTCAAAAAACGGCGGGCGGTTCTAATGTCTTCAACAATAAAATGGCGGGTGTTGGTGAGTATAGAAAACAATTGCGCCGGTAATACATTTTGCCAGTCGCCTTCGCTTAAAACATTGGGGACAAGGTAGAGTTTCGCCATTCTTAATTTTTTGGTAAAAATAAAGATATTCACGATTAAAGCACCGTATTTGTTAAATTTGCACGATGAATCGGGAGGAAAAGATACAAATCGAAGCCACATTTCTGGGCACAGGAACATCGCAGGGTGTGCCTGTTATTGCTTGCGATTGCGAAGTTTGCAGGTCGGAAGACCCAAAAGACAAACGGCTGCGGTCGTCGTTATTACTGAATATTAACGGGCAAAACCTGGTAATTGACGCCGGGCCCGATTTCAGGGCGCAAATGTTGCGGGAACAGGTAAATTCGCTGCGGGCCATATTACTTACACACGAACACGTTGACCATGTTTTTGGGCTCGATGATATTCGCTCGTTTAACTGGGTTCAAAAAAATCCGATGGACATTTTTGCCGAAGATCGGGTGCAGGAAGCGCTTAAAAAGATTTTTCATTATGTTTTTGCCGATTTCAAATATCCCGGAATACCAAAAATGAAATTGCATACCATCAAAAACATTCCGTTTAAAATTGATGGAATTAAGTTTATACCAATCCGCTGTTATCATCATAAATTGCCGGTTTACGGATTCAGGGTGGGGGATTTGACTTATATTACCGACACCAGTTTTATTCCTGATGAAGAACTGGAAAAGGTAAAAGGAACAAAAATTTTGATTGTAAATGCACTTCGGAAAGAGAAACACATATCGCATTTCAACCTTGAGGAAGCGCTTGAAGTTATTCGGAAAATTAATCCCGAAAAAGCCTATTTAACCCATTTAAGTCACACTTTCGGGAAACATGAAGATATTCAGAAAGAACTTCCTGAAAATGTATTTGTTGGTTACGATGCAATGAAGATAAGGACTGAAGGACTGAAGGACTGAAGGACTGAAAGATTGAAAGACTAAAAAATTGTAAATGATACAACCGGATACAATTACAACCAAGACAACCGATTCTTCAAATAATAATCCTGTTTTTCCGACTGCGAACCCGATAGCCATTGGGTCCAAACTCCGAACCCGAAACTCCGAACTTTAATGTTGTGAAAGAATTATTTTAAGCCAACAGCGAAAAAATATTAACACTTTTGCATAACCATTCTTTCATTATTCTCGAAAGAAACAAAATATTGAAAAAAATAAGGTGAATAAGGTTGAAATCAGATGGTTTAATTTTCTATCAAGGTTAACATATTGAAAATAAGGTTTTTACGTTTTTTTTAACAACCTTATTTTTGTTCACAACCTTAATAGAAAAGTCAACACAGGAAAACAAACCTTATTTACCCTATTAAAGAATTACTGATAGCAATCAGTGTGAAACTCTAAACTCTAAACTCACTATTAGCTGTTTAGCCAGTTTTTAAAGGCGGCAGAGCGATCTACACTGACAACTGTGTCGAATTCTTCATCGGTTTTGGGATTTAGTTCGAGTTTTACCCGGCTTCGCGACCAGGTTACCATGTTGGCAATAGATGAAATATTTACAAGATATTTTCTGTTAATTCGGAAAAAAGTTGCAGAATTCAGCATCTCTTCAAGTTTGTCGAGTGAAAAATCAATATTATATGTATGCCCCTGTTTGGTTCTCAGATATACACCTTTATCCAACACAAAAAAGTAGGCAATATCGGTAACTTCAACCATCTTAATTTTTGTGCCAACCGAAATGGAGAAGCGTTCTCTGTATTTTTTATCACTGCCCGTTAACAGGTTGTAAAGCGATTGCAGGTCAACGGAATTTTGGTGCAAACCACTATACTGTTCATACTTTTTTAAAGCAGCCGCCAATTCCTCGTGTACAATTGGCTTCAGCAGGTAATCGATGCTTTTTAGTTTAAACGCTTTTATGGCATACTCATCAAAAGCAGTAGTGAAAATTACTGCACTTGAAATGTTTACCTGATCGAAAATTGCAAAACTTAGATCGTCTTCCAGATGGATGTCCAGAAAAATCAGGTCGGGTTCGGGATTTGATTTGAACCACTTTACCGATTCGGCAACCGATTCCAATTCGGCAAGAATTTGAATTTCGGGATTGAAATCGTGTATCATTTTTTTCAACCGCAAAGCGGCAAATGCTTCATCTTCTACTATTACAACTTTCATGACTGTGATTTTTATTCTGTTTCTGATTTTTCCGGTTTTAGCAGGGGGAGTTTTGCAATAAAATGCTCTGCTGTTTTAATGAACTCAGGCCGCTGGTCTGACACCAATACATATCGCCTGCTTATATTTTCAAGTCCCACTCCTGTTGAAATAAACTTGGATTCCCTGATATTGAGGTTATTGACAATATTCAGTCGCTGCTGTTCATCAACAAATATTTCGATTTTTAAAGGCTGAATTTTTGAGAAAGTGTTGTGTTTTATGGCATTTTCAATGATTAACTGAATTGCAATGGGGAGTATCAGATATTCATGGTATGATTTGTCAATTTTTGTTTCGATAAACAATTTTTTCAAAAACCTGATTTCAAGCAGGAAGATGTAAGCTTTTAGAAACTCAAGTTCAGTGCTCAGGTTTACCAACTCTTTTTCTTTGTTTTCAAGAACGTAGCGATAAACCTTGGAAAGCCTTTCAGTGAACAACTCTGCCAAATCGGGGTCAACCTTAATAAGCGAAGTCAGCACGTTCAAACTATTGAAAAGAAAATGCGGGTTTACCTGCTGTTTCAGCACTTCGAACTGCGATTGCAAATTCTCTTTTTGCACTTTTAAAAGCTGGGTGTTGGCTTGGGTAA
>Ga0210024_1004161_pt1 | contig 11502 bp, 5 predicted proteins | sample CryGeymeta201525_FD_183988 | JGI IMG/M metagenome (GOLD analysis project Ga0210024, IMG submission 183988) | Groundwater microbial communities from Crystal Geyser aquifers in Utah, USA - Crystal Geyser metaG 2015-25 (SPAdes) (version 2) | ecosystem: Environmental > Aquatic > Deep subsurface >... | reverse complement strand
TAGAACGCCGCCGGGTCGGTCGCGTCGGGCAGCGGCAGCGTGAACGCCACTGCAGTGGGAAGGGCGATGTTGCTCTCCAGCACGGTCAGCCCGCTGACGCCGCTGAGCTGGGTCATGCCGGAAAACTCGCCGACCGCGCCCTCAAGCCGCACCACGTCGCCCACCGAGACGGTCGGATCGGCGCCGGTGAAGACAAAGACGCCTTCCGATGTTGCGGCGTCGCCGTCGGCGTCGCCGTCCTGCTCCTGCAGGAAGAAGCCGTTGAGCTGGTTGCTGACCAGCGTCACCACCGCCTCGACGGTCACGCGCGCGCCGGCCAGCGGCGTCGCGGCCCCGGCGCCCTGGATCGCGGAGATCAGGGTGATCGCGCCGCCGCCGCCGCCGGTCTCCACGCCGGAGGTGGGCGTGTTCACGGTGGGATCGTTGGAGAAGCTCAGGATCGCCCAGTCGGCGGCGGTGTCGGTGTCCACGCCATCCTCGATCCGGCCCACGCCGGCCGGCAGGAAAGCGCCGTCCGGGCCCACCACCGGCGCAGCGGCGGCGAAGAACGCAGCGTCTTCACCGTCGGACACGCCCACGGCGTCGAGCACGACCTCCGCGCCAGAGACGGTCGAGCCGGTCAGGCTGTCCGTCTCCACAAGCGCGAGAGTGTAGCTGGAGTTCTCGATGGCGTTGTCGGCGATCCGCGCATCGGCGGTGACGCCGTAGGTCGCCTCGGCGAGCGCATTGGCGAGCAGGTAGAAGCCGTTGGCGCCGAGCACGGCGTCGTCGGCGAAATCGAAGCGGAAGTCGATGGTCCCGTTCGACGGTTGATCGTCGCTCTCCACGACGATCAGGCTGAGCCCGGCGAGCGAGAAGCCCGCCGTGCCGAACAGCTCGACATATTCGCTGTCGGGACCGGTGGTGCTGCCCAGCACCTCGTTGATCACGACGAACGCCGTCGTCACGTCGCCGAACACGGCGTCGGCGCGGAAGTTGAGGTTCTGGATCCGGGTATCCTCGGCGAAGGGCGTGTCCGCTTCCGCGTAGGGCGTGGTCAGGAAGTTGGCGGCGAGATATTCCGCCAGCGCGTCCTGCTCGGTGCCGTCATCGGCGAAGTCTGCGAGGCCGGTGCGCGCACCCTCCTGCTTCAGATCGACACGGTTGGCGGCGTCGCCCGTCGGGAACGGATAGCCGTCGCCGCCGTTGGCGAGAAAGCCCAGGGTGACGATGCGGATGGTCGCGTCGGGCGAGATGGTCGCGCCGTCGCGCACCAGTTCGACCGCGACCGAGCCGTCCTCGTTCAGCACGGCGGCGTTGACGATCCGCGCTCCGGCGGGGAGGTCAGGGTCGAAGCTGAACGTGACGCCCGCGACCTGCGGAAAGCGGCCCTGCGAATTCGTGCCGCCGGTCGCATCATAGGTCGAGGCGGCGACGCCATGCTCCAGCGCCGCGCGCAGTTCGGCGCCGGTCAGCGTCAGCAGCGACAGATCGTTGTTGAAGCGCAGCGCGCCGCCGATGTCGTTCTGGCTGATCCCGCCGGCGGGCTTCACCACGGCGCCGTCGGCGTCGCGGATCTCCTCGTTGGGCAGGCGCTCCACCGCCGTCCCGACCAGCACCACCTCGCGACCGATGTCGTCACGGATGCCGCCGCCGTTCTTGATCGAGACCAGAACGGTGGCGTCGGTCTTTCTGGCTTCGGCGAGGTTGGCGTCGGCGGTCAGGTTGCCGAGGTTGGTCTCCTGCTGGCGCACGTCGTCGCGCAGGCCGGCGAGATAGACGTCGCTGACGCCGAGGACATTGCCCTCGGTCAGCACGATCTGCGCGCCGATCAGGTCGGCGACGGCCTGAACCTCGGGGTCGATCAGGGCCGCCGCGCCAAGGTCGGCGACACCCTGATCGTCGGTGGCGTAGGCGCCGGAGACGGCGGCGTCATAGCTTTCGGCGATGATGTTTCCGTCGGCGTCGAAGTCGATGACGAGGTTGCCGACGTATTTGTAGGAGCCGTCGGTGTTGACGACCAGCGTGTCGGTCCCGCCCGCATTCTTCACCACGATGGGATAGACGCCCTGAGCGTCGTCGCCGTCGCGCAGACGGTCCGTTTCGTCGAGCAGGCGGGTGTTCGACCCACCGCCGATGATGATGTCCACGTTCACCAGCCGCGCCGCGAGCGCCTGCTCGATGGCGATCTGCTGCATGTGCGCCTGCACGATCACCTTGTTGAGCGACGGGTTGGCGGCCAGCAGCGCGTCAACCTCCGCCTGAATGACGGCGGCCAGCGCGTCGAGCTGCGCCGACGTCGGGTCGCCGTCAAAGTTTACGGGCGACACGCCGAGCGCGCCGGGGCTGGAGATGGAGCCGAGCGACGGCGTGGTGGCGCCGACCAGCGCGATGAGGTCGCCGCCCGCTTCGATGACCACCGAGGAGGTCACCGCGCCAGCGACCGGCGCCTGCCCGCCGACGACAGCCAGCGGCGCCAGGTTGGGTTCGGTGGAAAAGTCGAGGTTGGCCGAAAGATACGGGAACGCGGTTCCCCGATAGGCGGAAACGCCCGCGAAGCTGTAGTCGAGAAACGCTTCCGCCGTCGCGGGGTCGCCGTCGGTGTCGAAGGTTCCGTCGATCAGATCGGCGACCAGCGCCGGGCCAAGGTCGAACTCGTGGTTGCCGAACGAGATGGCGTCCCAGCCAAGCGCGTTCTGGATGAGCATGTCGGCGACGGCGGGCGCGCCGAACACGGCCTCGGAGGCCGCGAAGAACAACCCCGGCAGGATTGCGTCGCCCGAAGCCAGCCGCAGCGTGGCGTCGGCGCCCACGTCCCGCGCCTCCAGCGCGTTCATCACCGCCGAGAAACGCGGCGCGTCGAACACCGCGTCGGCCGACGCCTCAAGATCGGAGGCATGCAGCAGTTGCAGCGTGAATGTCGCGCCGCCGTCGGTCTCGATCGCGAAGCCGGGCGACCCGATCGCGGGCTGGCCTTCATCGTTCACGATGTCCGTGGTCACGGAGCCGAAGCCGTCGCCTGCGGCGCTGAAGGCGCCGGCGATCACGTTCCAGCTCCGGCCGCCGTTGGCGCTGGCGTCGGGGAACGTCTCGAAGTCGGCCAGCGTGGTCACGTCGGGGCCGCCGACGAACAGGGCGGCGCCGTCGCCGCCCTTTCCGAGCCCGGCGCCGTCGGCGTAGCCGATCTGCACGCCGTCGAGGTCGATGACCGAGGACCATGTGTCCAGAAAGGCGGTGATCGCCGTCGCGGTGTCGATCATCACGATGACCGATTCGCCCGGCGCGATCGACGCGATCCCCGTGATCAGGTCGGCCACCGTGGGGTCGACGCTGTCGTCGTCATAGTAGAGCGCCGGGTCGGCGCCCTCCACCCAGGCTTCGGTTCCGTAGTTGGTGATCTCGATCCAGTCAGCCGTCAGGTTTGCGCCCGGGTCGTTGCCCGGCCAGATCTCGGTGATCTGCAGGTCGTAGCCGGCTTCGCCGCCCGTCTCCGGCTCGCCGTCGCCCACCGGTTCGCCGGTGAACGTCAGGTCGTAAACCGCCGTCGTGCCGGACACCTCGTAGGCGACCGCGATCTGGGCGAAGCCGCTGGGGCTCTTGTCGCCGGGAATGAAGGCGATCACCTCGGGGCTGATGTCGCCCGCGGCCACGCCGTCGATATAGGTCAGATAGCGTGCGTTCGCCGGGTCGGAGACGTCATAGACCACAAGACCGCTGTCGCGTTCGAGGCCGATGACTGCGATCATGCGTCCGTCCACCGCGCCAACGGCGACCGCCTCCGGCTCGGGGCCCTTGTTGTCGGAGCGGTTTTCCTCGCCGCTGGCCTTGTCCGAGTTGAAGCGGCCCGGCGCAAGATCGGCGATGATCCGCTCGAAATCGTCGCCGCTGTCGAACACCACCTTGCCGTCGGCGTCATAGATGGTGAAGGAGCGCGAGCCAAAGGCGAACAACTGATCGAAGTCGCCGTCGCCGTCCACGTCGCCGTCGATGGTCGAGACGGTCAGCCGCCCAAGGTTGCCGTCGAGCTTCAGCGTATCGGCCAGCGGAAAGGCGGTCGGATCGAGGGCGAGGTCCTTGACGCGCGACTCGTCGAAATCGCGTCCATCGCCCTCATTGGCGGTGGCGTAGTAGGTCTTGTCCCCGATCTGGAACGTCGCGATGGCGTCAGCCATGCGCAGGCCCTGCACCGGCCAGTTGGCGATGCGGATGGCGCCGTCGCGGTCGGAGGCGTCGATGCCGTTTCCGAGTTCGGCGTGATTCACCGTTCCTTGCGGCAGCAGCGTGATCTCCAGCGTCGCGCGGTCGATGCGGGCGACGGTGTTGGCTTCCTGCAGCGTCACGAGGATGGCGCCGTCGGCGGGGTCGATGGCGATGTACTCGGGCTCCAGATCGCGCGAGGCGGGGGCGCCGGGGAACACGCGCACGCCCATGGCGCGCAGCGCGTCCTCCTGGCCGTCGAAAACCGCGAATCCGACATCGGTCACGTCGGCGAGCCGGTCGAAACCATCGGGAAAGGTCACGATGCTGACCGAGCCGGGCGCGTCGCCGCGCGCCTTCGGCTCGCCTTCGTTGGCGACGTAGATTTCCGACCCGTCGGCGGAGAACGCAAGACTGTCGGGCAGGAAGCCCACCTGCACATAGTTCAGCAGCGCCCCGGAGGCGGCGTCGAACAGCGCGACATGGCCGCGCAGCGGAATACCGGCCACATCGCCGCCGTCGATGGCGACTGCAACCCGACCGTTCTTCGCGGCGACCGACGTGACGCCCGCGTAGCCGGGCAGATCGCCAAGCTCCAGCGTGCCGATAAGTTCCGCGCCGGCGCGGAAAATGTCCACGCGGCTGGCGGCGGCGTTGGTCACAAAGTAGCGAAAACCGTCGTAAGCCACAACTTCGGACGCGGCTTCCCCGCCCGTTGACAGGAATCGGTCGGTCAAAATCGCCGTCAGATCGTTCGCCATGAGTGCCTTGCTCCCTCGCGCTTCGCTTCAGGGCGCGCGGAGAAATCCACAGGCGCCCACCATTACGGGGCGCAGTGGTAGATGGTTAAGAACTAACTTTTATGACAAATCCGGCGGATGCGCACACAATCGCCGGACAAGGGTTTCGCGATGCGTCCTCGACCGACAGACGGTCGGCGAAGGCCCGGTCGCCGTCGCAGGGGACTCCGCCCACGACCCCGCCGCAACCGTCACCAGGCCCGCCACGCCGCAGGGCGCGCGTGGCCGCCACAGCGCCGGGCATCCGTGGCGCCATCACCGCCGCCTGCGCCCCGGCGGCGCGCAACCCGATCCAGAACGTCGCCCTGCGTTGAACCATCCCGATCGCTGCGGACGGCGTCGAGGACGTGGCGTGATCCGATGGTTGATCCGCAAGGCTGGCCGCCCGAACCGCCGGGAAATCCGAACCGCCGGGACATCCGAACCGCCGGGGCGCCCGAACGCCGCTCAGGCGCCGGGATAGTCGGGGTCGAGCGTGAACGGGAACGGCCCCGGGAACCGCTCGACCAGCGCCTGATGCGTCACCACCGCGCCCTCCACCAGCGCGTGGATCAGAAACGCGCCCGGCTCCAGCACCAGCGCGCCCTGGTCGCACGGCTCCAGCGACAGCGCCACCTGATGCGCCACCGACGGCGCGACCGTGGCGAGGGTTCCGCCGAAGCGCGCATGGATGGGGCGGTGGTGATGACCGCAGCACACCCGCTCGACCTGCGGGTTCGCCGCCACGATCTCCGCCAGCCGCGCGCGGCCCTCGATCAGCGCGATGCGGTCCATGTGCTCGATGCCGCAGGTGAACGGCGGATGGTGCAGAAAGATCAGCGTCGGCGCCTCGGGCCGCGCGGCCAGCGCCGCCGCCAGCGCGTCAAGGCGCGCAGCGCACAGCGCGCCGTGGGAGGCGCCGGGAACCACCGTGTCGAGACCGATCAGTCGCAGCGGCCCGAGGTCATGGACGAAATCGACGAAAGGCCCGGCCCCGGCGCGGTCGGGGAAGGCCGCGCGAAACCGCTCGCGCCGGTCGTGGTTGCCGAGCAGGCACAGCGCCGGACACGGCAGCCGGTCGAGCAACGGCGCGAGTTCGGCGTATTCCTCGGCGAGCCCGTTGTCGGTGAGATCGCCGCTGATCACCGCCAGGTCGGGGGCCGGCGACAGGGCGCGCACCGCCTCGACCGCACGGGCGGCGAGCATGTTGGTCTCCGCCACGCGGTAGGCGGGCAGGCCGCGCGGGCGCAGGTGCAGGTCGGAAAGCTGGACGACGATCATCGGCGTGGCCTCTCATGGCTTGGCGCCGCGCGGATCGGCCCGCGCGGCGCCGGAATGCCGCCTACTGCGGCAGCTTCAGCGCGGTCTGCTCGACATAGGGCCGCATGATCGCGTCGGCCTTGGCCTGCGCCGCCGCCAGCGCCTCGGCGGGCTGGCGGTCGCCCGACATCACCGCCTGAACTTCGTCCTCCAGCGCCTTGCGCACGGCGACGGTGTTGTAGGTGGCGAACCAGGACTTCGCGAAGTGCAGTTGCAGCAGCGCGACCGCCGCGTCCGGGTTGGCCTCGATGAAGGCCTTCATCTCGGGCAGGTCATAGGCCGCCTTGTTGGGCGCGAAATAGCCGGTGAACCGGCTCCAGTGGCCCGAGATCTCCGGGCTGGTCAGCCAGTTGATCAGCGTCCAGGACGCCGCCTTCTGCGCATCGCTCAGGCCCTTCGGCATCATCAGCGAGGCGCCGCCGATGGCGACCGCGTTGCGCACGTTGCGCGGCACGAACGCCACGCCATAGCGGTCGCCCATGTTCTGGCGGATGAACGACAGCGAGCCGGTGGACAGCAGCACCATCGAGGCGTCACCCGCAAAAAACGCGGTCGAGACCGCCTTGCCGTCGGTCACGCCCTCGGGCGTCACCTTGTGGGTGAAGATCAGGTCGCGCACGAAGCTCAGCGCGCCCAGCATCGACGGCGTGTCGTAATAGACCTCGCCGCCGTATTCGGCGTTATAGTACTGGCCGCCGTTCGACATCGTCAGCGCGGTCATGATCCAGCCGAGATAGTCGTAGTTGCCGGGCAGCATCAGGCCGTAGCGGGTGACGCGGTCGCCGTCGCGCACGGTCAGCGCCTTGGCCGCATCGACGAATTCCTGCCAGGTCTCGGGCGGGTTGCTGGGGTCGAGCCCGGCGGCGGCGAAATGCTCCTTGTTGAAGTAGAGCAGCGGCGTGGAGTTGTGGAACGGTGCCGCCCACACCTTGTCGGCGAAGCGGGCGTTGCCATGCAGCGCGGGCCAGAAATGGTCCATCCAGGCGTCGGCTGTCAGGCCGTCGGCCTCGATCATCGCGTCAAACGGCTCGATCTCGCCGTTGATCTGGTATTCCAGAATGAAGTTGGCCGACATGATCACCGCCGCCGGCGGCCGGCCGGCCTTGATCGCGGCGCGGGTCTTGATGTTGGTCTCGTCGTAGCTGCCGGTATAGACCGGCGTCACGTCGATGTCGGCGTGCTCGGCGTTGAACCGCCCGATGAGGTTCTTCATCTCCGCGGCGAGCTTGCCCTCCACCGGAACGGGGAAGAACAGCTCGATTTCAGTCGCGGCATGGGCGAAGCCCGCCGCCAGCGACAGCGCGCCGGCGGCGATCAGTGATTTCCAGGTTTGCATGGGGGCGATCCTCATTTGACGCCGGAGAACAGGAAAGAGTTGACGAACTGGCGCTGGAACAGCGTGAAGGCGGCCAGCAGGGGCGCCGCGACCAGGAAGGTTCCCGCCGCGATCACACCCCATTGCGAGGCGCTCTCGGCGCCGCGGGTGAAGCTCGCCAGCCCGATGGTCAGCGTGTGGTTGTCGGGGCTGGAGATCACCATCAGCGGCCACAGGAACTCGTTCCAGTGCGCGGTGACGCTGACGATGGCGAAGGCGACCATGCCGGGCCGGGCCAGCGGGACCAGCACCCGCCAGACGATCTGCGCCCAGTTGGCGCCCTCCACCATCGCCGCCTCCTCGAAGTCGCGCGGGATGGTGCGGAACGTCTGGCGCATCAGGAACACCCCGAAGGCCGAGGCGAAATAGGGCGCCATCACCGCCAGCAGCGTGTCGTAGAGGCCAAGCCCGACGATGGTGACGAGGTTCGGCACGATCAGCACCGGCGGCACGATCATCAGTTGCAGCAGGAACAGGTGGAACACCACGTCGCGACCGCGAAAGCTCAGCCGCGCGAAGGCGTAACCGGCCAGCGTCACCGTCGCGAGCTGCACCGCGAGGATGCCGCCGCAGACCGCCAGCGTGTTGAGGTAGAGCCGCGCGAAATCGGCGCTGTCCAGCGCCTCGGCGAAGTTGTCCAGCGTCGGCATGAAGTCGGGCAGCAGCGACGCCATGTCGAGCCCGCCGAAGTTCTGCGGGCGGAACGCCGCGACACTCATCCACAGCAGCGGCGTGGACCAGACCAGCGCCACCGTCGCCAGCATCGCCACCGCCAGCCAGCGCCCATCCCGCATCGCAGAGCGCATCGCCGTGCGCATCGTCACGACTCGTAGTGAACGCCGCGCTCCAGCGTGCGCAGCGAGAGGGCGGACAGCGCCAGCAGCGCCGCGAGCGACAGCACGGTGGCGGCGGCCGCCTTGCCGTAGTCATAGTTCTCGTGCGCCTGCTGGTAGATGTAGAACAGCATCAGATTGGTGCTGTCGGACGGACCGCCCTTGGTCAGCACCACCACATGGTCAACCTGCGTGACCGCGTTGATCAGCGCGATCACCGCGACGAAGGCGGTGGTGGGGCCGAGCAGCGGCAGCGTCACCCGGCGAAAGCGGCCCCAGGGCCCCGCGCCCTCCAGCCGCGCGGCCTCGTAGAGATCGGTCGAAATGCCCTGCAGCCCGGCGAGGAAGAACAGCATGTAATAGCCGGCGTTCTTCCAGACGGTCAGCCCGATCAGCGACCACAGCGCAATGTCGGGGTCGCCGATCCAGTTGGTGCGCCCGGCGCCCAGCTTGCCGAGATAGTGGTCGAGCAACCCGATGCCGGGCAGGAAGACGAACATGAACAGCGCCGCCGCCGCCACCAGCGGCAGCAGCACCGGGAAGAACACCACCGCGCGCAGCGCCGCGTTGAACCGCGTCGCCTCCTGCAGCCCCACCGCCAGAACCAGCGCCAGCGCAATCGACGGCAGCATCGTGCCGATGGCGTAGATCACGTTGTTGGTCGCCGCGCGGCGAAAGCTGGCGTCCGCAAACAGCCGCTCGAAGTTGCCGAGGCCCCAATCCACCGCGTCCGAGCCGAAGGTCTCGATGCGCAGCGCCTGCGCCAGCGACTGCGCGATCGGCCAATAGGTGAACAGCAGCAGGAACATGAGCGACGGCGCCAGCAGCGCCCAGGCCAGCGACGGCCCGCGCCAGATGCGCCGCGCGCCCGCCCCGGTCATCGCCGTCACCGCCGTCTCCGCCATGCCTCGCCCCCCCCCGGATACGGGGTCGGTAATCGGGTGAGGCGACGCCCGCGTGTCGCGTCTGCGAACTTTCCGCAACAGTCGCACGTCTGTCGCAGGCGCGCCCTAGAACGCCGTCCTACAGGGGGAGGCGGCATGGCGGACATTCGGCTCGAAGGGTTGCGCAAGGCGTTTGGCGAGACGCCGGTGATCCACCGGCTCGACCTCAGCGTGGCCGACGGCGCGTTATGCGTGGTGGTCGGTCCCTCGGGCTGCGGCAAGTCCACGCTGCTGCGCATGATCGCAGGGCTGGAGTCGCCCGACGCCGGGCGCATCCTGATCGGCGGGCGCGACGTGACGCGCGCGGCGCCGGGCGACCGCGACGTGGCCATGGTGTTTCAGAACTATGCGCTGTTCCCGCACCTCTCCGTCGCGCGCAACATCGCCTTCGGCATGGAGGTGCGCGGCGCGCCGCGGGCCGAGATCGACCGGCGCGTGCGCGAGGCGGCGTCGATCCTGCATCTCGACGCGCTGCTCGACCGCAAGCCGCGCCAGCTCTCGGGCGGTCAGCGTCAGCGGGTGGCGATGGGCAGGGCGATCGTGCGCGACCCCGCCGCCTTCCTGTTCGACGAGCCGCTGTCGAACCTCGACGCCCAGCTAAGAGGAGAGATGCGCGCGGAGATCAAGCGCCTGCATCTGGCGTTGGGCGCGACGGCGGTGCATGTCACCCACGATCAGGTCGAGGCGATGACCATGGGCGACATGCTGGTGGTGATGAACCAGGGCCGCATCGAGCAGGTCGGCCCGCCGATGACGCTCTACGAGCGGCCCGCGACCACCTTCGTCGCCCGGTTCATCGGCGCGCCGCCGATGAACCTGATGGCCGCTGCGGCGGGCGGCGTGGCGTTCGGCCCGGCGGCGGGCGCGGCGACGCTCGGGGTGCGCCCGGAGGACCTGATGCTCTGCCCGGAGGACCCCGCCCTCATCCCCGTGGTGCGGCTGGTCGAACCGCTTGGCGCCGACACCTTCGCCCATGCCGAGATCGACGGCGCCGCGCTCACCGTGCGCCTGCCGGGCGCGACCCGCGTGGCGGTCGGCGACCGGCTGCCGCTGCGCCCCGCGCCCGACCGCCTGCACCGCTTCGACGCAGACGGCGCCCGCCTGCCCTGACCGGCGCCGCCCGCGCGCCGTCAAGACGCCGCGCGGGCGCGCAGGGCCGGGGTGGCGACGCCCCCGCCCAAACGGACGGCGGGGCGTGAGCGTGCGCGGTTGCGCCTCCTGTCCGTCCATATCGTCCTGAGCCGCTCGCGCGATCACCGCTCCCCCGCCCGCGATGCCGCATCGAGGCGGCCGAGCGCGCGCGCTTTTCAGGATCCCGCCGTCCCGGGCGGGACGGGCGCGGCGCCCGTGCGCGGCGTGGTCGCTAATCTGCCGGAGCGGCGGCGCGCGCCGTCCACGCCCGCCAGCCGCCGAACGCGGTGATGTCGGGCGCTGCATCGCAGGCGGCGGCTTCGGCGAGAAAGCCCAGCGTCTCGCGCCCGTCCGCCAGCGTCACTCGTCCCAGACCCAGCGGCGCCGGGATCGCGGCGAGAAAGCCGCCGAGCCGGTCGGCGGGAAACGCCCAGAGCTCCGCCTCGATCGCCGCGCCGCCCGTCGCCACCCGCGTCATGCCGGGGCGCGCCGGGGCGCCGGGCAGCGCGCACAGCCGGTAGCAGGGCGCGGTGCGCGCAGGCCCCAGCGGGCGGGCGCCATGGGCGCGCATCTCGCCCTCCAGCGCCATGCCGGTCATGTGGGCGCCAAGCGCCAGCAGCGCGACCTCCCCCGCGCCGGGCGCGGCGGGCGCGGCGGGCGCCGCAGGCGCGCGCGCCGCCGTGGCGCCCAGCGTTGGCGCGCAGGCCGCGTGCAGCGCGGCGGCGAGCGCGGCGCACAGCCCGTCGCGCCCGCCCCGCGCCAGCAGCGTCACGCCGCCGGGCCGGCCGTCGGCGCGCGGATCGGTGGGCACCGCGATCCCGCACAGATCCAGCAGGTTGACGAAATTGGTGTAGGTTCCGAAGTCGCTGTTGGGGCCGATGGGGTCGGCTGCGAGGGCCGCGACGGTGTGGAATGTCGGGATGGTGGGAACCGCAAGCAGATCC
>Ga0210024_1004160_pt1 | contig 11502 bp, 9 predicted proteins | sample CryGeymeta201525_FD_183988 | JGI IMG/M metagenome (GOLD analysis project Ga0210024, IMG submission 183988) | Groundwater microbial communities from Crystal Geyser aquifers in Utah, USA - Crystal Geyser metaG 2015-25 (SPAdes) (version 2) | ecosystem: Environmental > Aquatic > Deep subsurface >... | reverse complement strand
CGGCTTACATTGATTTGAATCCTGTTCGGGCGGGCTTGGCGAAGGATCCGAAGGACTACCGATGGTGCGGTTATGCGGAGGCGGTGGCGGGTTCGAAGCGGGCGCGGCGTGGGCTGTGCCGGGTGGTGGATTCGCCGCTGGATTCGTGGAACGAGAAGGCCGGGCCTTCGGATCTAAGCGCTGCCGAGTGGTATCGCTGCTGGCTGTTTGGGGAAGGTGTGGAGGTAGAGGCTTCTGCGGTTTCTTCGGGGCGGAAGGGGATCTCGAAGGAGGAGGCGAAGCAGGTTTTGGCGAAGGGAGGGCAGATGAGTCTGTCGGAACTGCTGCGATGCCGGGTGCGGTATTTCAGCGAAGGGGTGGCGATTGGGAGCCGGAGTTTTGTGGAAGGGGTGTTTGCCGAGAGGAGGGAGCATTTTGGGGCGAAACGGAAGGACGGTGCGCGGAAGATCGGCGAGACAACTGCAGGTTTGTTCTCACTGCGTGCGCTGAGGGTGCGAGCGGTGGAGTAGGGGGAGACCCTGGGGGGCAAGTGTGCAAAGCGAGGTTGCTTGATTTCCTGAAATACGTTGAGGCGTAGCGCTTGCTGTGAGGAGCGGCAGGTGTGTCGGTTCTCTTCAGACGTAAGGCAGCGCGGCGGCGGTGGCTTCGATCTTGGACTCGTTGTCGAGGAGTTCTTGGATCGGGTCCCAGCGGCCGGCGGTGAGGGCGTCGCGGGCGGAGTCGGCGATCTGGCAGGGGAATTCGTGGCCAGCGGAGGAGCGGACCTGGAGCTTTTCGAGGTCGATGCTGATTTCCACGGACGGATCGGCATTCACGGCTTCCTTGAGCTGGTCGATTTGATCAGCCGTCAGGGTCACGCATGGCATGCCGAGGGTGGTCGAGTTGCCGAAGAAAATCTCGGCGAAGGACTGGGCGATGACGGCCTTGAAACCGTATTTGTTCAGTGACTGCGGGGCGTGCTCGCGTGAGGAGCCACAGCCGAAGTTCACGCCGGCAATGAGGATGGTGGCGTCGTCAAAACGGGAATCGTTGAGCGGGTGATCGGTCTTCTTGCCGGTGTCTGGATTGAAGCGGACGTCGTAGAAGGCATACTCGCCGAGTCCGTCGAAAGTGACGCATTTCATGAAGCGGGCGGGGATGATGCGATCGGTATCGATGTCGGCGCCTGGGATGTAAACGGCGCGACCGCTGACGGAGTTGATTTTCTCGAGTGCCATGGGAGTGAGGTCTTGTTAGAAAAAGAGGAATGGTGGTGGCGGTCGCATCATTCGGTGATGCGGGTGACCTTGTAGCCTTTTTTGGTGAGGAGTTCGCCGACGTTGGCTTTACCGATGTAGTGTCCGGCGCCGACGGCGAAAAAGTGGGTGCTGTGAGGTTCATCGGCGAGTTTTGCGGCGATGAATTTGGCCATGTTCTGGTTGCGGTCGTCGAAGAGGCGCTTGAGCAGTTTTTCTCCGAGCTGCTTGTGGTCGCCTTTGGCCATTTCGTTGATCTGCTTTTCCATCTCGGCCTGGATTTTGACTTCATCGCCGAGGATGTAGGCGTCGACGAGGGATTGGGTGGGGTTCTCTCCGGATTCGCGGGCTTCCTTTTGACCGCGTAGGCTTTCGGCGAGGAAGACGACTTGTTCTGCTTCGGTGAGGTCGTCGAAGATGCCGAATTGGTCTTCGGGTTTTTCGATGGCGGCGGTGATCTTCTTTGCTTTGCTGGCGCGTTCCCAGAGGATCATGTCGAGCGCTTGGGTTCCTTTCCCCTGGAACTCAAGCATTGGCAGGGTGACGGCGACGGTCCAGGTCTTGAGGGCCTGGAATGGAGTTGAGTTGAGGGCGGGGTTGATGGCTCTGAGTTCGGTGTCGAGCTGCTTGGAGAGTTCACCACCGATGGCGTCATTGAGGGTTTTGCCGTCCTTGCGGATGAAGTGCTGGGCGAGGCCGATTTGAGTGGCCATGTCCATGGGGACTTCGGTGTAAACGGCGTCGGAGCTCTCGAATGCCGCTTCCGCTGCCGGATGGAGGGTGGCGATGGGACCCTGACCGATGTGAATGGTGCCGAAGAGCCACGACGGTTCCTTCAGGCCCTTGCCTTCGATTTTCCAAAGCAGGGGTTGGTCGGGATGCTGTTTTTCTTCCGCAGCGGACAGACCGAGCGGGGTGAGGGCGAGCAGTCCGAGGCAAACAAGGCGGGTGAGTTTCTGCACGTTGGGTATGGGTTGGGGAGGGTCAGGCGGCGGCGGTCGATCCGGAAAGGTCGAAGACCTCGCGGGCATCGGCGATGCTTCCATTGATGGCGGCGGCGGCGACCATGACGGGTGACATGAGGATGGTCCGCCCGGTCGGCGAACCTTGGCGGCCCTTGAAGTTGCGGTTCGAGGATGACGCGCAGACCTGATCGCCGACGAGTTTGTCGGGGTTCATGGCGAGGCACATCGAGCAACCTGCGCCGCGCCATTCGAATCCGGCTTCTTCGAAGATCGTGTGGATGCCTTCCTGGCGGCACTGGTGATCGACGATCTGGGAACCGGGGACGGCGATGGCTTGGACGTTCGCGGAGACTTTCTTGCCCTTGAGGTAGCGGGCAACTTCGCGGAAGTCGGAGAGGCGGCCGTTGGTGCAGGAGCCGATGAAGGCGACATCAATTTTGACGCCCTTGATCGGGGTGCCGGCGGGCAGCTTCATGTAAGCGAGAGCCTCCTCGACGCTGGCCTTTTCCTCGGGAGTGGAGGCGGTGGCGGGGTCGGGGATGTTTTCGGAAACGGAGATGCCGTGGTCGGGTGAGATGCCCCAGGTGACGGTCGGTTCGATATCGGCAGCGTCGATTTTGACGATGTCGTCGTAATGCGCATCGGCATCGGAGGCGAAGGAAAGCCAGCGGGCAGCGGTGGCGTCGAAGTCGGACATGTCGACGTAGGGACGGCCGCGAAGGTATTCGACGGTTTTGTGGTCGGGATTCACGTAGCCACAGCGGGCACCGCCTTCGATGGCCATGTTGCAGACGGTCATGCGTTCTTCCATGCTCATTCGGTCGAAGACATCGCCGGCGTATTCGTAGGCGTAGCCGATGCCTCCTTTGGCACCGAGCAGGCGGATGATGTGAAGGGTGACGTCCTTGGCATAGACGCCGGGACCGAGGTCACCGTTGACTTCAATGCGGCGGACCTTGAGCGGCTCCATGGCCATGGTCTGGGTGGCGAGCACGTCGCGCACCTGAGTGGTGCCGATGCCGAAGGCGATGGCACCGAAAGCTCCGTGGGTGGCGGTGTGAGAGTCACCGCAGGCGATCGTGGTGCCGGGCTGGGTGATGCCTTGCTCGGGGCCGACGACGTGGACGATGCCTTGCTTTCCGGAGGCGAGGTCGAAGTAGGTCACACCGAAGTCATCGGCATTTTCGCGCAGCGCCTGCATCATTTCTGCGGCGAGCGGGTCCTGCGGGGCGTCCTGATTGATGGTCGGGACGATATGATCGATGGTGGCGAAGGTGCGACGCGGGTATTTTACCTTGAGTCCGAGGTCGCGCATCATGCCGAAGGCTTGAGGCGAGGTGACTTCGTGAATCAGGTGGGTTCCGATGAAGAGTTGCGTGCGGCCGTCGGCCAGCTTGCCCACGGAGTGGGTGTCCCAGACTTTTTGGTAGAGGCTCTTGCCCATGGTAATAATGCCGCGTTCCGAGCGGCGGGGCGGCACGTTGGTTCAGCGCAAGCAGATTGTCAAAGCACGATCGCGCTTGGTGGAAACAGGGCGATTAGGTTGGGAACGTCCAATGAGGGCACGAAAAAGCACCGACCACGCGGGGTGGCTGGTGCTTTTGAGAATTTCCGGCAGGGCCGGACGTCCTTCCTTACTTCGTGTATTCCACTTCAGCAGCAGCGGGAAGCTCCTGGAATTGTGGAAGGGGGCGAAGTCCGGGAGCCTCAGGTTCGCTCGTGCAGGGAATGCACGAGGTGCCGAGGAACAAGAAAGTGGTGGCGCAGATGGCAGCGATAACGCGGGTCATGATCGGTTTTTGATGAAGTTCAGGAGTTACGTCCACAAAAGTGCGGGGTAGACCGGCAATCAGTCCACCCCGCTTTGAGTCATTATTTTCCGATCGACCGAAATCGACACGGAAAGCTTGTAAATTACTTGGATGGAGCCACGTAGGTTGGAGCGGCAGGAGCAGGAGCGGGGGAGCTCGAGCAGCAGGAAGTGGCGAGGAGTGTGCCGGCAGCAGCTGCGGTAAGGAGAGCGATCTTAACGATTTTCATGATCTTGGTTATAATTGGTGTTGGTTGCTGAGTGGCGCTTGAGCATCAGGCCGCTGCGCCGGGCGAAGACTAACGGGTCGCGGCGCGTGGAGGAAAGCAAAAAGACAGGGTCGGAATCTTGACGATTGGATTGCCAGCCATGGATCCCGCCCTACACTCCGACCCCTTTTGAAATTCATGACTAAGACCCCAAAAGTCGCAATCGTCGGTGCTACCGGCGCGGTGGGCGAGGAAATGCGCCTCTGCCTTGAAGAGCGGAATTTTCCGCTGGAATCCCTGACGCTGCTCGCTTCGGCGCGCTCGGCGGGGAAAAAAATGAGCTTTCGGGGGGAGGAGTTGACGGTCAAGGAGCTGACTCATGACTCATTCGAGGGGATCGATATCGCGCTTTTCTCCGCAGGCGGCGGGATCTCGCTGACCTATGGGCCGTCGGCTGCTGCGGCGGGATGCATGGTGATCGACAACTCATCCGCTTTCCGCATGGACCCGGAAATCCCGCTGGTGGTGCCGGAGATCAATCCGCAGGCGGTAAAGCACGCGCCCAAGAGCATCATCGCGAACCCGAACTGCTCGACGATCATCGCGCTGATGGGCCTCGCGCCGCTGCATGAAGCATTTGGGCTGTGCTCGATCATCGCATCGACCTATCAGGCGGTGTCTGGCTCGGGCGCTCAGGGGATCATCGAGCTGGAAGAGCAGATGAAGGCGCTGGCTGCCGGCCAGCCAGTGGAGCTGAAAGTTTATCCGCGCCAGATCGCGTTCAATGTGATCCCGCAGGTCGATGCGTTCACGGACAATGGCTACACCAAGGAGGAGCTCAAGATGCTCAACGAAGGTCGCAAGATTCTCGGGCTCGCTGATCTGAAGGTTTCCTGCACCTGCGTCCGCGTGCCGGTCTTCCGCTCGCACTCGATCTCGATCACGGCGCAGTTTGAAAAGCCGGTCGATGCCGAGGCGGCGAAGGCGGTTTACGGAGGCAGGGCCGGCGTGAAGTTGATGGATGATCCGGCGAACGGCGTCTTCCCGGTGCCGCTGGATACGACGGGTAAGGACGACTGTCTTGTCGGGCGGATTCGTAAGAACCTCGTCTTCGACAACGCCCTCGACCTGTGGGTGGTGGGCGATCAGGTGCGCAAGGGTGCGGCGCTGAATGCGGTGCAGATCGCTGAGCTGTTGTGATTTTGGAAATGCCAAGACGCCAAGTTATCTGATTCGAATTTCCTCCTTGGCGGCCTTGGCGTCTTGGCGGTGAATCCCAACCTAACATCATGGAGGATCTTAAGAGCTATTTGCAGGAACGTGCCGCTGAAGTGGATGCCGCGTTGGACCGCTTTTTGCCGAAGGCGAAAGAGCAGCCCGGAACGATTCACGAGGCGATGCGCTACAGCGTGTTTGCCGGAGGGAAACGTTTGCGGCCGATCCTTTGTCTCGCGGCGGCGGAGGCCTGCGGTGGCGATCCGGAGTCGGCCATGCCGCCGGCTTGCGCGGTCGAGCTGCTGCACACCTACTCGCTGGTGCATGACGACTTGCCGTGCATGGACGATGACGACCTGCGGCGTGGGCGTCCGACTTGTCACAAGGTTTACGGCGAAGGCATGGCGGTGCTGACCGGCGATGCGCTTCTAACAGAGTCTTTCCTGATCCTCGCCGAGACGCCTCCAGCAAAGCGTTATCCGGCGTCGAGTTATATTGCCGATCTCGCCTTGGCGGGTGGTTCGATGGGGATGATTGGTGGTCAGGTGATGGACTTGGAAGGGGAGGGGAAGAAGCTGAGCAAAGCCCAGCTTGTGAAAATCCACAAAGCCAAGACGGCCGCGCTGCTGACCACTTCGATCCGCCTTGGTGCGATGACGGCCAATGCCACGGAGGCCAAGCTGGAGTCTCTAACGGTTTTTGGTCAGGCGCTTGGTTTGGCCTTTCAGGTGATCGATGATATTCTCGATGTCACGCAGTCCACCGAGAAGCTCGGCAAGACGGCGGGCAAGGATGAGGCGGTGGACAAGGCGACTTATCCATCGATCATTGGTTTGGAAAAATCCCGCAAAGAAGCGGCGAAGCTGACCAAGCAGGCAATGGCTGCGCTTGAGCCCTTTGGAAAGAAGGCGCAGCATCTGAGCCAGATCGCGGCATACTTGCTGGAGCGGGATTATTGATTGGGCTTGTAGTTGCCTGTGATGCCATCGTGAAGTGGTGACATGAACTGCAGCAACTGCGGCGGGCGGCTTGAAGGGAATCTAACGATTTGTCCGTTTTGCCAAAGTCGGCAGGACATTGATCTGACGCAGGTGCATTTCCGCAATCTCGGCGCGCAGGGGAGTCTGCCTTGTCCGGGCTGTGAGAGTTTTCTGGAGGTGATCGAGTTCGACACGGTGCCGCCGATTCAGATCGAGCGATGCGGGTCGTGTCGGGGGCTGTTCTTTAATCCAGGAGAACTGGAGGCGCTCCTGGAGGCGAAGATCGATCAGGCGGTGTGGGTGGACGGTCAGCGCTTGCAGGAGATCGCGCAGAATTACGGCTACACGCACGTGGTGGAATACTTGAAGTGCCCGATGTGCGCGGAGCGGATGAGTCACATCAATTTCGGCGGGAAAAGTGGTGTGATCGTCGATCGCTGCGGGGCGCACGGCGTGTGGCTTCAGGCTGGGGAGTTGCGGCGTTTGATGGAATGGTGGCGAGCTGGTGGCAAACACCTTCATCAGAAAAACGAGCTGGAAAAACTCGAGACATCGAGGCCGACGACGAGCATGAGTCACTCTGCGGCCTTTGGTGATTCTTCGCCCGCGATGGAACCCCTCTGGGGCGAAAGATCGAGCAGCCCCAACTGGGACGTGGTCAAAGGAGTCGGTGCCGTCCTTGCTGGAATTGCGGCGGTGCTGTTCGACTGAATGCCTAAACCGACAGCGGTTGGCAGAGCTTGAGAATGGACGGGTCCATCACGTATTTGTTGTCGCAGACCTCGTTGATCGGGAGATGCCCGAAGGCGCCTTTGCGATAAACCATGATCGCGTTTTCCTGGCCGGAGATCAGCGAGTCGACGGCGGCGACGGAGAATTTGTAGGCCATGATGCGGTCGTAAACGGTCGGTGAGCCCCCGCGTTGGACGTGGCCAAGCACGGTGAGGCGGGCTTCCATGCCGATGGAGTCATTGATCCATCGCGTCACGTAGTCGCCCATTTTGGTACCTTCGGCGACGATCGCGAGAATGAAGTCGCGGCCCTCGTGTTCGATCTGGTGCTTGAGGCGTGCGCCGATACTTTCGAGATTGTAGGGGATCTCGGGGGTGAGGCAGATTTCCGCACCGCTGGCGAGGGCGCTGACCATCGCGAGGTAGCCGCAATGGCGGCCCATGACTTCGATGACGAAGGCGCGGGAGAAGGAAGTCGCGGTGTCGCGGATCGAGTCGATTGATTCGCGGATCATGTTCAGCGCGGTGTCCACGCCGAGGCAGTAGTCGGTGCCGGCGATGTCGTTATCGATGGTGGCGGGGATGCCGGCGAAGGGCATGCCGAAGTCGGTGTAGAACTGGTTGAGGGCGCGGAATGAGCCGTCGCCACCAATCACGAGCAGCTTGGTGACGCCTCGTTTCTTGAGGTTCTGATAGGCCTGCTCGCGGAAGGAGAGTTCGAAGAACTCCTTCGAGCGTGACGAACGCAGCACGGTGCCGCCGCGGTGGAGGATGCCGGAGACGAGCGAGCGGTCGGCTTCGACGATCTTATCATTGATGAGGCCATTCAAGCCACCGTAGACGAGCCAAGGTTTGAGTCCTCTTTTGCCTGCGTATTCGGCGGCGCATTTGACGGCTGGGTTCATTCCAGCGGCGTCTCCTCCTGAGGTGATGATGGCGATTCCTTCGGACATGGGTGGGGCGGCAGCCAAGGCCATTCCGACTTCGTTTACAAGCATCAGTCGTGCCGAGATGCGGGAATTTCCAAATGGGGAAATTGGCCGCTGGTTGCCATGGCAGGGTGAAATATGCCAGCGTGCCGCCGCCCGATGAAAACCAGCCTGATTCTGTTGCTTACGCCTGCCCTGCTTGCCAGTGCACTGGCAAAAGATGCCAAGGGTGGGCTGCCGTTGGATAGTGAGCCGAGTTTCCTAACCTTTTACCTCGATAACGATCTCTTCGGGGGAAAGGATCAGGATTACACCAATGGCGCGCGGCTCTCATGGATCTCGGGGAATCGGGGCATTGACGAGTTGGGGCGGATCCAGCAGCTGCTGCGCAAGATCTCGGGTGACCCAAAGAGCTTCAAGGCTTTCCAGTATCTAACAGGATTCGAGGACCCGAACGAGATTCGCTACAACTACGGTTTCTCGCTGACCCAGCAGATGTTCACGCCGGAGGATCCGAATTCTTATACGCAGCCGGTGGGCGAGCGTCGCTACGCTGGGTGGCTTGGGCTCGGTTTTTCACTCCACGTCAAAGACGAGCGGATTCTGAACTCGGTCGAGCTGACCTTTGGCACGACGGGAAAGAACTCGTTCGCGGAGGAGACGCAGGACTTCGTGCACAGCTCGCAGGGCATTCCGAAGTTCAATGGCTGGGAAAATCAGATTCCCGGTGAGTTCACGGCGGATCTGAGTTTCATTCAAAAGCGCCGGATCGATTTCGGGGACTTCGGATTCAAGGGCATCCGCTTTGATGGCTTGAACGAATGGGGCACGAGATTGGGGAGCTTCCGCACGGAAGGCCACATCGGTGGCTTCTTTCGGGCGGGCTACAATTTGCCGCCCGACTTCTCCGACCCGCGGGTTTCGACGACTGCCTATTCTCACCGCTACTTCCGGTCATCGAGTGACGATGGCGGCGACTGGTCGATCTATGCCTTGTTTGGATCGACGCTGCGTGCCGCCGCCTTCGATGCGACGATTGATGGGCCTTTGTTTCGTGACTACGACACGGGGATCGATCGTGTTCCTTTGGTGGCCGAGGTGTTTTTCGGGGGAGGGATTCGTTATCGCGCGCTTGAGCTTAGTTACGTCCACACTTGGCGCACGGAGGAATACGAGACGCAGCGGGGAATCGCGAATTTTGGGTCGGTGGCGGTGAGATTGCACTTTTGATTCGCTGAGCCCTGAAAAAGGGATTTCCTGATCATGCGCTCACCGGCTCAAAATCAGGGGTCGCCGCTGGTCCCGGGAGAATTTCGTTAGAAGCCGAGGTGCCGCGCGTATGCATGCGAACCGAACTCGTATCCATGCTTTGCCGACCTTTCCACCTCGCCCTGACTACGGCTGTTGCCGTGTGCCCTGCGGCGGAAATTCCGGCGGGGGTTGATGGCTTCGATCAGGGGATCAAGCCGTTTTTCGAAGAGCACTGCATCCGCTGCCATGGGCCGGAGAAGAGCAAAGGCAAGATCACGGTGCACAGTCTGGACGGGGATCTCGCCGCAGGCCACGAGCTCGAGCGCTGGGAGCTGATTCTGGAAATGATCGAGGACGGTGAGATGCCGCCTGACGACGAGCCTCAGCCGGACGATACCGAGCGTGCCGCAGTGGCGGAGTGGATTGATTCCGGCCTGCGTGCCTACGTAGAACGGGCGAGTAGCGAAACGGTGGCTCCCACGGCGCGAGGCCTGACCAACTTCGAGTATCAGAACACGATGCGCGACCTGCTTGGCATTGATCTGATTTTCAGCGAAAACCTTCTGGCGGACCCAAGCATTCCCTACAAGTTTAATAACTCCGCTGAGCTGATGCGGATGGTGCCTGAAAAGGTCGACCGCTATCTGGAGAACGCCCGGCGCGCCATGGCCAGTGTCATCGTGGATCCCGAGATGCCGGAAGTTCACAGGTCTCGGCAGGAGTGGAAGCCCACGAATGCAGGGAATGGTCTGGGTGCGGACGAGATCGCCCCATGGGGCAACACGAAGAACAGTCCGGGGAAGGAAGGCATGGGCCTGAAAAGTTTCCCGAGCACCGGCGAGTTTCGCATTCGGGTCAAGGCATCAGCGATCCTGCCGGAAGGTAGCTCGGAAGTCCCGCTGCGTCTGGTGATGGGCTACAATCTGAACGAGAACCAATCAACCCTCCGCATGGAGCCGGTCGGCATGGTGAACCTGAAGAACAACCCGGATCACCCGGAGGTGTTCGAATTTCGCGGACGGATCGAGAACTACCCTGTTAGACCGGGAAAACTGAAGAACGGCAAACCTCTGCCGAACACCCTCACCATTACCGCCCAGAATCTTTTTGACGACGGCACGCTCAACGACTTGAATCAGTTTCTCTATTGGCCAAGGCGGGCGAGCGTCCCACGGGCAGTTGTTGAGTGGATCGAGTTTGAAGCCCCGGTCGTCGATGTCTGGCCACCCGCCCATCACACCAAGATCCTATTTGATTCGCCGCATCGGGAAAGCGATCGGAATGCCTACGTCCGCGAAGTTCTGGAACGCTTCATTTCCTGTGCCTTCCGACGTCCGGCGAAAAGCGAGGAGATCGATCGCTTCGTGAAGATCTATCAGATCGTTTCACCGGAGATGGAGTCCTTTGAAGCCGCGATGCGTGAAACGCTCTCGATGGTGCTGATCTCACCCCAATTCCTGTTTCACACTCAGGCCGACGGAGAAGTCGTCACGCCTTCGTTCGAGATGGCCTCCAAGCTCTCGTATTTCCTGTGGGGCTCCCTGCCGGACTGGGAGCTGCTGAGCGCTGCGCTGGATGGGTGCCTCGAAGATGAATCGGTGATCGAGCAGCAGGTGTTGCGGATGCTCGAGGACGAGCGTTCGAACGACTTTGTGGACAACTTCGCCCGGCAGTGGCTGAGCATCGACAAGACAAAGACGGTGCCGATCAACAAGGATCTGTTTCCCCGATTTCTTTTCTACGTCCCCGCAGGCGAGCGTGCCGGGACTGAGGAACCCTACCGACCGACCATCCGGGACTACATGATCCAGGAAACCACGGGCTTCATCGCGGAGCTGATTCGGCGCAACGCGAGTGCCATGCAACTGGTCGAATCCGATTTCGCTTATCTCAATGAACCTCTCGCCGCCCACTACGGAGTCGAGGGGGTGCATGGTCTGGACTTCCGTCCGGTGCCGATCAAGCCGAGCGATCAACTCGGCGGCCTGCTGACCCAGGGGTCGGTGCTGATCGGTAATGGCACCGGCTCGGCACCGCATCCGATTTACCGCGCCGTTTGGCTCCGTGAGGCCATCCTTGGCGATGAAGTCGCACCGCCACCGGCCGAAGTGCCCGCGCTCTCCGATACCGCCGGAGAGTCCGCCGAAAAAGCCCTGACCATCAAGGATCTGCTCGCC
>Ga0210024_1004155_pt1 | contig 11511 bp, 8 predicted proteins | sample CryGeymeta201525_FD_183988 | JGI IMG/M metagenome (GOLD analysis project Ga0210024, IMG submission 183988) | Groundwater microbial communities from Crystal Geyser aquifers in Utah, USA - Crystal Geyser metaG 2015-25 (SPAdes) (version 2) | ecosystem: Environmental > Aquatic > Deep subsurface >... | reverse complement strand
CCTGTCTGCTGGGCATCAACTGCCGCTATGACGGCGGTTCACAGTTAAACCAGCGGGTGGTCGATTATTTGTCCGCGCACAAGCTGCAAGCGATTCCGGTTTGCCCTGAGCAGTTGGCGGGGCTGCCGACTCCGCGCCCCAAAGCCCGGTTCACCCAGAATGACGGACACAGCTATCTGCAACAACAGGCGCAGTTGCACGATGAATTCGGCCGGGATGTCGGCCCAATCTTCCTGCATGGTGCCCAGGAAACCCTGAAAATTGCCCGATTTTGTGGCTGCAACAGTGCCATCCTGAAAGAACGCAGCCCCTCTTGCGGCTGTCGTCAGATCTACCGCAACCACGAACTGGTCGCCGGAACCGGTCTTGCCGGCGCGTTGCTGCAAAACGCCGGAGTGATTGTCACCAGCGAAGAAGAGATTTACTAAAATAGGTGTTTACATCTGCCGTTTAAATGTGCTATTAACTCGCGTTCTTGATTCGAGAGGAGTATGACCATGGCTAAAATTTGTGAAATCTGCGGGAAAAAACCCGTTACCGGAAATAACGTCAGCCACGCCCACAACAAAACCCGGGCCGTCTGGAATCCCAATCTGCAAAAGGTGCGGGGAATTCAGCAGGGCAGCATCCGCTCCATGAAAGTCTGTACCCGCTGCATTCGGGCCGGCAAGGTTCAAAAGGTCGTCTGATTCCGTCCCCCCAATTTACGCGCAAAAAGGGATGCCCCCGGCGGGACATCCCTTTTTGTCGTCTTACCATGGCACGTGCAGCCATGATCAGCCGGCATCAAGAGCCACAATCGCGTCAATTTCTACCCGTGCACCGCGCGGCAAGGCCGCAACCTCAACCGTCACCCGGGCCGGCGGCACAGCACTGAAACTTGCGGCGTAAATCTCATTTACCTGCGAAAATTCCGCCATATCGGTCAAATAAATCGTGGTTTTGACCACCTGAGAAAAGTCGGCACCCGCCGCCCGGATAACGGCCTCCAGGTTCGCCATCACCTGGCGCGTCTGCGCGGCAATGCCACCCTCGACCAGAAGCCCGTCGGGGCGCAAGGGAATCTGTCCTGAACAGAACAGCAGGTTTCCCGCCCGAACCGCCTGGGAATAAGGCCCAATAGCCGCCGGGGCATCCGTTGTTGCCACCGCTTCAATCGCCATAAAACCTCCCGAATCCCCTAAAAAGTTACGGTCATTCTTCAGCAAGCAGACGGGGAAGCTGAAAAACGACAAAGGACGAAACGCCGGCCCTCAAGACCGCAGCCGCTCGACCCGATAAACCCCCCGCACTTTTTTAATTTCACGAATTACCCGGTTCAGGTGTTCCAAGTTAAGCACATCAATCTCAAACTGGCTCACCCCCTGCTGTTGCGGCGTGGTATTGACGCTGGCACTGAGAATATTGGCATCGGCAGCGGTAATCGCTCCCGAAAGTGACACCAGCATGCCCTTCTGGTTATTGCAAAAGACGCGTATTTTAACCGAACGATTGCTGGTTTTATCCAGATCCCATTCCACTTCAATCAAGCGCTCGGCTTCACTGGTCTGCACCTGAGAGCAATCGGCCGTATGAATCGACAGGCCGTGGCCGCGGGTGATAAAACCGACCACCTCTTCACCCGGCAGGGGATTGCAACACTGGGCAAAACGCACCATCACGTCATCGATTCCGGCAATGCGTACCGCGCTGGAAGAATGTTTGCGCCCACCAATTTTTCCCAAAACCCGGCTCAGGGCACTTTTTTTAGCCGGGGGGGTCGCGGCGCGCAGCTCTTCTTTCGGCAAAATGTGCCCCATCAGTTGCCCCGCCGTCAATTTGCCATAACCGACGGCGGCGAGGACATCATCAAATTCCTTGAAGCCGAGCTCTTCAATTCCAGCCTTGAAACTCTCCAGGGCCTGAGCACGCTTCAAACTGTATTGGTACTTGCGCAACTCCTTTTCGAGGAGTTCACGACCAAATTCGAGACTTTTTTCGCGCTGTTCCGCTTTGACATGCTGACGGATACGATTACGCGCCTTGGAGGTTTTAACAAAACTGAGCCAATCTTTACTCGGATGATGATTAGCCTGGACCTGAATTTCGACAATATCGCCGTTCTGCAAGGGCGTACGCAATGGCCGGTGTTTGCCGTTGATTCGGGCGCCAACACACTGACTACCCAGATCGGTATGAATGGCATAGGCAAAATCGACCGGCGTGGCCCCCTTGGGCATTTCCTTAACATCGCCGCCGGGGGTAAACACATAAACTTCCTCGGGGAAAAGATCGACCAACCCCGACGAAGAAACCTCCTGGGAGAGGCTGAAATCCTGCTGCCAATCCATTAATTGGCGCAGCCAGCGAAAGCGTTGATCATCGGCGCCACTGGCTTCAGCCACCCCGCTTTCTTTGTATTTCCAGTGCGCGGCCACACCCTCTTCAGCAACCCGGTGCATAGCATGGGTGCGAATCTGCACCTCAATCCGCTCACCAAAGGGTCCAATCACTGTGGTGTGCAGAGATTGGTACATATTCGACTTAGGCATGGCGATATAATCTTTGAATCGGCCGGGAATCGGCTTCCAGGTGGCATGAATCAAGCCGAGCACCGCATAACAATCGGCAATCGACGTCACCAGAATGCGAAAAGCGGTCAAATCATAAATCTCTTCAAGATCAACCCCGGTGCGTTCCATTTTTTTATACACCGAGTAGAGATGCTTGGAGCGCCCGCTGACAACACCTTCAACCGCATTTTTTTCGAGAAGCTGACGGATCTGCGCCTTAACGCCGGCCACATAGGTATCGCGCTCCTCCTTCTGACGCGAAATCTGGCTGACGAGTTCTTCGTAACGTTCAGGCTCAAGAAAACGCAGCGCCAGATCTTCAAGCTCGCCTTTAAGGGCACTGATCCCCAGACGATTGGCCAGGGGGGCGTAAATTTCAAGGGTTTCGCGCGAAAAGTAGCGCTGCCTTTCGGGCGGTTCATGGTCAAGGGAACGCATGGTACACACACGATCAGCCAAACTCACCAATACCACGCGCAGATCGCGCGCCATGGTCATGAACATTTTACGAAAATTTTCAACCTGCTGTTGATTACTTTTACGGTAAGGGATTTGGCGCACGCGATGACCAACCGTCACCAGCTGGAAGAGATCGGCCCCAAATTCGGTTTTCAGCTCGGACATGGCCGCTGCTGAAACAACCGGAATGTCGTGCAGTAACCCGAGAACCAGGGTCGATTCGTCAACCTTGAGGTGCACCAGAATTTCAAGAATTTCGAGCAGATGATACAAATGTGCGTCGGCAGAATCCGCTGCATCCCGGCGATAAACCCGGCGACAAAAAGCGTAAGCGCGGCGCAGAGATCCATCGTCAAAGGCCGGATTATCCTGGCGAATGCGATGAAGAAGCGAATCCAGAGTCAGGTCGGCAGTCATCAATTAAGCAAAGGCTGGCGCAAGGGGGGCAAACCTTGGCGCCAGAGATTTCAATTCAGGAACGACGCCGCTGGGGAACATCATATTCAATGGAACCTGCGGCAATTTCGCGCAGAGCAAGCACCACTTTTTTATTGCCGGATTTATTTTCAATCAAAGGTTCGGCCCCCTTATAAAGCTGCTTGGCACGTTTGGCGGCGACCATCGCCAATAAAAAACGATTAGGAATGACGGTAAGACAATCTTCTACGGTAACGCGAGCCATAATGTATCTTCTCCATAAATCAAGGAAAGTGCTGTTCGACAAAACCCGCCAACAAACGAGTCCGACAGCGTTCTGCGCTGATAATTGCACCGAAATCATGCACAGCTGAATTGAAATCATCATTGACGATGGTGTAATCATACCAGCGTGCCTGAGAAATTTCTGCCCTGGCATTGTGCAAGCGCTGCACAATGGTGTTTTCATCATCCGTCATGCGACCACGCAGGCGGCGTTCAAGCTCGGTAAAATTGGGGGGCAGTACAAAAATAAAAACCGCCCCCGACAAGGCGTTGCGAATCTGCAATGCCCCCTGACAATCAATTTCAAGCAGCAGATCGGCCCCACTGGACGCCGCCTGCGAAAGGGCCGATAAGGCCGTGCCATAGAGATTACCATGAACTTCAGCCCATTCGACAAAGTCACCCGCTGCAATCATGGCTTCGAAGCGCGGGCGGTCAACAAAACGGTAGTCGATGCCATCCTGCTCATTGGGGCGCATGGGCCGGGTTGTGAACGAGATAGAATCTCGCAAATCTGTAAATTTGTCAAATATCTGTCGGCACAAGCTGGTCTTGCCTGCCCCCGAAGGCGCAGAAACGACAAACAGGATTCCCGGACGCGCAGGGGAGAGGCGCGATTCATTCAACATTTTGCACCTGTTCACGAATCTTTTCGAGTTCGGCCTTGATCGACACCACATTACGCGTTAGTTCCGCATCGTTGGATTTCGAGCCAATGGTATTGGTTTCGCGATTCAGCTCCTGGAGCAAAAAATCGAGCTGGCGACCAACGGGTTCGTCCTGTTCGAGCACATCCGCAAACTGTTGCAAATGGCTTTGGAAACGCGCGAGTTCTTCGCTGATATCACAACGGTCGGCAAAAAGAGCCAATTCCTGGGCAATACGCTGTGCATCAACCCGCTCATCACTCAGGCGCTGCAAGCGATCCGCCAATTTTTGCTGCCATTCACCGGGCACCAGAGGTGATCGGGCAGCGATACGGTCAACGGCTTCGTTGACCAGCAGCAAACGCCCCTGAATGTCGACAAGAGTCGCCTGACCTTCGATTTTGCGCATCTGCACGGCCCCGATGAGCGCCTGCTCGACGGCCTGGCGTAAAGATAAACGCAGATCATCGGCATCAATCGCCAGATCCTTGATACTAAGAACATCTTTCTGGCTGATCAAGACCTCAAGCGGAATATCGCCCCCGAGCTCATATTGCAACTGCATTTGGCGGAAAAGATCAACATAAGCCTGAGCCACTTTCTGGTTCAGAACCGGTACAGTGCAGGGATCTTCAGCAGATTCCTGATTGATAAAAACATCAATCTTGCCCCGTTTCAGCTCTGCCGAGACCTGTTTTTTGATCTCCGCTTCAAACGCCAGCAGCAAGCGCGGGGCCTTAATGCCAATATCGGCATAACGATGGTTGACCGCACGAATCTCAACGGTAAAAACCAGGCCATTAACCTTGCCCCGCCCATACCCGTAGCCGGTCATACTGCGAATCATAGAAAAATCCTCTGGAGAATAGTCGTGGCGTCGCGAAAATTTTGTTATTAGAACCTAAAAGCGGCAGGATGTCCACGCTAAACCGCAGGCCGTCAAGCGCTGCCGGCGAGATAAATAGGATCCATCCAATTGATTAAAATTATGAACTGTTTTACCGGAGATCTTTTTGTCACCGCATTAAATTAAAGCCAAACTGAAATTAATCAATCAAAGAGAAAACGTCCGATGTAGCTATGCAGGTGACTGTTTAAAACTTAAAAATTCTTAAAAAGTAATAGATTGACTGGAAAATGGATCCATTGTAGACAGAAGAGGTTAGCTTTACATCTGAACCCAAAACGGGCCGAAGGGGACAAAATTCATGCTGTGTCTAAAAAATTTGCGCGAGGCCTTATTTCTTGTGCTGCTCATTGCAGGAATGGTCGGCTGTTCGAGCTCTAATGATGCCAGCCCACAGGCGTCGGAAGATAAGTCGCGAAATGTCCACACTTTTTCTTGGTTAAATCCTGGATCCGAGAATTTTCATGGGGTATCAGCCACAAGCCAATCGCCCCAAACTTGTGGCAGCTGCCATGGACTTGAACTCCAGGGTTCCGGCAATATCCCCGGCTGCGATAACTGTCATTTTGATCTCAAAAATTTCAATAATTACAGCCCCGATGGTTCCTGGACTCATGGCACGAGTCCTCACGGCCAATTCATCGATCAGGCGGCCACCTGCAACAACTGCCACACGACCCTGCGGCAGTTTGAGGGGCAAGGCCCTGAAGCTTGCCATGATTGCCATATTCACCCGACAGATGGCTCCTATTTGGGAGTGGCGCATCGCCGTGATGCGAAAGGCTCCGCTGAAAATCCTGAGGGTCTAGCGGGTTGCCAACTCTGTCATGGCGAATCTGGCGGCGAAGGTTCTAACGCTTCCTTCATTTATGGCATCCAGAGTGCCGGAAATCGCGGCTGTGAAGGCTGCCACAATGCCGGATCAGCCCATCCCACAAGCTTTTCCGTTTTTGGTGCACTGGAAACCATCCGCTGGTATGACGCCGTCGCTGGCGATCCCGCTTCTAATGCATCGTCCAATGAGGGGGCAACCCACAACGATATCGGCGGTTCCCAAGCCGCAAAGGATGCCTGCTTTATCTGCCACGCCCTGGAAGCCGGAGATTTCACGCGGATTGGCCCCGGCTGTTTATTCTGTCATCAAACAGATCCAGCCTTAACCCGCAAAGGTCAGTGCCTCAGCTGCCACGCCAATCCGCCCAACGGCAGTCCAGCCCTGGCACCTAACCGTGCCGGGAGGCATCAGTTCCCAACACATGCAGACCAATCCTGCCATGTTTGTCACACCAATAATGGTCCGGATTCTCAGGATGGAACTATTGATGACCCCTTGGCTTACCAACACTTCACATTTCCTAACATCCAGGCAGGTTTTGACAAGAGATTCAGTCGGGCCAACCTGCTATCCTCGCCAGAAACCAGCCCGCAATCCATGAGTATGATACCCGACCTAAGCTCAGAGAATTTCAGCTGCAACGGAAGTTGCCATGAATATAACCATAACAACGCAAACTGGTATTAACCCCGACGGAAATTTCCGGCATGCAATACACGGGTGCTATTACTGAGCACACCCAGGGTCATTGCATTAAAAGTGTCTACAGCTGAGCGCAACCCTGCCGCAGATTACGGCGCTATGAATAGATGGAGAAGTTAAAAATTTGTCAATTCATCTTCCCTCAAGCCGCCACCTTCCCAAACAGCGCCTTGGCTACCGTCAAACCACGGACACATCGACACTGACGGTCGCTGGCAAGTTTAAAGTGGGTGTTTTTTTTAACCTTTGGTGGCGATGGCGACGAGGAGCTGAAGCGGTAGGCGACATCAATTAAAATGGGTGTGTTTTTAGGTGTTTAAGCTTTTTCACCTTCAAGCTGAAAGCGGTGTCCTTTCTTACCCCCCCTTTCTTAACTCAGATAAAAACTCGCCTTGATAAATTTTTTTAAAAGATACCAAGGCGAGCTCTTCATTAAAGAATTATTTTTTTTAGTAGTACGTTGCGTCAATTCGTATTCAGAAAAATGACAATTAGGGGATATCTACCTTAATAGTGGCTTCACTATCGCCACTAATCAAAGTCACCGTTGCTGCGTCTCCTGTTTGAGTAAATTCTCCGTTAACTACAACCAATGCTGTTGCATTCCCACCTTCAAACGTGTAGGGGTAAGTAAAGAAAGTATAAGGGCCAGCATCAAGTGGTGGATAGTCTGGAAGGAAACGCCCCACACCTGCATTAAACTTCCAGCCCACAACATCACCATCAAAAAGATCGGCATCGCCATCATTATTTAAATCGTCCGGGATACCGTTCCCATCGACATCTCCTGCAGCGAAAATATCTGTAAATCCATCACTGTCAATATCCATATCTGTCAAAAGAGTAAAAGGATTGACATAGGCATCCACGCGTAAATCACTGGTTAACTCCAGCCAATCATAATATTGGGAAACCGTAGGCGGTGTAGTCGTCGTATCCGTAACGTTAAAGCAATCAAATTCTCCCTTACTTGTATCGAAACAAACACCTTCAGAATCCAACCATTTTTCAGTTGCTCCAGTACAGGAGCCCTGATTGGCGCCGGTCTTTCGACAAACTGACTTTTTAACCAGATTATCATATGCTACGTAAGATGTTACCGGCCAATAAGGCAGGTAAATATCATCTCCACCATCAGTCAGCTCAATAGTACGCTGCCCGGTACCAGTTAATTTGGTTGCCGGAATAACTTCTAGCGTAAACCCTGCAACAGGAGCGAAACAGAACTGTCCTTCATCAACAATTGTGGCGCGGTCATTAAACTGGATATTTGGGTCAAGATTATTGTCTCCCTCGAAACCTGTTGATTCTGCCACTACAAATACTTTAGCCGACCCTCGTGGGGCATGGCGTAAGTCCTTTTGGGGCACAGAGCCACACCCAACTCCAATTGTATTTGGATTTGCCGGATAGGTAACATAGATATCTGCCAAACCATTTTCAGTAATCGCTTGCCCGGTAGAATTCAAACCACCAATAGACCCACCCAGCAGGGAAGCCACAACTGCAAACTCTTTATTGGAATAGTCTAAACTATATGGAACTTGCACTGATAAGCTACCATTGCCAGCAGATGTGACATGACGATTTTTGTCTTGAGAGGGAACCCCGCGCAAGACCATGCGGTCATTGTATTGTATGCCGCGTTTCGCTTCATTACGAGTGACCGTTGAATCAAAAATGCCCGGCACAGAAGTTACAGTTGAACCAGAGACATTGGTTGCTGTCCCTTCGACCAAAACAGTATCTCCAAGACCAAGATAGACTGTTGTTCCATCCGATACAGTATTTCCATAACGGTCAGTGACCATAACAGTCCCGCTGCGTCGATACACTCCATTACCTAAGTTTTGCACAGAAGCAGTTCTGGCACTGGTTAAAACAATTGTATGGGGAGGGCCAGACGCAATAGTAACCTGTGAGGCATTTGCAAAAACCGGGTCTACTAACAAATTGCCGACAGCATCGTACAACGCCCGCACCTGAACCTCGACGTTGCCAGGCAAGGTTCCACTATGCAAGTTCAAGGTTGCTTCACCGTTAACAGTGCGTAGCATTACTGAGCTCGCAGAACGGCTATCGACGACAACAACTTGACCAGCAGCATCCCTTGCCTCACCGGCAACATACTCACCACCATGAGGCGAGGTGATCAGACGCACCTGAATATTATTTAGCGTCGGGTCATTATAAAGGGACTCATCTATCAGTTGTCCGGAATCGTCTGTCACTTTAATCGACAACGTTGTGCGATCAATCTGCCCAACTCCAGTGACAGATATTTGTTGACGAGCTGCCAAAACAGCAACACTGGCAGGATCGCCACTGGCAAGGGTATCATTATCATTATTTGCAACAGCGGCGTTAATCATTCCAATAATCGAGTCGTTAATCTCCGTACCATTATTATTAGCATCACCTGGTGGGGTCACTGTCACAGTTATAGTCGCAGGTGTAGGTGATGCAGGCAAAACCGGATTCACCATCTCCGTAGGATTACTAGCGAGAGAAACAGCAAAATCACGGCCTAAGGACACAGTATCTGGAAATTCATAGGTTGTCGTTCCGACCAAGCTGGCGCCCTGTGCCAAAGCCTCACTATTAAGCGAAACGAAAACCTTTGTTCCTGCGACAAGAGAATTTTTGTGAAGATCTGCAACAGAAAAGGTAATAAGCCGACTTTCACCTATAGGAATCTCAAAACTCGTAGGGACAATGTTCAGTGCACCTACGTGATCAGAAATCATCAAATTAGAGCTAGTCCAAATCATTCCATCGGTGTTGCAGTCGATAACATCAGCATCAAATTGCCCATTATCGTTAACGTCAACATAAAATTCGCCAGGTTCGTAGGCCGCGCTATCGTTCGCATCGACATAGGGCTCACCCTGAATTGTTTCGCAAACATCGACACTTTGATCAAATACACCATTGCCGTTTAAATCGCGAAAAGCCCCTTTACCAGGAGTCATGGCCATAACCCGGCACAGTCCGACATTCCCACCCGGATAATTAACGCCGGCGACTGTATATGGGAGGCCCCCGAGGTCAGGTACTGTTGGAGACGATGTTTGTAGCGTGGCATTGGCGATCCCGAATGTCGTACTTGTTTCAAAACCCGTGCTTTCGCCTATGGTTCCGCATTCCGAATAAAAACTCACAGGAGTACCATCAGGGGGAACGTTGCCAGCATGGTCACCTAAGTAAGCACGAACCACTGACTGCAGACCCAGCGTTACTCCACCAGCCAGGTTTAGTGTTTCAGCACCAAGGCTAATCCGATCAGAGTCAGGTCGATTACTGACCATACTGACTGAGGCTATTGTAGAAACAGTTACAAGGTTATTGGGATCTGAATCATCAACAGTAGATGCTTTTACGGCCACCGTTCCAGCAGTTGTTCCACTACGCAAAGACACTGAAACCTTCCCCCCTGCGGTTTTAGCTGAAGAGGCCGTAAGTGCTTCGCCACCGCCGGTTGCTGTTACTATTTCAAAATTCACATCTATTCCATCAAGAGCCGGGTTACCAGCGGCATCAAGAATACGGTATGTGATTAAAGCCGTATCTTCTCTACCACTACCCTTGATTCCAATAGTCGAAGGTTGAACGCTTTCTAACAGCACCGAAGCAGCAACACCCGTCTCTACTTCAACCTGCATACTTTGTGAAATAATTGCTGATCCGTCGTCAGGGTCAACAGTTACAGTAACTTGAACGGTTCCGCTTATTCCGCTTGCAATAAAATTCACCGTTGCTTTACCATTGATGGTCTGTGCCGAAGTCGGCGAAATTGTTCCCTTATCTACACTGAAGTTAACAATAGTTCCATCGGCAACTGGCTGATTATTTACATCTAAAACTTCTGCGGTAATAGTTGTCATACCATTTTGAGGTAGCACCTCATCAACACCGAGAGCACTGTTTATCGTAACATTTGCTGGTGGCCCAGATTGTTCATAAACTAAGGTCTTTGTAATCCCGTTGTTGGTAGTAGCTACCAGCGTGGTTGCACCGGCCGAAACTGGCTCGAAAAGAACGCTCGCAACACCGTTGGTTGTTGTTGCGCTTTGAGAAATATTTACAGAGGATGGAGAGGCGGTGAAGGTAACTGGGGTACCATCAGTTACTCTATTTCCACTGCCATCAATAACCATTGCGACAAGACGATAAGCACCAGTATTAACAGCAACAGATAATTCGATTGAGGCAGGATCACCGCTTACAGGTGCAGTTGAGGACGCAGTGACATATCCCGTTATATTGGCAGTCCAATTTCCATCTGCGTTGACGGACAAATGATATTCGCCCGGCGCTAAAGATGTGTCAACTTGGCCCGCGAACGAACCTATTTCATTAACTAATAAATCCACAATAGTTCCTGCATTATTTTTCAACTGAACGATAAAATTACTACCCCCGTCATGATTAAAATCAAACATGACATTTCCCGAATCTGTAACCGTAAAAGTAGGCGCAACTGAAATACCGGTTCCGAATTGTGAAATTGTTTGTGAAACAGGATTTACATCACCACCAGTCCCAGGACTGTTAGTATTTGGCGTCACAACGTTCTGTTCGCCACAGCCACCTACAAACAAAAACAAAACCCCTGCCACTAAAAGAATAAATCGGCTCACGATGCAACTCCCTTCCTGCTTAGTATTCATAACCTGTCCTTAGCAAACGAAGTATAAACCAACACCC
>Ga0210024_1004152_pt1 | contig 11524 bp, 7 predicted proteins | sample CryGeymeta201525_FD_183988 | JGI IMG/M metagenome (GOLD analysis project Ga0210024, IMG submission 183988) | Groundwater microbial communities from Crystal Geyser aquifers in Utah, USA - Crystal Geyser metaG 2015-25 (SPAdes) (version 2) | ecosystem: Environmental > Aquatic > Deep subsurface >... | reverse complement strand
TGTTGCCTTGGTCTTTTTGGTCCCTGGATAGAAAGATACACTACGCTGATAAGAGACGGTCTTTCTCAGGTTGTAGATATGGGATACCGAAATGTGCGCTATATTCCGGTATTCTTCTTCCCCATAGGTATTGGCCATGCGCTCTAAGGTCTTCTTTAGGGCAGCCCCATTGGGATAATCATGTAATTCTGCGGTCTGGGCAAGTAGTTGAATGTCTTTATTGGTGTATTTCCGCTCAAATTTATTTCTTTTATATTCTTTCAGTCTTACTCGCCCGGTTTCCCGGTATTCCCTTATTTGTCTGGTAACTTGAGGCCGGGAATAGCCGGTTACCTTCTGTAGGTACTTCTTGATTAACCCTCTTTCTTTCTTGCCCAAGTATAAATAATCAAACCATATCATAAGTCTCTTCTATCCATTGATACGCCTCCTTCCGAAATCTCTTTTTAAATTCTATTACCCCTGATTCTTGCAAAAACCTCTTTACTTCCACAATACTACTTAATTTTGAGTCATTCATAGTTATCACCATAATATAGCTATTATGACTCTTACCCTTAGCCTATCAAACTTTCTGTCTGTCAGGGGATTGTTTCAGGCTCATCTTCAGATTAGAAAAGACTGGTTAAAATACCTATTAAAGGTCTAACCTTTGATATTATAGAAAATATGCTCTTTGAAATATCCCAGCATCTAGCTGGTAAGGTATTTGAAAAGGCCCTTACCGATCTAGATGATTACCTGCGTAATAAGAGGGAAAGAGGAGAACTAAAAAACACTGGTAAAAGGGGAAAATACTTTCTTACCCGTTTTGGTGATATCCTCTATTTCCGTACCCACAAAGACAAGAAGACTGGTAAAAGTTGTTACCTTTTAGATGAGGCCTTAAGTATAGTTAAAAACCAACGCCTCAGTCTATCTCGAGCCAGGATAGAAAATTTTCTTTCCAGTCTTTCCTCTTACCGAGAGGTAGTAATCCAGGCCAGACTCTTACTGGGTAACTTCCGCTCTCATGAGGCTATAAGACAATCAGTAATAAAAGAAGGTAGCCTGATCATCGAAAACCAGAAGAAGAAACTAAGACAGATAGAGAATCTAGATTACCCCGATAAAGAGGCCCCTGATACTGCCTACCTAGAAGCAGATGCTACCTATATTAGCTTACAGCATAGAGGTAAGCAGAAAAAAGAAAAGCTGGAAGTAAAAGTGGGTGTAGGCTATAGCGGTAAAGAAGCCCGCTATAAAACAGGTAAATCTAAAAGACTAAAGGAGAAATTCACCTTTGTCGGGACCGGGAAAGAGTTTATGAGAAACTTAAGTCTTTTAGCCGAAGAGAGACTCTCCCTCTCCAAAGTAAAAAAGGTTATCTTCGGGGGAGACGGAGATTCCTGGATCACCTCCGGGATTAAAGATTATTTTTCTTCTGCCATTTATATTCTCGATCTCTACCATCTTTATAAAAGGTTTAAAGAAGCCTTGGGGAGGAGGAAAGAGGAACAGAAGGCAATAAAAGACCTACTACTATCTAATCAGATAGATAAGGGTTTATTAAGGATAGATCAGCTAATTAGAAATCCCTATGACCAAAAGGATAAAGATCATCTAGTAAAACTCTATACTTACATATCTCGTAACCGCTTAGGGATTACCAATCAGTTTAAACTAAAAGATAAAGAGATAGAAAGGGCCGGAGCGATAGAATCAAATGTAAATCAGGCCATTAGCGCTCGCTTTAAGAAGAGAGGAATGAGTTGGAGTAAACCGGGAGCCCTGGCTCTCTTAAAGATAAAAGAGACTATCTTAAATGGAGAATGGGACGACTGGTGGGAAATAGAAAGAGAGAGAAATATTAAGATAACTGAATTCAAACCACCTCTGCCTGCCTCCTATTTTAAGAAAGAGACAGAATCTTCTCCTCTTATCGAGGTAACCATACCGGCCTTAAGAGGACCAGATCAGGGCAAACCCTGGGTGGGTGTTTTACGTAAGTTATCTGAGGCAGGATATTATAATTAATCAATAAAAAACTATAAGAGAGTGGATAGCTATGTATTATCATAACTTAAATAAAATAAGGATAATTATGCTTATTTGTAAAAACAATAAGCCTTAATCAAGCAAAGGGTAGGTCTACCCAAAACCAGAAGAAATTTTTTCCCTAAAGAAAACTACCCCCAAAGTATTGACACAGACACGCACAAAAAAAATTTGACAATAGTAAAATTTTAATGTATCATAATTTCCAAATATTAAAAAAGAATATTTTAACGAGGAAAGTAAGTTATTTCTTAGTCAAAAAGAGAGAGATACAACTGGTGAAAGTATCTTAAAAAGAATAACTAAAAATAGAGCCTCAATAATAATAGGATAGTTACCTTTAAAAACTTCTAATGAGTGGGGTAAATAATTTATCCAATCCCAGGTGGTACCGCGAGATTTCATCTCGTCCTTTTATGATAGTGAAAATTGTCAAAGGGGCGGGATTTTTTATTTTAAGAGGGAGATTATTATTTAGTCAACACCGGTGTGGCACCACGGGAAATTTTATCAATCTCGTCCCTTATGATAATCGATAAAGAGATTATCAGGGGCGGGATTTTTTATAAATAAAAAGTGGGTTTGATGTGTATCAAAATAAGCAAGCTGTTAAACTTATATTAGAAGATGGTTCTGTTTTTCAAGGCTATGCCTTTGGAAGTAAAAGAGAGGTATCAGGAGAAGTAGTATTCAATACGGGAATGATCGGTTATCCGGAAAGTTTAACCGACCCTTCTTATCGTGGACAAATATTAATTTTTACTTACCCTTTAATAGGAAATTATGGAGTTCCAGGTTACGAAAAAAAAGATGGTCTATTGAAATATTTTGAATCAGATAAAATACAAGTTCAAGGATTAGTGGTGACAAATTGCTCAGAAAATTATTCCCATTGGAATGCAAAGAAATCTTTAGCTCAGTGGATGAAGGAATATGATATTCCAGGAATATACGGAATAGATACTAGAGAACTCACCAAAAAGATTAGAAAAAAAGGAACTATGTTGGGAAAGATTGTTTACGATAAAGAGAAGATTGAATTTGAAGATTCAAACCAAAGAAATTTGGCATCAGAAGTTAGTGTAAAAAAGCCAATAATATATAAAAAGGGCAAGAGAAGAGTGTTGGTTGTGGATTGCGGGGTAAAGAATAATATTATTAGATCATTTCTAAAGAGAAATATTACTGTTATTAGGGTACCCTGGAATTATAATTTTTTAGAAGAAAAGGTAGATGGCATCATATTATCTAATGGTCCAGGAGATCCAAAAAAATGTAGGGAGACGATAGAGTTGGTTAAAAAAGCTTTCTTAAAGAATATTCCTATTCTGGGGATCTGTCTTGGTTCTCAAATTTTAGGGCTTGCTGCTGGAGCAAATACCTATAAATTAAAATATGGTCATAGAAGTCAAAATCAACCTTGTATGGAGGTAGGAACTAATCGCTGCTATATCACTTCTCAAAACCATAGTTATGCTATTGATTCAGATACGCTGCCTAAGGATTGGAGAGAGTGGTTTTATAATAATAATGATAAGACCAATGAAGGTATAATTCATATTTCTAAGCCATTTTTTGGAGTACAATTTCATCCTGAATCCTCTCCCGGACCGGATGATGCAGAGTTTATCTTTGATATATTTTTGAGGGCAATCAGATGATGATGAAAAAAAGAAAGTTTAAAAAAGTATTAATTTTAGGTTCAGGTGCAATAAAGATTGGAGAAGCCGGCGAATTTGATTATTCTGGAAGCCAGGCGATAAAGGCCTTAAAAGAAGAGGAAGTTAAAACAATCTTGGTTAATCCAAATATTGCTACTGTTCAAACTTCTGAATATTTGGCTAATAAAATATATTTTCTTCCTGTTGATGCTTACTTTGTAGAGAAAATAATTGAAAAAGAAAGACCCGAAGGAATATTATTGGGATTTGGAGGTCAAACTGCCTTAAATGTAGGAGTTGAATTATTTACCAGGGATATATTTAAAAAATATAAAGTAGAGGTATTAGGGACTTCTGTGGAGGCAATTCAAAACACAGAGGACAGAGAATTATTCAAAAAAAAATTACAAGAAATAGATCTTAAAACCCCTTTAAGTAGTTCAGTGGCCAATGTAGAAGAAGCATTAAAGGCGGCAGAACAAATAGGTTATCCAATTATGTGTAGAATAGCCTATGCCCTGGGTGGCTTAGGTTCTGGCATAGCACATAGCAGGGAACAATTAGAAAAGATTGCGGAAAAAGCATTTTCTTTTACTAAACAAATTTTAATTGAGAAATGTCTTTATGGTTGGAAAGAAATAGAATATGAAGTTGTCCGAGATGGTTATAATAATTGCATAACCGTTTGTTCTATGGAAAATGTGGACCCTATGGGGATTCATACCGGTGAAAGTATAGTAATTGCACCGGTACAAACTTTAACTGCTGCTGAAAATTTTAAATTGAGATCTATTGCCATAAAATTAATAAGACATTTAGGTATTATTGGTGAGTGTAATGTGCAATTTGCTCTTAATCCAAAATCTCAAAATTATAGGATAATTGAGGTTAATGCCAGGTTAAGCCGTAGTTCTGCTTTAGCTTCTAAAGCTACTGGTTATCCTCTTGCCTTTATTGCGGCAAAATTAGCCTTAGGTTATAGCTTAACTGAATTAGATAATATTATTACCAGGGAAACTTCAGCTTGTTTTGAACCAGCTTTGGATTATATTGTGCTTAAATATCCGAGATGGGATTTACAAAAATTTAAAAAAGTCAGTTCGAATATAAATACTGAGATGAAATCTGTTGGGGAGATAATGGCTATTGGCAGGAGTTATGAAGAGGTGCTTCAAAAAGCAATTCGAATGTTAGATATAGGGATAGATGGTCTGGTTGGTAATAATCTTAAATTTAAAGATTTGAACACAGAACTCAAAGAACCAACAGATAAAAGAATGTTTGCTATCGTGGAAGCAATAAAAAGAGGATATTCTATAGAAAAAATTTATCAGCTTTCTAAGGTTGACCCCTGGTTTTTATATAAAATGAGAAATATTGTAGAAATTGAAAGAAAGTTGCAACAATATCAAATAAAAGAATTGCCAGAAAATTTACTAAAAGAAGCAAAGCAAAAAGGGTTTTCTGATATTCAAATAGCAATGCTTACTCAAACTGATGAATTGGCAGTGAGAGAAAAGAGGAAAAAATTAGGCATTGTACCTTACGTAAAACAGATAGATACCCTGGCTGCAGAGTATCCCGCAAAGACTAATTATTTGTATTTAACTTATAATGGTTGCAAGGATGATTTTAATTTTAAAGATAAAAAACAAGTTATTGTTTTAGGTGGAGGGGCATATAAGATTGGTTCTTCGGTAGAATTTGACTGGTGCTGTGTTAATTCAGTAAAAACCTTAAAAGATTTAAAGTATAACGCTATAATGGTAAATTATAATCCGGAGACAGTCAGTACTGATTATGATATCTGTGATAAACTATATTTTGATGAACTTACCTTTGAAAGGGTATGGGATATATACGAAAAAGAAAATCCTTTAGGAATAATAATATCAATGGGAGGTCAAATACCCAATAATTTAGCCCTAAAATTTCATAAAATGGGGGTTAAAATATTGGGGACTAATCCTGTAAATATAGATATTGCTGAAGATCGGCATAAGTTTTCTCAATTGCTGGATAATCTTAATATAGATCAACCAATATGGGAAGAACTAACCAGCTTAGAAGAGGCAGAAAAATTCGCTAACCGAGTTGGTTACCCAGTTATGATTAGATCAAGTTATATCCTTAGTGGTGCTGCAATGAGTATTGCTTTAAATAAAAGGGAGCTAAAAAAGTATTTGAAAAAGGCTTCAGATATCAGTCCGGAACGTCCGGTAGTAATCAGTAAATTTATAGTTAAAGCTAAAGAAATAGAGATAGATGCTGTAGCTAATAAAGGAGAAGTATATTGTTACGCTATTTCTGAACATATTGAAAATGCAGGGGTTCATTCGGGAGATGCCACAATAGTATTGCCTCCTCAGAGAACTTATTTAGAAACAATGAGAAAGATTAAAATAATTACCCAAAAAATTGCAAAATCTTTAAGCATTAATGGCCCCTTTAACTTGCAATTTATCGCCAAAGACAATGAGATTAAGGTAATTGAATGTAATTTAAGAGCTTCCAGGAGTTTTCCATTTGTTTCTAAAGTATTAAAAATAAATTTTATTGATTTAGCTACTAAAATTATTATGGGTAAAAATATGCCTAAAATAAATATTTCGCCTTTTGATTTAGATTATGTAGGAGTGAAGGCTCCGCAATTTTCCTTTACTAGATTAAAGGGTTCAGACCCAGTTTTAGGAGTAGAAATGGTTTCTACCGGAGAGGTTGCTTGTTTGGGTGATGATTTTAATGAAGCATTTTTAAAAAGTCTTATTTCGGTGGGTTTTAAGATGCCTAAAAAAACAGTTTTGTTATCTACTGGCCCCATAGATAGTAAGGCAGAGTTTTTAGAAAGCTCTAAAATTCTTGAAAAAATGGGGTTTAAGCTTTACGCTACCAAAGGAACTGCTGACTTTATGAGAGCTAACAACATTAAAGCGAAAGTTCTTTATTGGCCTTTAGAAAATAAAAAACCAAATACACTTAATTATATTGCTGATAAAAAAATTGATCTGGTGATAAATATACCTAAAAATGCTCAAAAGGAAGAATTAGATAATGATTATTTCATCCGGAGAAAAGCAGTCGATTTTAATATTCCTTTGATAACTAATATAAAACTTGCTAAAAGATTGGTAGAAGCGTTGAATAATGCCGAGCTTAAAGACTTAAAAGTTAAAAGTTGGGATGAATATAATTGATTTTTTAAGTCGTTAAATCTTTATAGGACTTATAAGAGAAATTTTAAATTTTTATTATTAAGTTAAATTTTATTTAAATATTTTATTTGACATTTAAAATTAATTGTTGTAAGCTATGTTTCAAATAGAAAAGTAAAACTTGAAGGAAAAGTAGGCGAACTAAAACTGCTAAATAAGGCCAATGATTGTGGTGAATTGGTAGCGAAAGTTTGTCGAAAATCTCACCTTTAAATACCTATAGGTACAGGTAAAATATTAAGTAACCTGTAACGTCTTAAAAACGTTATCTTTTATTAACCAACTGAGTATAAAGATAAAAAATGAAATATATTTGTATTTCTTATCTTTATTAAAGTAGGGTGGTACCACGAATAACTTTCGTCCCTATTTTAGTCTTTTCTTTATAGACTAAATTAAGGATGAAAGTTTTTCATTTTTTGGGAGTATGCCTAGGGTTCCGTCTAATCAATTGAGGTTAGAGTCTGGACCAAGTGGCGTAAGATACTATTACTAATGAGTAATAGTGTTACACCGTGGGTATAAAAGACCCCAGCGGATAGGTCCCTTTTGTTTAATTAACAGAATGGATTTATTGGCTGGGGTCTTTTTATATCTAAAAATAAAATATTAAAAGTAGGTGAATAATTATGCAAAGTGAGGTAATAAAAAAAGGTTTGGCCAGGGCTCCGCATCGTTCCTTGCTCAAAGCATTAGGGATAACCGATGAAGAGATGAAAAGACCTTTTGTTGGTGTTGCTCAAGCAGCCAACGAAGTTATTCCAGGTCACCTTCATTTAAAAGAGATTGCTCGAGCAGTTAAAGATGGTATAAGAATGGCCGGCGGAGTTCCCTTTGAATTTTCTACCATAGGGGTATGTGATGGATTGGCTATGAATCATGAGGGCATGAAATATTCTCTACCCAGTAGAGAATTAATCGCTGATTCTATTGAAATTATGGCTAAAGCCCATGCCTTTGATGCCTTAGTGCTTGTCCCTAATTGCGATAAAATAGTTCCGGGAATGATTATGGGTGCTCTTAGAGTTAATCTGCCTACTATTGTAGTGAGTGGCGGGCCTATGTTAGCTGGATTTTATCAGGGGAAGACTATCGCCCTGAGTAATGTCTTTGAAGCAGTAGGAAAGTTCCAAACCGGTTCTATAAGTGAGCAAGAATTAAAAGAAGTAGAGGATTGCGCCTGTCCGGGGGTAGGTTCCTGCGCCGGCCTGTATACTGCTAATTCTATGAATATTTGGGCGGAAGCAGTGGGTATAGCTCTACCCGGTAATGGAACCATTCCAGCTGTTGATGCCCGCAGAATAAGATTAGCTAAACATACAGGAATGAAAATTATGGAATTATTCAAAAAAGAGGTTAAATTTTTAGATATTATTACTAAAAAGGCTATAGAGAATGCTATTACAGTTGAAATGGCTTTGGGGGGTTCCTCTAATACAATGCTTCATACTCTGGCTATAGCCTTTGAAGCAGGTATTCCTTTTAATCTAGATGATATTAACCAGATAAGAGAACAAGTTCCTCAATTGTGCAGCCTTTCTCCTGCCGGAGAGTACCATATTCAAGATTTAGATAGAGCGGGAGGTATTTCGTCCCTAATTAAAGAGCTGAATAGAAAGAAGGTAATTAATTTAGAAGAGATTACCGTAACCGGTAAAACGGTTAGTGAGAATATTAAAAGTGCTCAAATATTGAATAACCAGGTAATAAGAAATATAGAAAATGCCTATAATCCAAAAGGCGGTATTGTATTTTTAAAGGGTAATTTAGCTCCCCAAGGTGCAGTAGTAAAAAGTTCAGCGGTTCATCCGGATATGTTAAAACATGAGGGCTCAGCAAGAGTATTTAATTCAGAAGAAGAGAGTACTAAAGCAATTTTAGGAGGTAAGATTAAAAAAGGAGATGTAATAGTAATCCGCTATGAAGGGCCTAAAGGTGGACCGGGGATGAGAGAAATGTTAACTCCTACCTCAGCAATTGCTGGAATGGGATTAGACCGCGAGGTAGCTTTGATTACCGATGGACGTTTTTCTGGAGCTACCCGAGGAGCGTCTATTGGACATGTCTCTCCTGAGGCAGCGGTAGGAGGTCCTATAGCTATTGTTGAAGAAGGGGATATGATTGAAATCGATATACCAGAAAAGAAATTAAATGTGAAGTTGGACGAAAATGAAATTAAAGAAAGATTAAAGAGATTAAAGCTGCCTGAGCCTAAGGTAAAATCAGGCTGCTTAAAATACTATGCCAATTTTGTAGGTTCTGCCGATAAAGGAGCAGTAAGGAGATGAGTTATATGAAATTAACCGGGGCACAAATAGTAGTAGAATGTTTAAAAAAGGAAGGGGTAAAGGTAATATTCGGTATTCCCGGTGGGGCAATAATGCCTCTATATGATATCCTTTATAGTGAAACCTCTATAAAACACATACTTACTAAACATGAACAGGGAGCAGCTCATGCTGCCGATGGATATGCCCGGGCTACTGGTAATGTAGGGGTCTGTATAGCTACTTCTGGACCGGGAGCTACTAATTTAGTAACTGGTCTAGCTAATGCCTACTTGGATTCTATCCCCTTAGTAGTCTTTACTGGCCAAGTTTCAACTAATTTAATCGGGACCGATGCTTTTCAGGAAGTAGATATCAATGGCATTACTTTACCTATCACTAAAAATAATTATGTGGTAAGAGAGGTAAGAGATTTAGCTAGAATTATACAGGAAGCTTTTTATATTGCCCGTACCGGAAGACCTGGTCCGGTATTAATAGATTTGCCTAAGGATATCCAATTAGCGCAAACTGAATTTAAATACCCTGAAAAGGTTAGCCTGAATGGGTATAAGCCAACTTTTAGTGGACATATTCAACAGATTAAAATAGCAGCACAAGAAATAAACAAGGCAAAGAAACCAGTTATTTATGCCGGAGGAGGAGTAATTTCCTCTAATGCCTCTTCAGAATTGCGAGATTTAGCTTTCCAAGCGAATATTCCGGTGACTACAACCTTAATGGGATTAGGCACTTTCCCTGAGACTCATTCCCTCTCTTTGGGAATGTTAGGTATGCATGGTACAGCTTATGCGAATTATGCTATTAGTGCTGCGGATCTAATTATTGCTTTAGGAGTAAGATTTGATGACCGGGTTACTGGAAAATTGTCCAAGTTTGGTTCACAAGCTAAAATAATTCATATCGATATTGATCCGGCTGAAATTGGGAAAAATGTCTTAGTCGATATTCCCATTGTTGGTGACCTTAAAAAGGTGTTAAAAAAAATAAATGAGATGATTGAAAAAAAAGAAAATACAGAATGGTTAGAAATAATAAAGGATTGGAAAAGAAAATATCCTTTGAAGTATGAAAATAACCAGGAGTTAAAGCCGCAATATATTATAGAGGAAGTGTATAAAATTTCCGAGGGCAAAGCAGTAATAGTTACTGATGTGGGTCAACATCAGATGTGGGCTGCCCAGTATTATCAATATACTATACCTCGAACTTTTATCTCTTCTGGAGGTTTAGGGACAATGGGATACGGTTTTCCAGCTGCTATTGGGGCAAAGTTAGGTTGTCCTGAAAAAAGAGTAATTTGTATTTCGGGAGACGGTAGCTTTCAAATGAACCAACAAGAAATAGCCACTGCGGTCAATAATAATCTGGCTATTACCGTGATTATTATGAACAATGGTTATTTGGGGATGGTAAGACAGTGGCAGGAACTATTTTTTAATAAAAGGTATTCCTCAACTACCTTAACTGGGAATCCAGATTTTGTAAAATTAATTGAAGCCTATGGAGGAACCGGGATAAGAGTAAATAAAAAACAAGAGTTGTCCCCTGCTTTAGAAAAAGCTCTTTCTTTAAATAAATTTGTTTTAATTGATTGTATTATTCCTGGGGAAGAAAATGTATTCCCTATGGTTAGCCCAGGTTCACCCCTAGACCAAATGATAGGAGTTGATTAATGATGAGACATACTATTGCAGTTTTAGTTAAAGATCACCCCGGGGTTTTAGCCCGAGTAGCAGGCCTATTTACCCGACGTGGCTTTAATATTGAAAGTTTAGCTGTCGGTCATACGGAAGAAAATAATATTTCCAGAATGACCATTGTCGTGGAAGGGGATGAACGGGCTTTAGAGCAAATAACCAAACAGCTGAATAAATTGATTGATGTGATTAGGGTTAGAGATATTTTTCCATCAAACTCAGTGGAAAGAGAGTTGGCTTTAATTAAAGTAAATACTAATTCCTTAGCCAATCGTTCGGAGATAATACAAATGGTAGATATTTTTAGAGCTAAGATAATTGATGTAAATAGCCAAATGATGACTATTGAAACAACGGGTACCGAGGATAAAGTTAATGCTTTAATAGAGTTACTGAAACCTTTCGGATTAAAGGAAGTGGTTAGGACTGGTAAAATTGCCTTATTTAGAGGGAGTAAGAGTGTCTCTACATTTAAGAAACAAGAGGAATAAATATTTTATCAAAATAGAAAAAATAAGTCGATTAAGAATAAGAACAAAATTGGTGAATTGGTGAATTGGTGAATTGTAGTATGTAAACCTAATCTATTTTAAAAATTAAATAAAAAATCTAAAATAAAAAAAGGA
>Ga0210024_1004146_pt1 | contig 11538 bp, 15 predicted proteins | sample CryGeymeta201525_FD_183988 | JGI IMG/M metagenome (GOLD analysis project Ga0210024, IMG submission 183988) | Groundwater microbial communities from Crystal Geyser aquifers in Utah, USA - Crystal Geyser metaG 2015-25 (SPAdes) (version 2) | ecosystem: Environmental > Aquatic > Deep subsurface >... | reverse complement strand
CTCTCAGGAGTGGAAGCGCTCAGTGCGCGAATGGCACGCAGTCAAAAGTCAATTCGCAATCATGTTCGAAGACCGCTTCCCAATGGCGTAACGAAATGCGCCAGGGCACAAAATTCTGCACAGTCTCGGTCGCGCCACTGCTGTCAGACGAACACTTTTCTGTCGATGGCACGCTGGTGAAAGCTTGAGCGTCAACGAAGAGTTTCCAGCCGAAGACTGATACCACCCCGCCGGCCCCGGATACTACACTCGACACCGCGCCTTCCGACACCCCAGCCGAGACCGAGCCCATGCCCCGCCGAGATCGCACTTGCGCGAGACGCGAGACGCCTGCGCGGCGAGCCATGCGAAGAACTCATCCACCAAGGGGTGGGATAATTCCTGCCGCACCGCGCGACGGTGGTCGGGGGCGGTGCCGCGGATGGCCGAGGTTCCCCTTTCCCCGGACAGAGTCATCCCACAGCTTCGGTGACGGGTATGCCGAGCGCTGTGAAGGCGTTCAGGATAGCGACGCGGACTTGGAACTCGGCAACCTGACGGTCGAAATCCCAAGCGGCCAGACGTTGGCCCAACAGTTTAACACAATGCATCTTAGTCTCGACGCGGCGGCGGCGGTGATAGCCGCTCCATCGTCGCCAGACAGTTCGACCGAAGCGTTTCGACGCGCGAAGCGCCTCGTTCCGCGCCATCGCCCCGGGGCTATCGGGCTTCCATGGTTTGGCATTTTTGCGGGGTGGTATGATGGCCGTAGCGCAACGGGCGGCGATGGCGTCATGGCACTTGCGCGTGTCGAAGGCGCCATCAGCAGTGACGCTGCCGATCTCCTGATCGGGCGGGATTTGGTCTAGAAGTTCGGGCAGCATGGGCGCGTCGCCGACATTGCTGGTTGTGAACTCCGCAGCCCGGATTTCGAGTGTTTTCTCGTCAATTCCAATGTGGATCTTGCGCCAGACACGGCGTTTGGTGCCACCGTGCTTGCGCGTGTTCCATTCACCTTCGCCCTCGACCTTGATGCCTGTGCTGTCGACCAGCAGGTGTAACGGGCCGCCTGATCCACGGTGGGGAATGTTTACATTCAAGGTCTTCTGGCGACGGCTCAGGGTGCTGAAGTTCGGCACCGCCCAGTCCAGGCCGATCAACCCCAGGAGGCTTTCTACAAACCCTGTCGTCTGCCTCAGCGCCATGCCAAACAGCACCTTCATCGTAAGGCAGGTCTGGATGGCAGCATCGCTGTAGTTGGGCTGGCGGCCACGTTTGCCGGTGGGCGTGGCCTCCCAGATCATGGCGGGATCGAACCAGATGGTCAGGGAGCCACGGCGCTTGAGCGCTTCGTTATAGACCGGCCAGTTCTTCGTCTCGTAGGCGGGGGGGATGGGTCTGCTCATGCAGTCCAGCTACCACACTGGATTCACGAGATGAATCCCCCACGGTATTTGTGCAACAGAGCCATTCCGAGGCATAGGTGAAGGCAAACGCACCGTCTGGTTCACGGAAAAACTGTCCGACCTTTCGGCGGTTCATGAAAACATCAAGCGGCGCGTATGTTCGCTTGCGCCCCATCAGAAAATATCCTCAAGGTCGCCGGGCTTCATCTTGCTGCGCGGGACAATCTGAATCTCCAGGTCAAGCGCCGCGAGCAGGTCGAAGATTGTATCGAGCTTGGCACCGTTTGCGCTGGTCTCGATGGTCGAGATGGTCCGCTGCCAGATGCCTGATCGGCTGGCGAGTTCGGCCTGCGTAAGTTTCTTGGATTTGCGAGCGTTGCGCAGTGCGTTTCCAACGTCCTTTGGGCTTCGGGCGATTTGATCCATGCTGTCGATCCTTTCATCACCATTATGATCTACGGATCATTAAATGTCAATATGTCTCAAGGATCATATTTTCTACTTATGATGTGAAGAGCATAAACTACAGCTATGATCTGTGCATCATATACTGTTGAATCACATCTCTCGCGGCCTCAGCGTCGACGCCAAGGTGAAGATTTTCATGGACGGCCGTGGCCGCTGGATCGACAACCGGATGATCGAACGGCTCCGGCGGTTGCTCAAATACGAGTGCGTCTATCTGAACGCCTTCGAGACCGGCTCAGAGGCGAGGCGGGGGATCGGTGCGTGGCTCAGCCCTGCGGCCAGCCCCGCAAGAACCGTGTCCTTGCCCGCGCCGGAGGGGCCCACGACGAACCACAGCTGCCCGGTCATTGCGCGGCCACTGCGGGCATCGGGGCGGCGCCAAATCCATAGACCTGAAGCCCCGCAACCCAAGTGGCCGCGACGGACAGGGCCGCGCCATCCGCGCGCACGCGGATCAGGTCGGCGCGCAGACCGGGGGCGATCGCGCCCCGGTCAGAAAGCGAGGCCGCGCGGGCCGGGCCAGCCGCCATGAGCGCCATTGCCTGTGGCCAATCCATCCCCAGATCGCCGGTCAGCACGCCCAATGCAGGCAACATGGCTTGCGGTGCGTAATCCGAACACAGCGCGCCCGCGACACCTGCCGCAATCGCGTCGCGCGCGGACAAGGCACCCGATTGCGAGCGCCCGCGCAGCACATTGGGCGCGCCGAATAGCGTGACCAGCCCCGCGTCGCGGCCTGCATGCGCGGTAGCCATATCCAGAGGGAATTCGCTGATCGTGGCCCCCAGCCCGGCCATGAAACCTACTCGCTCGGCGCCCTCGTCGTCATGGCCCGCCAACGCCACTCCCTGCGCCCGCGCCAGTGCCGCCAGCCGGGTCATGCGGTCAGCCACATGCGCGGCCTGAGCCTTTTTCGCGCTGATCTTCTCAGCGATCTGGCCCGCGCTTTGCGCATAAACGCGTGACAGATACGACCCATAGGCGGCGGCATCCTTGAACTGGCCCTGCCCCGGCGTGTGATCCATGAAGGACAACAGCGCAGCCACGCGCTCGTTCAGAAGCCGCATTACTCGCGCCTCGGACCCGGCATCGGTCACTTCGTAACGGATATGCACACGGTGATCGACCGCGCCGATAAAGCCATGCAGCGCGCGGGCAAGGGTTTCCGCGAAATCCACGTCGCGCACGCCCAATTCGCCCTCGGCAAAGCTGATGCCATGATAGGCCGTGGTGATGCCCGCCGCCGCCATGCGCCGGTCGATCGCACCCAGCGCCACGGGCAGCGGGAAGAACGCGTTGGGACGCGGTTCTACCTCCTTCTCGATGGCGTCGCCGTGCAGGTCGATCAGGCCCGGCAGGAGCAGGTCGCCACCAAGGTCACGGCACATTGCCCCCTTGGGCGCGTCTGCGCCAATCGCTGTGATGGAGCCGTCCTCGATGGTCAGGCTGCCCAGGTGCATCCCCGAAGGTGTCACGATACGGGCGTTGTCCAGATGTTGTGTCATACCACCTCCTCGAATGCGCGGCGCTCGACGGTGATCTTCACATCCGCCAACCGCTCGACAATGGCCATGTCGTGAAAGATGCCGACCATGGCGGCACCCTCGGCCTTGGCAGCCTCGATCATGGCGCAGACGTTTTCGCGTGCGGCAGGGTCCAGTGATGCAGTGGGTTCGTCCAGCAACATCAGCCGCCCGCCCTGCGTAAAGCTGCGCGCGATGTTCACACGTTGCCGCTCGCCCCCTGAGAAGGTGGCAGGCGTGGTGTCCCAAAGCTGTTCGGGAATGGCAAGCGCTGCCAGCATCCTTGCGGCCTTTTCGTGCGCGGCAGGTCGGGCCACCCCCTGTTGCAGCAGGGGCCGCGCCACCACGTCCAGTGTGGACAGGCGCGGCAGGCAGTGCAGGAACTGGGTGACGAAACCGATCTCGGCGCGGCGCAGCGCGGTGATCTCGGTCTCGGGCGCTGTCACCAGGTCCACGGTCTCGCCCGTTGCGGTGCGATAGAACACCTGCCCCGAGGACGGGACATAGGTCCGATAGATTGCCTTCAGGAGCGACGATTTGCCTGCGCCCGAGGGCCCGACCAGCGCCGCCAGTTGCCCCGGTTTCAGATCGAAGCTGATGTCCACCGCGGCGGGTACATGTTTGGCACGGTCGTGGATGTAGAACCCCTTGCCCAGGTCGCGCACGGAAAGAATGGTATCGGTCATGGCGTTCTCACAATGCGCTGGAGACAAGTTGCTGGGTATAGGCGGCCTGCGGATCCTCGAGGATCTGATCGGTCAGCCCGGCCTCGATGATGTGGCCATATTTCATCACGACGGTGCGGGTTGTCAGGTGGCGCACCACACCAAGGTCGTGGGTCACGACCAGCATCGACACGCCCGTGACTTCCTGCAACTCCATGATGAGATCGAGGATACGCGCCTGCACCGACAGATCGAGACCCGTGGTCACCTCGTCGAGAAGCAGAAGCGGCGCGCCGGTGGACAGCGCCCGTGCGATCTGCACGCGCTGCTGCATCCCGCCCGAGAAATTGCGCGGCAGCTCGTCCATGCGCGCGGGCGGCACTTCGGTCCGGGCCAGAAGCTCGGTGGCCTTTGCACGGATCGTACGGTAGCTCAGCTCGTCCGACATCAGCAGCCGCTCGGCGATATTGCCGCCTGCGGAGATGTCGAAATTCAGCCCGAGCGAGGGGTTCTGATAGACCATCCCCATACGCCTGTCGCGCAGGCGAAGCTGCTGTGCCTCGTTCAGGGCAAACAGGTCATGCGCCTGCCCCCCGTCATGGAAGATTGCGCGACCCGAGGTCGGCTTGTCATCGAAATAGAGCATTTTCACAAGGCTCGACTTGCCCGAGCCGCTTTCGCCCATGATTCCCAGCACTTCGCCCTTATGCAGCCGTAGGGACGCGTTCGCGACGGCCACCACCGATCCGCAATGGCGGCAGATGTTGGTATCGTGCTCCGGCCCGGTCACCTCCAGACAGGCCGGGCAGCCGGGTCCGTGAATGCGGGTCAGGTTTTCAACGTCAAGGATCGGTTTCATTCTGCGGCCTCCAGCCGTTCAAGGCGCATGTCGCAATAGGCGGCATCCGAGCACTGGAAAACGCGCGCGCCGTCATTGTCCGGAAATTCATCAAGGAAACTGTCATCGGCGCCGCAGCGGCGGCAGACATGGCGCTTGCCCGTGGTCTTGTCCCGGAAGCTTTCAACCGCGAAGGCCACATCGTTGAAGGTGATCGGGATCGCGTCGGTATGCGGCGGCACGGCATAGATACGCTTTTCACGGCCCGCGCCGAACAGATACAGACACTCTGCCTGATGCAGTTTCGGCACGTCGAAGCGCGGGATCGGCGAGGGGTCGATGATGTAGTGGCCGTTGATCCGCGTCGGGTAGCGGTGAGAGATGGTGATCTCGTCGAAGGCCACCATGTCCTCGTAAAGCTTCACCCAGAGCCGCGCGTAGTCGGCCCGCCCGTGCATCCGCCGCCGCTTCGCCGCGTTCGGCTCGACCACCACCAAAGGGTCGGGATAGGGCACCTGAAAGACAAGGATCTGGTCGGCGCGCAGGGGCAGTTCCGGGATGCGGTGGCGGGTCTGGATGACACTTGCCGCTTCGGTGCGCAGCGTGCCGGTCACGCCGGGACAGGTCAGGGCAAAGAAATTGCGGATATTGGCGGCGTTCACGCTGTCGTCGGCGCCCTGGTCGATCACCTTGCAGGTGTCATCGGGGCCAAGCAGCGCCAGCGTCAATTGCATCCCGCCCGTGCCAAATCCGCGTGCGATCGGCATTTCGCGACTGGCATAGGGAACCTGGTGGCCGGGAATGCAGACGGCCTTGAAGATCGACCGGCGCAGTTCGCGCTTGGCGTCTTCGTCAAGGAAGGCAAAGCCGTATTCCGCGCCCTCGCGGGTCTGACCCATGGTATCAACGGGGTGCATCGGTGGCCTCCTCGGCTTTGGTCCGGGCGGCGCGCAGGCGGTCCATGTCGGACTGAAAGGTAACGTAATGGGGCATCTTGTAATGGGTGCAAAAGCCCATGCTCTCGATCCCGTCCACATGCAGCAGCACGAATTCTGGATCCTCGGAGGGGTTGGAGATGCGGCCCTTTTCCGTGGCGACGCTGATTGCGCGGTCGAGCACAGACATGGCGATGGCCTTGACCTCGTTGTGGCCAAAGCATGCGCCGTAGCCGAGCGTGAACACCGGCGCGCCGTCGTCGGATTTCTCGAACATGGCGACGATCTCGCATTCGGTCACCAGAACCTCACCCGCCTCCATCGGTTTGCCCGTCACCGGATGCGGCACCATGACCGGCACGTAACCCACGCGCAATTCGCCGACCGTGGGGTGGACGTCGCCGTAACCGCGCATGTTGGAATAAGCGAGCGCCAGCAAGCCGCCAGTTTCCCCGCGCGCCATGGTCGCCAGTTGCGCTGAACGTGGCACCGGAAAGATTAGAGGTTCGCGGGTGATGTCGAAAGGTTCATCGTCACTTTCCGCCAATGGCGCAAGCAAGCCTTCCGCGCGCAGGGTGTCCAGCACTTTGGGAAACGTCAGCGGCATTTCGGCCTTGGGGCGATTGCCGAACCATTCGCGCGTGATCTGGTCGAACTGTGCGGGGCCCTCGTCCATCAGTTCGAACCGGAAAAGCCGGTGCAGGTAATCGGGCGTGGCGCCCAGCATCTGCCCACCGGGAATGTCCTTGAACGCGGCAGAGACACGCCGGACAACCCGCATGGACCGCGTGTCGTGCGGCGCGGTTTCCCCAAGGCGCGGCTTGGTCGAACGATAGGCGCGCAGAAAGAACGCAGCTTCCAGACTGTCGCCAAGGGATTGTTTCAGCGCCAGCGACGCAAGACGCGGGTGATAAAGGCTGCCCTCGGACAGCACCTTGGAATGCAGAAGCGGCATCTGACGTTCGATCTGGTCCAGGTCCAGCGGGGCGGAACTGCCCATGGCGCGCAGCGCTTCCATCAGGCGGGCTGACCCCTTGATCGCATCGGCACCGCCGCGAATGGCAACATAAGCCATGGTTCAGGCTCCTTTGATCTTGGTTGTCCGGGGCAGGACGGCCAGTCTGGTCTTATCCACCAGCACCAGATCCACCCCCATCGGAAAATCTGCGCACCAGCCTGCGCGCGCGTCCAGCCACCCGGGCACAAGGCCGCTTGGCGACAGCAATGCCTGTGCCGCGATTCCCGGGCCGGTCAGGGTCAGCGGTGTGCCAGCGGTCAGGCTATCCACCATGACCACAATCGTGGCCCCGCCTTCGGGCGCATCAAGCGTGCCAAGGCGCGGGGTAAAGCGGGGGGCATCAGCGCCACGGGCAAGGATGAACCCCACCTGTTCCACTGGCGCTGTGCGCACGTCCAGAAAGGCAAGGTCGGTGTCCGAAAGCGCACCGGTCAGATCGGCGAGCATCTGCGTGTTGTCACAGAAGGTGGCCAATGCGGCCAGCGCCGCAGGGCGGTCGTCCAGCAGGTCGGACAGGTCGGCGGTCTGGCCGGGCCGCGCGGCAACATCGAGGATCCGGCGGAACAGCGCCTGAAGCGTCTCGGGACGCCAGAGGCGGGGCAATTCAAGCACGCTCATACGTCATCCTCCGACAGAAGCTGGAAATCGACCCTTGTGCGGTCAAGCGCCAGCGCGCGCTGCGCGTGAACCTCGGCGCGCACCGCCATGCCTTCCGCAATCAGCGCCTCGATCTCGGGCGCCTCGGACAGATCGGCGCTGAGCGCCGCATCGAGGATGGCGAGCCGCGTAACCAACGAAAGATCATCGCTCATCAGCGCGGCACCGCCGTCAGCCCCGCCTTCGGGTGCGGTGAGACGCAGATGAACGCGTGCCATCGGAATCTCGCCCAGATGAAAGGCTGCACCGGCCACGGAGTCGCGCGCCTGCATCAGCATCAGCCCTTCGCGCGGGGGGGCCAGCGGCTCTACGGTGGCACGGCCGCGGATGCGATCGGCCAATGCCGTCACTTTGGCCGTATCAGCGGCGGCAAGGGCGGATGCCCAGCATTCTCGTTGCGGTCTCATTTTCATGTCCTTATCCAATCAGTCGGGCGCGAACCCGTGCAGAAACCTGGTCGAGCATGAATACAGTGAGGAAGATCACCAGCAGGATCGTGCCAACGTGGCCGTATTCAAAAGTATCATAGCGGCCCTTCAGCTCTTGCCCGATGCCGCCTGCTCCAACGAGGCCGATCACGGCCGCCATGCGCACATTGCGGTCGAGGATGTAGAGCGTGTAGGCCACATAGGATGGCGCAACCTGCGGCAGAACGGCGGCGCGCAGCACGCGCAGCTTGCCCGCGCCAAGGGCTGTCAGCGCCTCTTGCGGCTTGCGGTCGGCCGCTTCGATATCCTCGGCGTAGAACTTGCCGAGAAATCCCGCACCATGCAGGCCTAGCGCCAGGTAGCCCGCGATGGCGCCGAAACCAAAGCCAAGTACCAGGAACATCGCGATGATCAGCTCGGGCATGGCGCGCAGGAAACTGACCACGCCGCGGCTGGCGGAATAGGTAAACCGGTTCGGCGTATAGTTGCGGGCACCGTAAAAGGCGAGCGGGAGCGAAAGAATTACCGAAATGATCGTCGCCCAGACCGCAATCTCGAATGTTTCGACCATCTTGCCCAGCACCTTGATCAGGTAGCCGAAGGGATGAACCAGATATTCTTTGACAGCGACCTGCGGCTCGGCCTTCAGCGTCTCGGCGTTCATGCGGAAGGTTGTGACCTCGACCATCTCGATGCGGGTGAACAGCGGCAGCGCGTCGCGGTCGAGGCCGGGCAAGCGGGCGACCTCCTGCCGGTCCTCGATGACGAGGGGGAGCAATGCGCCCAGCATGCGACCGAGGCCGCGGCCGACCTGACTTGTCTCCTGCACGCCGACGGCGGACAGGACGGCCTCTCCGGTCAGACTGAGCATTTTGCCGACTTCCATCCGATTTCCCGACCAGATCAGCGCCAGCGCGATGAGCAAGACGGCCAATGCCGCGCGCCAGTCATAGGGAGCGGGCAGGTGCCAGTCTTTCGCCGGGCGGGGATGGTGCGCCCCGATCGCAAGATCCGCATCACGCATAAGCCCGTTCCTCTGCGTTGGGTTTTTCGACCTGAGCGGTCAGGCCTTCATAGAGTTTCGCCTCGGCCGCGCTGTCAAACAGGTGCGGCGGCCCGTCAAAGACCACGCGACCCTTGCGCATCCCGATAATTCGGTCGGCGAATTCGCGTGCCAAATCTGTCTGGTGCAAACTGCACAGCACGGTCGCGCTCTGCTCACGCGCGGCTTCACGCAATAGGCCCAGCACCTCGCGACTGATCGCAGGGTCGAGGCTCGCCACCGGCTCGTCCGCCAGGATGACTTCCGGACGCAGCAGGAAGGCGCGCGCGATGCCGACGCGCTGCTGCTGGCCGCCCGACAGCGCGGCGGCGCGGCGCGGCAGATGGATTCCGTCAAGCCCGACGCGCGCAACCACCTCGCAGGCGCGTTGGCGCAGGGCGTTCGGATACCAGCCAAGCGCAACCCGCCAGAACGGCACTTCGGCCACCGCACCCGCCAGAACGTTCGACGCGACGCTCGCCCGCTCCACCAAGTTGAACAGCTGGTGCACCATGGCCACCTTGCGGCGGATCATGCGCAGGTTGGCGCGGTCGAGCACGGCGTCGCCCATCTGCATCCGGCCTGATGTCAGTTCGGTCAGGCCGTTGACCACGCGCAGCAGTGTGGACTTGCCCGATCCCGAAGGCCCCAGCACAACGCAGAACTGCCCACGCGGCACCTCTGCCGACACCCCGTCCAGCGCGGCGACGCCGTCAGGATAGACCTTGCGCAGGTCCCGGAAGGAGAGGTGCGGCTGCACCCCTCCCCCAATGGCCTGCGCGGCGGTGAAGATCGCCGCGCCCGACATCATTCCGACGCCTTGGCCAGGATCGACGCCCGCAGGTCGCCCGAGACGCCCGAGAGCGTCACCAGCGCCGGCGCCAGCATGTCGTCGGTCACGTTGGCGTCATAGCGGTCCACCTGCTTGCCGCCGTAGCCGCGGATCATCTCCGAGGTGACGCCGGGCGCCTCGTGCACCGTGTTGAAGGCTGTGCGCAGGTCCGCTTTGACCGCGTCCGGCAGCTTGGTCGACATCGCCAGCGGCGGGTTCGGGATCGGGTCCGACTTGGCGACGACAGCGAAGGCGTCGGCCGAGATAACGCCCTGATTGATCGCTTTCTCGAAGCTGTCGAACGACGCGGCGGCGGCGTCGACCTGGCCCTCGGCCATCGCCTTCAGGCTGTTGGCATGGCTGCCGGTCATGCGGATCGCAGTCAAGTCTGTCGCAGGGTCGAGACCCGCCGCGACGATCATGGCAACCGGGTAGACAAAGCTGGAGGTCGAATTGGCGTCGCCAAACGCCATGGAATGGCCCTTCAGATCGGCAAGGGTAACAATGCCGCTGTCCTTGCGGGCGTAGATGCCCGAGAAATAGGTGGACGATCCGTGATTCACGTCCACCGCCAGCAGTTCCGCGCAGCCGCGCTGCTGTGCAGGCAGGTAAGAGGCCGCTCCGAACCAGGCGATTTCCACCACGTCCGAACAGATCGCTTCAATCACGGTCGCATAAGTTTGGCCGACCTTGATATCAAAATGGATGCCCGTTGTTTGGGTTACAGCATCAAAAACCGGCTGGAAGTCCGCCTTGGTGCCGTCCTCGGTGCCGCCATCGGCGGGAACAAGCATGACACGATACGGATTGCCAGCGGAGCCATCGGCTTGTTGTGCGACGGCACCGGTGATAGAGATAAGAGTTGCGGCTGCAGCCGCAACGAAGGTCTTGAGAAGGGACATTGTTTCTTCCTGGGTTGAAGTTGAATGACTTGGGAGTCAGGGTTGCAGCCGCACCTCAGTCCGGCGCCGGGTTTTCCGTGGCCCAGCCAGGCTCGGCCACGGAAAGCTGGATGCGATCGCCACGGAACTGGCTGATCGCGTATTCTTGTACCAAACCGCATTCGCGGCAGGCGTTCACACCCTTGACGCGCAGCACCGGCTGGATGCGCGGCATGCGCAGCGCCAGCGCGTCCTCGGGCAGCGGCAGGCGCGTGGTGATCAGGCTCTCTACCCGGTCGAGCGTGATGCCCGCCGCCTCGCGCAGATGGCGCGTCAGCGAGCCGCCCTCATAGGTTCGCGCTGCCTCCGCTGCGGCCCCCGTCAGAAAATGCAGCGTGACGGCGTAAGGCAGATCGCTTTCGCCGCGCAGGGTGCGCAGGCGCAGGACCGGGGCGCCCTCGGCCACGCGAAGCCGCCGCGCGACCCCGCCCTCGGCGCCGATCTCGGCGCGGTCGAGCAAGGTGACCTGCGCCGTGCGGCCCGACGCGGCCAGACGCTCGGTAAAGCGGGTGTCGCGGCCGATGCCATAGACCAGCCCCGGCGCCAGCACGCGCGTGCCGCGACCATGCACCCGCTCGACCAGGCCTTCCGCGATCAGTTCATCGACGGCCCGGCGCAATGTGTGCCGGTTCACGCCGAAGCGCGCGGCAAGCTCCGGCTCTGCGGGCATCCAGTCGCTCTCGTCCATGGATTGCTCGATCTCGCGACGCAGCGCGTCCGCTATCTGAGCCCAGACGGCAATTCCGGAATGTCTGACAAGCTGTGGCAACGGCCCCTCCGAATCTCGATGTACAGACGTATAGACG
>Ga0210024_1004143_pt1 | contig 11547 bp, 10 predicted proteins | sample CryGeymeta201525_FD_183988 | JGI IMG/M metagenome (GOLD analysis project Ga0210024, IMG submission 183988) | Groundwater microbial communities from Crystal Geyser aquifers in Utah, USA - Crystal Geyser metaG 2015-25 (SPAdes) (version 2) | ecosystem: Environmental > Aquatic > Deep subsurface >... | reverse complement strand
TTCATCTCCAGCCGTTACGACCGCTCCCCCTGGCTGGGGGCGCTGGTCACTCTGATTGCCGTGACCGGCATCATGCCCTACATTGCGCTGCAATTGAAAGCCATCGCCCGCACCTTCAATTTATTAATTAGCCCGGTCAACACCATTGGTGCGGGGGTTCAGGATCTCTTCCCTGCCCTCCCCCCCTATGCCGATACCGCCTTCTTCGCTGCCCTGATTCTGGGACTTTTCGGCGTGCTCTTCGGCGCTCGCAACCTCGATGCCTCGGAACGTCATGAAGGCCTGGTGGCGGCGGTGGCCTTTGAATCCCTTGTCAAGCTGGGCGCTTTTCTGGTAGTGGGCCTTTTTGTCACTTTTGGCCTGTTCGATGGATTCAGTGACATTTTCAATCAATTTTCCCAAAGATTTCCCGAAAAACTCAGCCTGTTCCGTCTAGACACCGCAGATGTTCCTTATACACGCTGGTTTACCCTGACCTTTGCCTCAATGATGGCAATCATGTTCCTCCCCCGCCAGTTTCACATCATGGTCATCGAAAATGCCGACGCAGAGCACATTAAACCGGCCATGTGGGGCTTTCCAGCCTACATTTTTCTCATCAATCTTTTTGTCTTGCCCATCGCCCTGGGCGGCCTGCTCCTCAGCGGCGGCGATGCCAGCCAAGCAGATTATTTCGTCATTAACCTGCCTTTAGCTTCAGGCCATTACTGGCTGGCTCTGCTGGTCTTTATCGGCGGCTTTTCGGCCTCGGCCGGCATGGTGATGGTCTCTTCCGTCACCCTGTCAACCATGGTTCTCAACCATCTGATTATGCCGGTCATCCTGCGACTCAAAGTCAACATCACTGATTTTTCCGGTATTTTAATCAACCTGAAACGCTCCGGCATCCTCGGCGTGGTCTTCCTCGGCTATTGCTATTACCGTTTGATTGGCGATTCTTATGCCCTGGTCAATATGGGCCTGATTTCCTTTATCGCCGCTGCCCAGTTTGCCCCAGCGGTCATCGGCGGCCTTTACTGGCGACGCGCCAACAAGAAAGCCGCTTTAACCGGGCTGCTGCTGGGATTTTTACTCTGGCTTTACACCCTGCTGATTCCCTCGATTGTCCGCTCCGGCTGGTTGACGACAGATATTCTCGACTCTGGCCCCTTCGGCTTTGGCTTGTTACGGCCCTTGCAGCTTTTCGGGCTGACCGGCCTGGATATGTGGAGCAATGCTCTGTTCTGGAGTCTGTTTTTCAATCTCGGGGCCTTTTTACTGCTGAGCTTCTTCTTTGCAAAACCCGCCAGCGAAACCGAGCAGGCGCGTCATTTCATCGACGTTTACACCGAGAAGCCACAAGCCCTGCAACGCCGCCGCATCAGCAAAGCACCAACCATTATGGAATTCGTTGAACTGATGTCAAAATTCATTGGCGAAAAACCGGCCAATCTCGCCATTTCCAAATATCTGGAAGATCATGAAATCAACAGTCGCGGCAGTCTTTCAGATCACGAACTGCCTTCTTTGAAAGCTTTCACCGAACGCACCCTGGCCGGCTATGTCGGCGCCTCTCCGGCGCGCATCATTATTGCCAACTACCTGAGTACCCGTGGCAGTGAAATGGAAGACGTCTTTGACATTTTCGGTTCGGTGACCCTCAGTCGCATTGCGAGTCGCGAACAACTGACCGTCCTTTATGAGGCGGCAAAAATTGTGAGTCAGGGCAGTGACATCACTCAAACCCTGAACGGCTTACTGACGCTGCTGACCCAGCAGTTTAAATTTGATCTCTGTGTCATCCGCTTTCTCGACGAACAGACCATGACCCTGACCGTTAAGGCCCAGATGGGCATGACCAGCAAGCATTTCGGCGAATCAGAACGCATTTTGAACATGGATACCTATATCGGGGCGGCGTTCCTCTCCAACACGCCGTCAGTCGTCAACGACACCGACTATCTCGACAAACCCGATTCGGCGGAAATTATTTACCGTGAAAAAATTCAGTCTTTCGCCCATGCGCCGATTGTCGTTGAAGGCCAGCCGGTTGGCGTGCTGTCGGCATTTTCACGCACGGCCAAAGGGATTTTTACCGATGAATTTGTCGCGCTGTTCAACAACCTGGCCAACCAGGTCGGCATAGCCTGGCGCAACCAGCAACAGCTCCAGGAGCTGATTGCCGCGCGTGAACATGAACGTGACCTGCTGATTGCCAAAACCATCCAAATGAGTCTGCTACCGGTCGGAATTCCCGAAGTCAGCCAGGTTGAACTTGCCGGACTCTGCGTCCCAGCCCACCAGGTCGGCGGCGATTACTACGACTTCATCCGCCGCCCCAATGGCACCCTCGATCTGGTTATTGGCGATGTTTCGGGGCACAATATCGGATCGGCGTTAATTATGGCCGAGGCGCGCACCTTTATTCAGGCAATGCGTCAAATCGAACAGCCCGCAGCCCTGCTTGAAGAGCTAAATCGTTTTTTCTGTGAGGAATTGTCGCGCGCTGAGCTCTTCGTCACCATGTTTTATTTGCAATATCATCCGGAGAACGGCAAACTGCTTTATTCAAATGCCGGCCATAATAAGCCCATCTTGTGGCGCAACCGCAGTCAAATCGGTGAAAAACTTGACAGCGAAGGCATGATTCTGGGAATCAAGCCCGATATAATTTACGAACAGCGGGAAACCAACCTTGAAATCGGAGATATTCTCATTCTCTACACTGATGGCGTCACCGAAGCCGAAAATGGCCAGGGACAGTTTTTTGGCGAAGAGCAGCTTCATGCCCTGATCGCCGAATACCAACAGCTGCCAGCGGCACAAATGATCGACCAGATCCTTGAACAAATCCGAATTTTTACCGGTAACCGCCATTTCAATGACGATATTTCGCTCTTGATCATGAAGGTTCTCGCACGATAATTTATTTTGCGCCGCCGCATATTTCAACGGGAATATGCGGTATAATCAGAACAATAGGAAATTTTAAAAGGAGAAGTTTTATGCAGCTTGAAACCAAAGAGCATGGAGATATCGTTATTATCGACGTCAAGGAAGAACGCATGGACGCACATAACAGCGGCACCTTCAAAGAACAGATGCTGGCATTGTTCGACGAGGGACGGTGTCGGCTGATTATTAATTTATCAAATGTGCGTTTTGTAGATTCTTCCGGTTTGGGAGCCTTGGTTTCCGGCTTCAAAAATGCCAGCGCGCGCGACGGTAACCTGAAACTCTGCGGGCTGCAACCTCAGGTTCGCTCCATGTTTGAACTGACCCGCCTGCATCGGGTCTTCGAAATTTTCACCACGGTTGAAGAAGCCCAAGAAAGCTTTTGAACCGGCGTGAAAAGAGCAGCCGGCGAGTTTTGCGACGCCATCAAGGATAATTCATGGGCGATAAAGTCGAAGTTGACATCACCATTCCCGGACAGACCCGTTATCTGGGGCTGATCGGGCGCATCGGCGAAAACATGGTTTATGCTCTCGCCGGCTATGCCGGCGATCGCGAGGAACTGGCGTATCACCTGAACCTGGTGCTGACCGAAGCAATCACCAATGCCATCTGCCACGCCAATAAGAATAACCCGGAAAAAAATATCCAAATTCAGATTTCAGCCAACGAAAACCAGCTCATTATGAAAGTTTTTGACGAGGGCTGCGGTTTCGATTTGCAAAAAATGGCCGGCGACGAGGTCAAACAAACGGCTGAATGTGGCCGGGGCATTCAAATTATTCGCCGTTTGATGGATGATGTCGCTTATCACCGCAGCCACAACCGCAACGTGCTTGAAATGACAAAAAAGCTCCACTAAGACCCCACATCCTCAGTCTGACACCGACCCCAGGTCGAGCAAAAGCGCGGCGAGCTCGGTGTGGCTGGTCACCCGGCAAGCCTCCTCAAGGGCCGTTCCGTAGGCGATGAATTTCATCCCGGCCCCCCTGGCAGCCTGGCGGTCAAGGTCTGAATCGCCGACAAACACACAATCCTGCGGTCGCACCGCCAGCCGGGCGGCAGCTAGGATCAGCATATCCGGCGCAGGTTTGGGGTTTACCACATCGCGGCAGGTCACCACCGTCTGAAAAAAGTCTGCCAGTTTAAAATGAGCCAGCAGTTGCCACATGCTGTCACCACGATTAGTCGCTACAGCCAAGGGCAGGCGCTCAGCTAAACGGGTCAGATTCTCTTTCAACCTCGGGGCCTCGGTCATCAGGTGGACAAATTCGCGAAAATCAAGGGTTGCCGCGTAAGCCAGTGCCGCATCCAAACAGGCCACATCCACAAAACGTTCAAGAACCACCGGACTACTGGCGGTATGACAAAACTTGGCTGAGGCTCCGCGGGGATCATCAATCGCCGGATAACCGAAGCGTTGAAATATGCGGTTATAATAGGCCAGATTCGCCGGTTGGCTTTCAAACAAAACCCCATCACAATCAAATATCAGCGCACTCATAGTCGTCATAGCTGAGACCGTTTTTTCACCCACAGCAGACCACAGATGCCGCACAGAATCATGGGCAGCGACAAGAGCTGGCCCATGGTCGCTCCCCCCCAGAGGTAGCCCAGTTGGATATCGGGTTCGCGGACAAATTCAACGGTAAAACGAAAAACGCCGTAAAGCAGAAAAAAACTAAAAAAAGGCACTCCAGATGCCGTCTTGTGCTTGTGTAGCTGCCAGATCACCACAAACAGCACCAGCCCCTCTAAAAACATCTCATAGAGCTGGCTCGGATGGCGGGGCAAGCGTCCGGCAAGGGGAAAAACCATACCCCAGGGGACATCAGTGGTCCGCCCCCAGAGTTCCCCATTGATAAAATTGCCGATGCGCCCCAGTCCAAGCCCAATGGGAGCGGCCGCCGCCAGCAAGTCGGCCATGGGCAAAACCGCAAATTTTTTGCGCTGACAAAAGAGCAGAGTGGCCACCACAACTCCAAGCAGACCGCCATGGAAACTCATGCCGCCCTCCCAGACGGCGAATATTTTCAGCGGATGTCCAATAAAAAAAGCCAGGTTGTAAAAGAACACATAACCCAGCCGCCCCCCCAGAATGACACCAAGCACCACATAAAAAACCAAATCAGACAGCCGGTCTTTGCTTAAATTGAGCCCACGCCCCGGGGCCAGCTTGCCGATCCAGAAAGAACCGAACAAAAAACCACCGAGGTACATGAGCCCATACCAGCGCAGGGCCAAAGGGCCTATCTGGACGATGACCGGGTCAATCTGTGGAAACGTCAGCATATTTTCCTTTCACAGTTTTTTTTTAGGGTGGCACCGTTCGCAAACATACGTAACCTTAATTGCTCCATGTCATCGGTTAAGGGCAGGGTAAAATTCAGGAATTCCTGCGTAACCGGATGGGTGAACTCCAGGGAAAAAGCGTGCAGCATCGGGCGCGTCAATTCAAGCCCAAGATGCTGCACTGCGCCACCATAAAAGCTGTCGCCCAATAAGGGGGATCCCGCTTCCGACAGGTGAGCACGAATCTGATGCGAACGTCCGGTCAGAAGTTCAATCTCCAACAGTGCGCCGCTGGCGGCGGAATTTTGTGTCTGGTAACGCGTTATCGCTAATTTTCCCCCACGTTCGACCGAAACCATTTTATTGGTTTTATGCTTGCGCGCCAGCAAAGACCGAATTTCACCCGCCGGTGGCGAGGGGGGGCTGGCAACCAGGGCAAAGTAGCGTTTTTTCACCTTATGCTCCAGAAAAATCCGGCTTAACCCGCCATGGGCCTTTGGATGCAGGGAGAAAACCATCAACCCGGAGGTGCCACGATCGAGGCGCTGCACCATACCTACTTCTGGCTTACGCGTGCCGCCACCCCTTCCGAGGAGAAAGAGCAACGCCTCATAAATTGTCCCCTTGTAGCGCGCCGGTGTCGGCTGGGTTTCAATTCCCGCGGGTTTATTCAAAACCAACAGAAAGGAATCACGATAAAGAATATGGCTTTCTGTCAGGCGAAAAGGCTCCAGGGGAAAACCATCGGTATAGATCTCGATGCTGGCCCCAACAGGCAGGGATTGAGAACAGGTACGGACACGACGACCATTCAGGTGCACGCCGCCAAGGTCGACAATTTTTCGCGCACGGGTGCGCGACAATCCGGGAATCGCTTGGCTGAGGTACTGATCCAGGCGCTGGCCGACAGCCGCGGGCGGAACCTGCACGCGAAAAAGTTGCCGCGCATCGGGCTGCGCAGAGAATAAAGGGGGCAAATTTCGGCTCATGTCCACGTGGGTTGAAAGCAGTTATTTTTTTTCTTGACAAAAAATAAGCCGATGCTAATATCTTGACAAGTTCAACGTCTTTGAAATCTCTGGGATGTACGTCGCGGCAACGACTCTTGACCAACATTTCGTTTTCCAACATCGACGCGTGAGCCTTTGGTGAGCAAGCCTGCCTTTGAGCAGGAAGCCTGAAGAAGTCTCCGCCGATCAGGTTTACTAACAGGTCGACCTGTGGTTGTCAAACGGCATCCTGGAGCAGAGTGATAACTGCACCAATTAGTAACCCGGGTTTTTCTGCGGGTTCCGGGTCGGTTGAAAGCCATCGGAAACGTCGTTAATAACGCGCTTCGCAGTGATGAGTAGACCGCCAGATTTCAGAACCACTGTCTTCGGCAGTTGTCATAAACCACAAAAAGCCCCGACCGGAAGGTCTGGGCTTTTTGTCGTTTATGCCGGTTACAACACTTAGTTCTCACGATCAACACGTTCACGTAATTCCTTGCCGGTTTTAAAAAAGGGTGTTTTGCGATCGGGAATCTGCACAATTTCGCCGCTCTTGGGATTACGTGCTTCACGGGCCTCGCGTTCACGCACCGAAAAAGAGCCAAAACCGCGGATTTCAACCCGGTCACCCTGAGACAACGCATCCGTGATGTTATTAAAAATCAGGTTGACGACCGATTCAGCATCGCGTTTGTTGAGGTAGCTATTCTCCTCCGACAGTTTTTCAATCAGTTCGCTCTTGGTCAATGTCTTCTCCAGCAGCAAGCTGTGCCGCGCACAGTCATTATAAAACGTTTAAAATCGTCTTTGGGGGAATTTTAACCCGTCAGCTTACAGACCAACGACACCGGGCCACAGATACTGCGGGCCGGTTTGTCCAGCGCGGCTCATGGTCGGCAAAAGATCGCCGAGAGTCATATTGATAATTCTTTCAAGCAACCCCTGCCGCTTTGCCTCCGGGTAGACCAGGTGAGGGTCGTCGCCTAAACCGGTCAGGTCGGCGGCATAACGCAAGGCATCCTGAAAACCACCGAGCTCATCAATCAAGCCCAGGGCGAGTGCTTGACGGCCACTGAAAATTCGACCGTCGGCAATTTTTACAACCTCAGCGGCAGGGAGTTCACGTCCCAGACTGACCGCTTCAACAAATTGGGCATGCACATCATCAATCATTGATTGCAGTAATTTGCGCTCATCTTCGGTAAAAGATCGGGTCGCCGAACCCATATCTTTGAAGCGCCCCGATTTTACCACAACCGTTGCGACCCCTACCTTTTGCATGAGCTCTTCATAGTTGGGAAAGGTCATAATCACGCCGATACTGCCAGTAATAGTTCCAGGATTTGCAAACAAACGTCCGGCGGCGGCAGCAATATAGTAACCCCCCGAAGCGGCAACCGAGCCCATGGACACGATGACAGGCTTCTTTTTCTGCAGCCTGAGAACTTCCTGATAAATTTCCTGCGAGGGCCCTACCGCACCGCCGGGCGAATCTATGCGCAGAATGACGGCTTTGATCGATTGGTTGTCACCAAAGGAGATCAAATCGTCGGTCAGTTCCTGAGCAGACGTGATTGGACCAGTCATATCGATAACACCAATTTTATCCGAAACCGACATCAAATCAGAAGTTGAACCAGCCGGTCCCAGTACAAATACCAGCAGCAAAAACACGGAAAAAAGCAGCGTAATCGTCAGAGTCGCCAATAAAATTGGGCGTTTTTTCATCAAATTTTGTCCAAAAAAGGGGACCCTGCGAAGAACACGCAGGGCCCCAGCATTTAAAACGACAGAATAAATCAGTTTTCGTTGCGACCCTTGACACCCTGGAGCAGATCACCGAGGTTCGAGGTTGCGCTCTTTTGCGCCCCAAGGAACTCACTGACTTGTGCTTTTTCTTTCTGGGCATCAATATTTTTAATCGACAGCGCAATTTTGCGCTCAACCGTATCAACCTGCAATACCGCAGCTTCAAGAATATCGCCTGGCTTGGCAAAATCTTTGGCTTCGTCGATTTTTTCCTTGCTCAGCTCAGACACATGGATCAAGCCTTCAATGCCTTCTTCGAGTTCGACAAACACCCCGAAGTCGGTCACCGAGGTCACAGCGCCCTTAATAATGGTACCCGGCGCATAGCGCTTGGGTACGGATTCCCAAGGATCGTCGCTTAACTGTTTGAGCCCGAGAGAGAAGCGCTCATTTTCACGATCAATATTCAGCACCACGGCCTTGACGACGTCACCCTTTTTAAAGGCTTCTGACGGATGCTTGATGCGCTTAGTCCAGGACAGATCCGAAATATGCACCAGGCCGTCAATGCCTTCATCAACGCCGACAAAAACGCCAAAGTCCGTGATGTTCTTAACCTGGCCTTCGATAATGGTGCCAATCGGGAATTTCTCGCCAATCACTTCCCAGGGGTTAGGTTCGACCTGTTTGAGGCCAAGGGAAATCCGGCGGTTGTCCGTATCTAAGGCCAGAACCACCGATTCGACATCATCGCCGATATTCAAAATTTTGTTCGGATGCTTAATGCGCTTGGTCCAGCTCATTTCCGAAACATGGATCAAGCCTTCAACGCCTTCTTCCAGCTCGATAAATGCACCGTAATCGGTGAGACTGACAACCTTGCCGGTGACCTTGGTTTCAACCGGATATTTGGACTGCACATCCAGCCAGGGATCGGGTGCAATCTGCTTGAGACCCAAGGACACGCGTTCTTTTTCGCGGTCAAACTTGAGAATTTTGACATTGATTTTGTCACCAACGGCAAGGATATCGGATGGATGCTTAACCCGTCCCCAGGACATATCGGTAATATGCAGCAGGCCGTCAATCCCGCCCAAATCAATGAACGCACCATAATCGGTGAGGTTCTTGACTACACCCTCGACCACCTGATCTTCAAGCAGGTTTTCCAGGGTGCCGCTACGCAGGCTTTCGCGCTCTTTTTCCAGCAGAACCCGCCGCGACAGCACAATATTGCCACGCCGCTTGTTGAGCTTGATAATTTTGAAACGGAAGGTTTCGCCAATCACCTTGTCAAGGTTACGTACCGGGCGCAGATCAACCTGCGAACCTGGCAGAAAAGCATTGACCCCGATGTCGACCGACAGTCCACCCTTGATGCGGGTGACAATGCGTCCTTCGACCTCGGCTCCTTCTTCGAGCCCGTTCCAGATTTTCTGCCGGTCGGCTTTTTCTTTGGACAGATTGATCATACCACTGTCGCTTTCGCCGCCACCAAACAGAACATCGTAGACATCACCGACCTTGACGTTGATTTCACCTTTTTCGTTGGCAAATTCACGCAGCGGGATAACGCCTTCCGACTTGTAACCAACATCGATCACCACCGAGTCCGGATTCACCTGAACCACGGTACCAGATACGACATCGTTACGCTTGAGCTCAAGGCCACCCTGCTCATACTCGTTAAGCAGATCCTCGAAACTCTCTTCTCCGGACTCAAGGTCCATTTCTTCGTCCAACATTTCTTTTCCTTCAACCATTGGGATAAAACCCCCTTACGTATTTCCCGACGCCTTGCGACGGCAGGCTCTTGCGAGACGCGCACAATATCACAGCTATTTTGAAAAACAAAGCAATATTTTTCAGCAGGTTAGTTATTGCTGCAGAATGAAAGCAGACTGAAAAAAAGTTAAAATGTTCGCAGACGGGTGATGATTTCTTCGATCAGAAACTGCGGGGTTGAGGCGCCCGCCGTCAGTCCGACACGATCGATTCCGGCAAACCATGCGGGGTCAATCTCAGCCGCCGTTTCAAGATGATGGGTTGTGGTGCCCTGTTCGCGGCAAAGCTCGGCCAGCCGCCTGGTGTTCGCACTGTTATAGCCACCCACCACCAGCATCAGCTCAACCTGACGGGCAATCGCGACGGCTTCTTCCTGGCGCACGCTGGTGGCATCGCAGATGGTATTGTAGATTTTCAGATCGCGGGTCTTTTCCAGACACACCCCGACAATCTCACGAAAGTTGTCCAGCGACTGGGTGGTCTGGGCAATAATCCCCATTTTGCGACACTGGGGCAGTTTCCGCGCCTGCTCGACGTTAGCCACCACCTGGACATCACCGGTCGCGTAAGAAAGTATGCCCTTTACTTCCGGATGATGCGCTTCGCCGACGATCACCAGCAACCCGGCATCGCGGCTCAGTTCAGCCGCGTGCTTCTGCGCCCGAGTCACAAAGGGGCAGGTGGCATCAACCACCGCCTTGCCGGAAGCATGCAACGCGGTCATTTCGGTTGCGGTCACGCCATGAGAGCGGACGATCAGGGCATCACCGTCGGCATCTTCCACCTGATGGCAGACCCGAATTCCGTGGTCTTCAAGCTTTTTAACCATCTGAGGCGAATGAATCAGCGGGCCGAGAGATTGTAAAGACGAGTAGTGGTTGACAGCGTCAAAGGCCATCTGAGTGGCACGTTTGACCCCGAAACAGAAGCCGGCACTTTTGGCGAGTAGAATTTCCATCAGCTTAACTGACCTTTGCCCCCGAGCGCGCATTGAACGCCCCGCTGCATCAGGGCCAGAACCTCTTCAATACTCTGCCCGTCGGAATCGATATTTATAGCGTCGGCAGCGCGTTTCAAAGGCGCATGCAAGCGATTGCTGTCAGCAACATCGCGGGCCTCGACTTCGGCAATCGTCTGCGGCAGATCGACATCAACCCCGCGGGCCTGCAGTTCGGCCCAGCGCCGCCGACCCCGTTCAGCCGCACTGGCGGTCAGAAAAAACTTCACTTCCGCCTGGGGAAAAACCACGGTGCCAATATCGCGACCTTCAAGAACCACTCCCCCCCCCTGCCCCAATCGTTGTTGCAGGCGCACCAACTCTTTACGCACCGCCGGACAAGCCGCCACCTTTGATGTTTGCAGGCTCACCTCCGGCGCGCGAATTGCCAGACTGACATCCTCGCCATTAACCAGGACCGCCTCGGTCTCAGCTTGGGCATCACGCCGGAACTCAAGTTTCATCGTGCGGCACAAGCGGGCAAGCGCCTCAGCATCATCAAGAGGAATCTGCTGACGACCCGCCATCAATGCCACTGCACGATACATGGCCCCAGTATCGATATTGACATATCCCAAGGCGGCAGCGAGTCTTTTGCTCAGGGTGCTTTTGCCCGCGCCTGAAGGGCCATCAATAGCTATAATTAATTTCCTCACTGGCTCCTAGCGCCCCCCGACCTGCTGTAACAATTCCCAGAAATTGGGAAACGAGGTTGCCGTGCAGGCGGTATCTTCGATGCGGATTTGCGACTCACTCGCCAGGGCCGCAACCGCCATGCTCATGGCAATACGATGATCA
>Ga0210024_1004142_pt1 | contig 11547 bp, 10 predicted proteins | sample CryGeymeta201525_FD_183988 | JGI IMG/M metagenome (GOLD analysis project Ga0210024, IMG submission 183988) | Groundwater microbial communities from Crystal Geyser aquifers in Utah, USA - Crystal Geyser metaG 2015-25 (SPAdes) (version 2) | ecosystem: Environmental > Aquatic > Deep subsurface >... | reverse complement strand
CGTAGGATGATATGCCTGAGTTGCCAGAAGTTGAGACAATAGTTAGGGATTTGAAAAAAAAGGTCCTTTTGAGGACCTTTATTGATGTTTGGATTGACCCCGCCCTTTTGAAAAAGGGCGGGGTGATAAAACTGCCTAACAGCTTCGAGCAATTTAGAAAAGAAATCAGAGGAAAAAAAATTGAAAAAATTTGGCGGAGAGGGAAGAATATTCTTTTTGATTTATCCGAAGATAAAACCCTCTTAATCCACCAAAAACTTACTGGCCACTTACTATTAGGCAAATGGCAATTTAAAAATGGCAATTGGCAATCATTAATAAAAGGGCCTTTAGCAGAAGATCCTTGGAACAGATTTTTGCATTTAATATTTTGGTTGAATGATAAAAGGCAATTGGCCTTATCAGATGTAAGAAAATTTGCCAAGGTAGAGCTTTTAGGCCAAGAAGAACTCAAAAAGGAGCTAATCTCCTTTGGACCCGAACCTTTAGAGAAAGATTTTACTTTTGAGAAATTTAAAAAGTGTCTTGAAAATAAAAAAGGGAAAATCAAACAGGTTTTGATGGATCAGACTGTGATTGCCGGAATCGGAAATATTTATTCGGACGAGATTTTGTGGATGGCGGAAATTCATCCTTTTAAAGAAGCTTCTCAACTTTCAGAAAAAGAGCTAAAAAACATTTATCGGGCAATGAGAGAAATTTTACCAAAAGCAATTGAATTGGGTGGTGAGAGTATTCCCGATTTTCGGAGAATTTCCGGAGAAAAAGGAGGATTTGACTCTCTAAGAAAAGTTTATCGGAGAGAGGGCGAAAAATGTAGCCGTTGCGGAACAATTATTAAAAGGATGAAAATAGGCGGAAGGTCAGCTCACTTCTGTCCAAACTGCCAGAAGTAAGGTGGTCAAAGAGAACTTCGTTCTCCTGAGCGACAGCGAAGGAGGAAGAAGAAACCTTATTTTCTTCGTCCTTTTTTCACCTTCGCTTCCTTCGGAAGCTCGGTTTATGATTATTTTTTTACTTTCTTTATTTAAACTTTTAGCTTTTATTTTTTCCACTGCTTGTTTGTTTTTCCTTAAAGATAGTCTCAAAAAAGACCCAAATAATGAGGCTTTAAGTTCTTTTTATGGAGCTTTTTTGTTTTTGACGATTGATTTCTCTCTTTTTTTGATGATGCCCCTTGTCAACGCTTTTTATGTTCAAATATTATTTGCTTTAGATAGTTTTATGGTTTCTTTGTGCATGGCTTATTTAGTGAGAACTCTTTTACTTTTTACATATTTTAAAGAGTTTAGAATAGCAGCCTCTCGGCTTATAATTTTGTCCGGAATGGGAGAACTTTGGTTATGGATAAAAAATTTACAACCCGCCCTTGTTTTTACCTATCACTTTGCTGGTTTTGATTTTGTAGGATGGTATCCAAATTTATCTCCAAAATTATTACTTCTGAAAGGATTGATAACTATAAGTATTGCAGGAGTTAGTAGTATTTTTTTCTTTATAAAAGCCTTTCGCTCTGAAGAAACTTTCATTAAGAAAAGGTCATTTTTACTTGGGGTTGGGATATTGTTTATGGGGGTTGCCGGTATAGCAAAATACTTATTTGGTTCTTTAATGCCTCTTACGTTTTGGAAAGATTTATTTCATGGTATAAGCATTGTTGTGGGTGCGATTTTTCTCTTTGCGGGAATTTCAATTAAAAATCCCGTTGCAAAAACCGGAATACAAACAAAAATCCTTGAGAAAAAATTGAGAGAAAATTGAGAAATTTAACCATTTATATGATTATTTTTCTTTACGGTCCAGATACTTATAGGTCGCGAGAGAAACTCAATGAAATCGTTGAGCATTACAAAAAAATTCACAAGAGTGGGTTGAATTTGAAATTTTTAGATTTAAAAGAGAAAGATTTCCAAGATTTCAAAAATGAGGTTCAAATATCCTCAATGTTTTCTGAGAGAAAATTGTTAGTTCTAAAAAATGCTTTCGAAAATTTTGATTTTAAAAAGAAATTTTCAGCCGAAATTGAAAAATTCGTCAAATCAGAGGAAGTTATTCTCTTTTATGAAGAGGAAATTAAAAAAGACAAATTTTTTCAAACCTTAAAGAAATTTAGCGAGTATCAAAAATTTCAACTATTGGACGGCGAGAGATTAAAAAATTGGGTAAAAAAAGAATTTAAAAAATATCAAGCCAAAATTGATTCCGCCGTTTTAGAAAAACTTATTGAATTTGTTGGTAACGACCTCTGGCAAATGAGTAACGAAATAAAAAAATTAGTAGTTTACAAAACTGGACATAATCAAGCGAGGACCGTGACTAAAGTATGTCCCGAGATAGAAAGAGAGGATGTTGAATTATTGGTGAAGTCAAAAATTGAAACCGATATATTTAAAACGATTGATGCCATAGCCGCAAAAAATAAAAAAAGAGCCCTTAAATTATTAAAAGCCCATTTAGAAAAAGGCGACTCGCCTTTTTATTTATTTTCAATGATTAATTTTCAGTTTCGGAATCTCCTGATTATTAAAGATTTAATGGAAAGAAACCTCTCCCTCTATCGTTTTACAGATCTCCATCCTTATACTATTAAAAAAACTTTAGCCCTTTCTGAAAGATTTAGGTTTCCAGAATTAAAAAAAATCTACCAAAAAATATTTCAGTTAGATCTTGATGTCAAAACTGGAAAAATAGAACCAGAAATGGCTTTAGATTTATTAATTACCGAGCTTCCATCGGAAGCGAGGCGAAGAAGAGGATGAAGTCCTCTTTGACTACTGAGATTTAACTATTGCTTTCGCAATACGAGATTTTTTTCTGGCAGCGGTATTTTTCTTAATGAGCCCAGTTTTCGCTGCTTTATCTAAAATTTTATAAACTCGAGGCAAAAGTTTTTGCGCCTCTTCAAATTTTTTCCCTAAAGCTAAACCCTTAACCTGTTTAATTAGTTTTTTTATTTTTTCTTTTTTTTGAAGATTTCTAATTTTCCTTCTCTCGCTTTGCCTCAGAGCTTTTTTCGCTGACTTAGTAATAGGCATAGTGGCATCGCTAAAATTAAAAATTAAATACCAAAAATCAAAAACTATTTAATTAAGAATAGCAAAGAAAGTAGAAATTTACAAGCTTCGCATATATAAGTTTTTAAATTTCAATATTTTTAAATTTTTAATTTGTATTTTTAATCTTTTATTTTTGATTTTTAATATTCTTTATCAAGTCCCGAATTTGGGCCGCTCTCTCAAAATCCAGATTTGAGACAGCCTCTTTCATTTCTTTTTCTAATAGTTTTTTATCCTTGATCATCCAGAATTCAACAGCTGACTCTTTTTCTCTCTGAATAAACGGCCATTCTCTTATTGGTTTTAAAATTGGTTTTGGAGTAATTTTATGTTTTTTGTTATATTCTAATTGAATTTTCCTTCTTCTTTTTACCTCTTTTATCGCTACCGCCATCGATTTTGTAACTTTATCTGCATATAAAATTACATGACCTTCAAGATGCCTGGCTGCCCGACCCATTGTTTGGATTAAAGTTGTTTCCGATCTCAAAAACCCCTCTTTATCAGCATCTAAAATTACTATTAAAGCCACTTCGGGTAAATCCAGACCCTCTCTCAAAAGATTAATTCCGACTAAAACATCGTATTTCCCTTTCCTCAAATCTTTTAAAATTTGAGGTCTTTCAAGGGTTTTTACTTCTGAGTGTAACCACTGGCAAGAAATTCCTACCTCCGAAAGATAATCAGAAAGGGCTTCGGCTAACCTCTTGGTTAAGGTTAAAACTAAAGTTCTTTGCTTTTTGGCAACTCTTTTTTTAATTTCTTTTATTAAATCTCTGACCTGATTTCTGGTAGGCCGAATTTCAATTGAAGGCTCTAACAATCCCGTCGGTCTAATCAATTGTTCAACTAAACATTTTGATTTTTGATTTTTGATTTTTAATTTTTCATATTCGGCCGGAGTAGCCGAAACATAAATTACGTGATTTACTCTTCCTTCAAATTCTTTAAAAGTTAAAGGTCGATTGTCAATTGCCGAAGGAAGGCGAAAACCATACTCAATCAAGGTTTCTTTTCTGGCTCTATCCTGATTTGCCATTGCATGGATTTGGGACAGGGTCATATGAGATTCATCGATAAAGACGATGAAGTCGCCGTGGGTAGCGAAATAATCTAGTAAGGTGAAAGGGGCCTCACCCGGTTTTCTAAATTCCAAATGTCTTGAATAATTTTCAATCCCATGGCAGAAGCCGGTTTCCTTGAGCATTTCCAAATCATAATTTGTTCTCTGTTCTAATCTCTGGGCTTCTAATAATTTTTTAGGGGCCCGCTCGCTTTGCGAGCGGGAGGATGTGGTGGGTGGGTTGTAGTCTTTTTTTAGTTTCTTTAACTGGTCCTGGAGCTCCAATTTTATATTTTCAATGGCAATTCCTAGCTTTTCTTGTGGGGCAACCCAAAAATGAGCAGGAAACAACTTAAATTTTAAATTTGAAATTTTAAATTTTGAATTGAAGAAATTTTCGCCTTCAACCTTACAATTTGATATCTGATCTATTTTATCTCCTTCAAATTCAATTCTAAATATTTCTCGTCCAGTAACAGCAAAAATTTCGATTATATTGCCCCTGACTCGAAAAGTGCCGGGCTTAAAGTCAAAGTCATTTCTCTGATATTGAAGAGAAGTTAAGTGAGAAATCAAATCTTTTCTTTTTATTTTTTGCCCGGGTTTAATTTCCAAAGAAACTTGCTGATAATCCTCAGGAGAACCAATGTTATAAATACAAGAGACTGAGGCGACAATGATCACATCTTCTCTAATTAATAAATCTTGGACGGCAGCATGTCTCAACCTATCAATTTCTTCATTAATTTTGGCATCTTTTTCAATATAAGTATCGGTTTGGGGAATGTAGGCTTCTGGCTGGTAGTAGTCGTAGTAACTGACAAAGTAATGGACAGCATTTTCTGGAAAGAATTCCTTAAATTCTTGAAATAATTGAGCAGCCAGAAGTTTATTAAAAGTGATAACCAGAGTGGGCTTTTGAATTTCTTGAATAACGTTACCAATGTCGAAAGTTTTACCACAGCCCGTTACCCCTAATAAAATTTGATTTCTAACCCCGGCTCTTAAATTTTTTACCAATTTCTTAATTGCCTGAGGCTGATCTCCGGTTGGTTTAAATGGAGCTTTTAACTTAAACATTTTTCCGTTAAAATTGAATTAATGAAGGAATTAATCAAAAAATTTATTCCCGAATGGCTTTTGAACATTTATCACTTAATTTTAGCATTTTTAGGGGCTTTGGTTTATCGCTTTCCTTCCCGAGAATTGAAGATGATTGGGGTGACTGGGACAAATGGAAAAACAACTGTAGTTGAAATGATTTTTAGAATTTTAGGAGAGGCCGGATACAAAGTCGCTTTGGCAAATTCGATAAGATTTAAAATTGGAAAAAAAGAATGGCCAAATGAATTGAGGATGACAATGCCCGGTCGCTTTAAATTACAAAGATTTTTAAGAGAGGCGGTGGATTCTGGTTGTAAATTCGCGGTTTTGGAAGTGACTTCTGAAGGAATAAAACAATACCGTCATAAATTTATTGATTTTGAGGTGGCGATTTTTACCAATTTAACTCCAGAGCACATTGAGGCTCATGGGAGTTTTGGAAAATACAGGGGAACAAAAGGAAGGCTTTTCCAAGCAACAAAAAATATTCATGTTATCAATATTGATGATGAAAACGCAGAATATTTTTTGCAATTCCCGGCTAAGAAAAAATATACTTACGGATTAAATAAAGGGGATATTGATAATAGAGACCTTCAGTTAAATTTGCAATTGATTGGCAATTTTAATATTTATAACGCTTTGGCGGCAATTTGTGCAGGATTATCTCAGGGAATCAGCCTAGAAAAATGTAAAGAAGTTATAGAAAAAATTGAAGGAATTCCGGGCAGAATGGAATTGGTAATTTCAGAACCCTTTAAAGTATTTGTGGATTACGCTTTTACCCCCAACGCCTTGCGCAAAGTCTATGAGACTTTGCTAAAATCAAAAATCAAAAACCGAGTTTCCATTTATGGAAACGATGGGGAAGAAGAGAACGGAGTTTTCTTCGCCCATCAAAAATCAAAAATGATTTGTGTTTTGGGTTCTTGTGGCGGCGGTAGGGATAAATGGAAAAGACCAGTTCTTGGTTCTTTAGCGGCAAAATATTGTGATGAAGTCATTGTGACAAACGAAGATCCCTACGATGAGGACCCACACCAGATTTTATCTGAGATAAAATCTGGAATTTTCAAATCCCAATTCCCAATTTCCAATTTTTATGAAATTCTTGATAGACGGCAAGCAATTAGAAAATCTCTTGAGTTAGCAAAAACTGGAGATACTGTAGTTATCACTGGGAAAGGTTGTGAGCCATCAATTTGTATAGCTGGGGGTAAAAAAATTCCCTGGGACGATAGAAAAGTTGTTAAAGAAGAATTTCAGAATCTTGATTGAAGATATTAAAGCTGTTACTTATCATAGTTTATATGTTCATCAGGAAAAAGATGGAAGTTGGCAAGCAATAATTTTATTTGATATTTAAATTTTCTACCGTATAAGCTCACAAGGTTTAGTGGAGAGTGCCAAGATTTAATTACTGATAAAAATATTAAAAATGAGACAATAGAAAAGCATGTCTTTTGTTCAAGTAGAATTTTTCGCTTTCTTTGCGGTCGTTTTAATCTTAAACTGGTTTTTGAAACGTTGGCCGTTAATTTGGCGATTGTTTTTGCTTTTTTCCAGCTATTTTTTTTATTCGATTTGGAATATCTATTTTCTTTTAATTCTTTTTCTAACCTCTTTGTTTAACTTTTTAAGCGGTCTGGCAATTTCTAAAAACTTTTTTGGCGCCAGAAAACCAATATTCATATTTTCTGTCATTGCTAATTTAACCGTCTTGGGATTTTTTAAGTATTATGATTTCTTTCGGGTCTCGGCCGAAGCATTTCTTACTAAAATCGGCTTGCCCCCTACTCTTCCTTTTTTGCAAATTGTTCTTCCTATCGGACTATCTTTTTATATTTTCAGAACAATCTCGTATAATGCCGATGTCTACTTAGGAAAAATTTCTCCTACTTCATCGGTTCTTGATTTTCTCATCTATGTTGCCTTTTTTCCTCAATTGCTTTCCGGGCCTATTGCTCGGGCCGGCGATTTCTTAGTTCAACTTAAAGATGGTGGTGCCAAAAAGATTAATGATTTATACGGCAACTTTACCTTAATATTTCTGGGCCTGTTTAAAAAACTGGTCATTTCAAGCTATTTAGTGGTTAATATTACCGACGATGTTTTCGCTGTACCGGAAAATTATTCCTCTTTAGTGATCCTATTATCGGTTTTTGCCTACTCGCTGGTTATTTATTTTGACTTTAGCGGGTATACCGATTTAGCTATTGGTTTTGCCGGTTTAATGGGTTTTCGTTCACCAATTAACTTTGACGTTCCTTACTTGTCTTTGAATATTCAAGATTTTTGGCGGAGGTGGCATATCACCCTTTCTTCTTGGATCAGAGATTATGTTTATATTCCCTTGGGAGGCAGTCAGAAAGGACTAATGAGGAAATATTTTAATTTAATGACGGCAATGATTTTGGTCGGTTTGTGGCATGGGGCAGCTACTCATTTCATTATTTGGGGCGGGCTTCACGGAATGGCTTTAGTCGGTTATCATTTGTATCAAGACAGAAAAAAAGTTAATTTTTCGTCAAAAGTTATTCTTAAGCCGGCTAAAAAATTAAGAAAAACTATATCTAATCTCTTCTGTTGGTTCATTACTTTCAACTTCGTTTCTTTCGCCTGGATATTTTTCCGCTTAGAAACCACTGAAAACGCTTTTAAATTCATCAAGACCCTCTTTGTTTCTCCAAAGAGCATTGAAGCGTTTCAAGTTTATATTTTCTATGTGGTAATCATTGGTTTTTTGTTCTTTTTATTTGAGAAAGAGATTGTCCGGTACCTAACCATTTTTCAAGAAAAACTACCCATAATTCTTTGGTTTTGTTTTGCTATTTTGATAATAATATTAATCTTTAAATTAAGCCCCGAGGTTATCCCTACTTTCATTTACTTCGGTTTTTAAAATAAGATGTCTAAATTCTCTTCCATTCAAAAAGCAATCTTACTTTTTATTCTCATTACCCTTATTCTTCCTTTTTACGATTCGAAACGAGTAATTATGTGGGAAACCCAGGGCGCATTTCAAGAAGAAAACGTTTTTCATTCTTTGATTTTGATTTATGCCAAAGAGTCAGAGAAACTAAAAAAAGAGGTTGGCTTGGATGTTTTTTTTGAAAAGGAAAGTTCTTTCTGGAAAGCATTCAAAGAACCTCCTTTAGTTTTTCAGCCAACAGTTAGAGAGTCAACAGAAGAGATAAAGATAGAGGAAACTCAGAAAGAGATTGTAAAGAAGGAAGAAGAAAAGAAAGATTTAACTCTTCGACAGGCTCAGGGCAAGGAAAAAGAAATTCCTGTCCCAAAAATAGAAGAGAAAATAAAACTTCCCCCGAAATATTATGCTTCTTACAGATTTCTTATTATCGGCGATTCTTTCATTGCTGTCAGGGGAGGAATGGGAGAAATTCTGGAAGGAGAGTTATTAAATTATAAAGACGTAACAGTAAAAAGGGTTGGAGTCGTTTCCTCTGGTCTTTCCCGGCCGGACTACTTTAACTGGGAAGTAAAAACCATTGAGCTCATCTTTCGATATAAACCAAATATAGCCGTGGTGATGCTTAGCTCGAACGATGCTCAGTCCATAACAACTTCAAAAGGAGATCTCATTACCTATTTCGGCTCCCCAAATTGGAACGAAGAATATGCCAAGCGCGTTTCAAGTTTGTTAGATATTTTTGAAAAAAATAATATTACCACTTTTTGGATTGGTTTTCCAATTATGAAAAATAAGGCTTACTCTGAGAGAATAAAAAATTTAAATTCAATCTATGAAAAAGAATGTCAAAAAAGAAAAAATGCTTATTTTTTCTCTACCAGGGAATTATTGGCTGACGAAAAAGGAAATTATTTATCTTCTCTGCCGGACGAGAAAGGAATTTCTCGAGCTCTTCGCCAGTCAGACGGTATCCATCTTACCTATTTTGGCGGCAAAATGGTAGTAAATGAATTTCTCAATGTACTGAATGGACTAACCGGGATGGAAGCAAAATAAGAAGAAGGGCTATACACCCACTCCCGATAAAACGTATTGTGCGACAAACCCGACGACGCTAAAAAGCGTTTTTTGATTGATTTTTAGAACAAAATAAGTTAAGATTAGATTATGATTTCCAAAAAGGATTTCAGAAAAAATATCGGAATTTAAATCTATGCTCAGTAAAAAAGATTTTGTCAAAATAAATGATTATTTGTGGGAGATTCCAAAAAGTTTTAGAGCTGATATGCGAGTTCCAGTGCGAATTTATGCTTCAGAGAAGATGCTTGAGGAGGTTTTTAGAGACGAGTCGATACCACAGTTAATAAATGGATGTACTTTGCCTGGCATTGTGAAATATGGGATAGCAATGCCAGATTGTCACGAAGGTTATAGTGTTCCCATAGGATTTGTGGGAGCAATAAGAACATCCGATGGTATTATTTCGCCGGGGGCCTGCGGATTCGACATAAATTGCGGGATGAAATTACTAAAGTCAGAATACACGGAAAAAGAAATCAAACCTTACTTCGATAAATTGGCAACTGAAATTCAAAAAGAAGTGCCATCTGGTTTGGGGCGGGGGAGGCAGATTAAACTATCGATTAATGAAATAGATAAAATTTTGGAGGGCGGGGTTCCTTATTTGGTTGAAAAGGGATACGGAGAAAAAGAAGATGTTGAGAATTGTGAGGCAAATGGGAAATTGGAATGGGCAGATATTAAGGCAGTTTCTGATTATGCCAAAAATCGAGGCAGAGACCAGGTTGGAACTTTGGGCTCAGGAAATCATTTTTTAGAAATTCAAAAAGTGGATGAAATTTTTGATGAAAAAGTGGCTAAAACTTTTGGATTATTTAAAAACCAAATTGTAATAATGATACATACGGGGTCGCGTGGACTTGGCCATCAGGTTTGTACAGATTATTTGAGAGAATTTATTCCCTTAATGGAAAGGAAATATAGAATTAGGGTTCCAGATAGAGAGTTTGCCTGCGTTCCATTTAATTCTCCGGAAGGCAAAAGATATTTTTCGGCAATGGCCGCTGCTGCAAATTATGCTTGGGCTAATCGCCAAATGATTGCCCACTTTATTAGAAAAACTTGGAAAGATGTTTTAGGAGAAAAAGTTTCTTCTTTAGTCGCTCTTTACGATGTTGCCCACAATATTATTAAAAAAGAAAAATATAATATTGATGGAAAAGAGACGGAAGTAGCGGTTCATCGCAAAGGAGCAACTCGGGCTTTCCCACCAGGCCATCCAGAAATTCCTGAAAAATATCGGGAAGTTGGTCAACCAGTTTTAATTCCAGGAAGTATGGGAACTGCTTCTTATATTTTAGTCGGTCAAAAAGAGGGAGAAGAAGCATTTTTTTCAACAAATCATGGCGCCGGCAGGACAATGTCTCGGCACGAGGCAATGAGGCGGGTTTCTGGACAAGAAGTAGTAAAAAGTCTAGAATTGAAAGGTATTACTGTTAAGTGTTGGTCATTAAGAGGAATTGCCGAGGAAGCGCCGATGGCTTATAAAGACATTGAAGAAGTTGTAGAAGTTGTTCATAATGCCGGTCTATCAAAAAAGGTGGCAAGATTGGTACCTCTGGCAGTAATAAAAGGAGAATAAGCGGCTAAAAGCCTAAAATAAAAAGTTAAAAATAAAAGATAAAAAATATAGACGCAGAATATCAATTATGTATTTTTTATATTTAATTTTTTATATTTCATTTTTAAACACAAAGAGGATAGTAATTAGAATGGATTTATGGAAAAAAGAAGGCTACCAAAAAGTGTTCGAAAATTTATTAGGCGTGAGAAGGCTCGGATTCGTCGGGAGGTTTTGGATTTGAAAGAACAAGAGAAACAGATTCAGGAATTTTATCAAAAAATTTTTGAAGAATCAAAAAAACATGGAAATAAAGTTAAAAAACCTACAACAAATTAAGTGTAAAAAAGAGGTTGTTTTGGTTCTTCCTTATTTTCAGGGAGGGGAAATTCATGTTGTAAAAGAGGAAATAAAAAAGGAAGTTGATAAATTTTCGGAAACTCTTGCTTCCTTAAAAGAAAACGAAATTCGCTTCGTTATTTCTGACCAAAAAAAGATTGTTTTCTTAAATGTTGGCGGAAAAGAAAAATGGAATCAAAGAAAGTTTTTATTAAATTTGAGGAAAATTGTCAGATTCTTAAAAGAAAACAATATTCAAAAAGCCACTCTCCTTTTAGAGGAAATTATTCCCCGGGGGGTTAATCTAAATAATTTAGCCAAACAAATATCAGAAAATATATTGTTAGCCGATTACGAATTCACTCGTTATAAAAAAGAACCCAAAGAAGGTTGGAGTAAAATAAGACAAATT
>Ga0210024_1004129_pt1 | contig 11578 bp, 6 predicted proteins | sample CryGeymeta201525_FD_183988 | JGI IMG/M metagenome (GOLD analysis project Ga0210024, IMG submission 183988) | Groundwater microbial communities from Crystal Geyser aquifers in Utah, USA - Crystal Geyser metaG 2015-25 (SPAdes) (version 2) | ecosystem: Environmental > Aquatic > Deep subsurface >... | reverse complement strand
GACATACCCAAGCATGGTAAGCCCCAGGAACAACATGCTGATAAAAATTTTTCTATGGATTATGAATTTCATATTCTCTTTTATAATGGAACACTGATATAATGGAACACTGATGACACTGATTTAACTGATTGTCACGGTTTCAATCTGTGTTCTAATTTTTATTTCTTTGGAAAACACCCCTAAACCTGTCGAGTACATCGAAAACACATGGAATTACCACCAGGGTTAGCAATGTAGAAGTTACCAAACCGCCAATAACTGCAAGCGCCATGGGTGAGCGCAATGAAGCGCTTTCACCAAAACCGATTGTTAAAGGCAACAAAGCCAGTATGGTTGTTAAACTTGTCATTATAATCGGGCGGATTCGCTGCTGACCAGCCTGTATGATGGCCTTTTTTCGATCCAGCCCGTTGTTCATCAACTGGTTAATCCGGTCAACCAAAATAATGGAGTTGTTTACCGCGATTCCCACAAGCATAATGATTCCGATAATGGCCATAATGTTGATGGTTTTACCCAGTATAAAAAAGGTTACTACTGTTCCGACCAAAGCCAGCGGAATAGTGAGAAGTATGGTAAACGGGTGAATGAGCGACTCGAACTGAGATGCCAAAACCATATAGACCAGTACGATAGAGAGTAGCAAAGCAAAAGAAAGGTTATTCATCGATTCCTGCCTTTTTTCCTCTTCACCGGTAACCTGAATGCGATAGTTGTTTTGTAAATCGATGGTGGAAACTGCCTCGCGGATTTCGGTAGCAACTTTGTCGAGTGCAACACCTTTGTCAAGTTGCGCGGTAACTTTTCCAATCCGGGTCTGGTTGCGCCTGAAAATTTCTTTTGGCGACGAACCGATTGTAATATCAGCGATTTCGCTTAACCTGAAAACCTGGTCACCCGAAGTAATCATTATCTGGTTTACCTCGTTCAAACCCATTTCAGGAACTTTAATGGTGATGTCGCGCATTTCGCCGTCCCTTTCGAGCTGACCCGCATTTTTGCCTTGCAACTGATCCTGTATTTGAGTTACAACCGTATTGATGTTAATGTTGTACATACCAGCGCGCAACCGGTCAACCCTGACTTCAACCTCGGGGGCGCCATCTTCAATAGAAGTTTGAACGTTAAACAATTTGCCCATTCCCTGCAATTTCGATTTTACCTGGTCAACCACCGATTCAATTTCGTCCAAATCCTCTCCACGAACCTCAACTACCAATGGCGCTTCACTTGTGCCCAAAATCGAATTCAGCGAACTTTGCTCCTGCTTAAAATTTACTTCAACTCCGGCAATATTCGAGGTTAAAGCATCCACCGAGGCAATAACCGATTCGGTGGGAATTGTTGATTCCTCACTCAGAATAACCGTTATATCGGCTGTATTTTCGCCCTCGAAAACAGAGGTGGCATTTCCCGATATTCCGGAAGAAGGGCCAATATGCGAATAAATGGTTTTCAGGTTTTCTCCCAGGTAATCGGTTAAAATAACTTCCAGGTTTTTTACCATCGATTCGGTGCGTTCCAGTTTTGTGCCTTCCTGCAACCTTAAATTAACCGTAAACTCGCGCGATTGTGTTTTTGGCATAAATTCGGTTCCCAGGTGCGGCACCAATAACAGCGACAAAGCGATTAATGCGGTGGAAACAATGATTACCAACCATTTGAAATTTAATATTTTTTCGAGAAAACGGCCATACCTGCGCACCTGTACCGATTTTATGGTTTGTGTTGTTTTTTTGTTTCGGTACAACCGGTAAAACATGGTGGGTATCAGAAATATGGCCACGAACAACGATGAAATTAATGAAAATGCCACTGTCCATGCCTGATCTTTAAATAATTCGCCCGAAGCGCCGTGCAGATAAACAATTGGCAGGAATACCACAATCGTAGTTAATGTGGAAGCGGTTATTGCCCCGCCAACTTCTGCGGTTCCGTTGATTGCCGAATCGCGCACGCTCATACCGCTTTCGTTATTCCTGAAAATATTTTCCATTACCACAATGGCGTTATCAACGAGCATACCCGCCCCGAGCGCGAGCCCCCCCAATGTCATTATATTAATGGTAAGATTGTTGAAATACATTAAATTGAAAGTGGCAATTACAGAAATAGGGATTGCCACGCTAACAATTAAAGTGGCGCCAATTCTGCGAAGAAAGACAAATAAAATAACCACTGCCAGTAAAATCCCAATCAAAGCGGTTTGCTGAACCTCGCCAACGGCATCGCTGATGAATTTACCCTGGTTGCTCACCTGGGTAAGTTTGTACCCCGGCAACGCTTTTTCAACCTGAACCAACGCTTTTTTAATCTGCTCAACCGATTTTACCGTGTTGTACCTGGTTTCCTTGTAAACGGAAAGGCCCACACATCGTTCGCCGTTAATATGCACAATGTTAAAAGGTTCTTTGTTTCCATACGAAACGGTTGCAACATCTTTCAGGAAAATGGGCGCCCGCTGAATGGTGGTTTGCCCTTCGGACGAAACGCGGGTTGCCTTGTAGCCAACAATCAAATTTTCAAAATCTTCCTTGTCGCGCAACATGCTGACCCCTTTCACAATATACTGCATTCCGAGTTCGCTGATGCGTCCACCCGAAACATTGCGGTTAAAGTTCTGGATGCGTGTGCTTACCTCGTCAAGCGACAGATTTTGCGCTTCGAGGCGGTACAAATCGGTTTCAATAATCACTTCACTTTCTTCCTGACCTGAAAGCTCAACTTCGGCAACTCCTTCCAAACGGACCAGCTCGTTGCGAATGTAACTTTCGGCAACTTTGCGAATTTCGTTCATATCGGTAATTTCGGAGTGTGTTAAACCGATAATCATTACCGGAGAAGTATTGGGATCGTGCTGTGTTATTTTGAGATCTTCGATATCGGAATTCTGGGTAAGATCATTGAGCGATTTCTGCAAATCCAGAAATGCTTCATCCATGTCCTTGTTCCAGGCATATTCAACCGTAATTTGAGCAGTTCCCACTTTTGAAACCGAAGTAACCTGGGTAACGCCGGATTGGCGCATGGCCAGCGCTTCAATATTTACAACAAATTGCTTCTCCATTTCCTCGGGTGGCCGCTCTCCCGATTTAATCTCCACGAATATCCGGGGCGAATTTAAATCGGGGAAAAGGTCAACACCCAGTTTTCGGAAAGAAATGACGCCCAGAAGTATAACTCCAAGAACCACCATTAAAATCGTTACCGGGTAATCGACAGAAAATTGTGTTAATTTCTTCATCTTACTGATTTTCTATAAACAGGTAATTTCTAAAGAATTATTTTCACTTTAGAGTTATCGCGGAGAGTTTCAAATCCTTTGATAATTAAACGGTCGTTTTCACTCAATCCTTCTGTTATTTCCACAAAATCCTTGTTTTCAATACCAGTTTGAATCATACGGTCATCGGCTGCGCTGTTGCGTTCGACCACAAACACATATTTTCCGCGGTTTCCACTCAGGATGATATTTTTAGGAATAACAATCACGCTGTCCTTTTTTGCGGTAATAATATCGGCCTTTACAAACATTCCGGGACGGAGTTTTAAATCGGGATTGTTGATCAGTAGTTTCCCGCTGAAAGTTCTGGTTTCGGAACTGATCATTGGCGAAAGTTCGCTTACCAAACCAATTAACGTATCCTGAACAATGGTGTAATTAGTAACGATAACTTCCTGCCCAAGCTGAATTTCGGCAATGCTTTTTTCGGGCAGATTAATTTCGACATACATTTTATCGTAGCTCATCAGGCTAACCATCGGCTGACCTGAATTAACCCGCGTACCCTTTGTGTAGTAAGGCAAATCAACAATAACACCCGAGAAAGGCGCAATCACGTTCATTTTTGCCAGGCGAATCTGGGCGCTTTCATAGTCGTACTGGGCATTGGTCCGCGAAACTTCCGAATTGCGCAATTCACGCAAAGTAACTCCCCCTTTTTCGTACAACGATTTTTGTTTTTCGTACTCGTTTTCAGAAATTTCGAGGTTCAGTTTTTTTGATTCAATTGCCAGGCCGTTAATATATTCTGGATCTTCAAAACGAATAATTACCTGTTTTTCCTTTACCCTGTCGCCAAGTTTAAAAGGTTTTCCGGTTGCCGGATTAGTAAGCAACTGATACTGGCCCGATACTTCGGAATTTAATGTGGCTTCGTATATAGATTTTGCAGTACCTGTTGTATTAATGTACTGACTGATACTTTGTTTTCTCACATTTTCAACCGAAACCGGAACAGCCAGCTCGGTAGTTTCGCCCTGGGGCTGCGTGTTGCACGATATTGCAGCTATTGCAACTGCACCCACAATTAAAAGTAATTTTATGTTCTTCATTTTTTCAATTATTTTTCAGTTCCATTATTTAAATTTAATTCGGCGGGTAAGATTGCTTCGCCCTTTTCAAAATCGTAAAGTGATTGTATTTTCAGGTTAAGCAGTTCAATTTTATAATTAATAAGCGCCTGTGCCAGGGATAGTTTTCTTTCAGAAAGCTGCGCCTGATACAGGTTTAAATCCATACCGGTAAGGTCGCCGTTTTGGTATCTTTCGAGATTGATTTCGTAAGTTAACTCTGCATTTGTTTCGCTTTGTTTTGCAATTTCAATCTGGTTTAACTGGTTCTGCAAATTGCGGTACACCTGCCGGATTCCGATGATAATCTGCTTTTTCTCTTCCGAAAGATTTAGTTCCTGAGATTTTATGGTTGCTTCCTGGGCAGCTATCCGGGCTTTCTTTTCGCCCCAATCGAAAATTGGAATGCTAAAACTCAGGTTAACCGAGGGACTTTGCGTAGGAGCATTGAAAATTTTTGCCAGGTTTTCATCATCGCCTGTTATGCCAAGACGCAAATTTAAATCGCCACGAAATTCGTTAAGCGACTTGGTTTGAATCATATCAAACTGGCTTGTTTCAATATCAATTTCGCGCTGGCGAAGTTCCATCCGCGATTTGAGACCGTTTTCAATTGCCATGTCCATATCAACCTTTACAGGGTTTGCTGCAATATCAGCCAAAACAAGAATATCCTGAAACAAATCCATTCCCAGGTAAAGTTTCAACTGGTCTTTTGCATTTTCATAAGCAACTTCTGCATTTTGCAGCGATGACTTTGAGGTTGACAAGTTCAATTCGGCCTGGTAAAACTCCTCTTTAGCCGCCAATCCTGCATCAACTTTGTTTTTTATTATTTCGTAGCTTTTCTGCGTATTTATCAGTTCTTCCTGCGCGATGGTCAAATTTTTCTGGGCCATAAATACATTGTAAAAAAACTGGGTTACATTTTTTTCGAGGTTTAACCGTTGAATAGCATAACTGATATTTGCATTTTCGTAATTCAGTTCAAGCTCCTTCAACTGTAGTTTCAGCCTGTTATATGTAAAAAGCGGCTGATTAATATTTAAATACAAATTGTTGTAGAACCTTTTACTGTTGGTTGTGGTGTTATTGGCGTCGGATGTGCTGTTTTGCCACCCAAAGTCGTTTGATAATGAAATAGTTCCATCGGTAGGCAAAATGGGTTGTGAAATCAGAAACCGCGCGTTCGATGTAAAGTTTTCGTTGGTGTACCATTCTGAAACCCTGGTATCGAACCGTCGCTGGTTGCTGTAATTCATTGGCGTAACATCCAGCGAAAGCCGCGACTTTAGCGCTGCCCGCTGGGCTTCCAGGTTTTTCTGAAAGCGTTCGAGATTTAACAGAGACATTTGCAGGTCGGGGCTACCCACCTCTGAAATTTGCAGGGCTTTTTCAAGGGTCAGCGCCTCCTGTGCCTGTAACCCTGTAAAACCAAGAAATATGAAAATCCCCAGAATTACGATTTTTTGCATTTTCTTCTATTTTATAAGTTGATTTATTTAAAAAAATTATTGTTCCACCAGTTTAATTGCATCTGCAAAAATCATTTTCAGTTTCGATTTATTAGAGAGCTCTATTAATGCAGTATCTGAGGTAAAGTAATAAGTTCCCAGGTGGTTCCATCCATTTACGGAATTTTTATTGTCCATAGTTGCATCCTGGGCGCCTTCGTCATCGTGTATGGTAAAATTGTACTCCCCGTTATCATCGCCGCCGCCGCCACCCCGTCCCCACATGCGTGCTTTGTACATGTGTACATATACATCAAAGTAACCGGCTTTTTTTATCGGAACATTCCATTGTGCTTTTAAATCGCCGGTTCCACCTTTAATGTAATATGCCGATCGCACGTATTCTCCGTAAAAATCGGAATTGGTAATGGCCGTCCAGTTGGTTGGCGGGCGCCACATATTAATTCCTGAATATTTACTCTGTCTCTTTTTCTCTTTTACAATCCATTTTTCGAGCAAACTTATTTTCTCATTTTTAGTGACTGTAAACTGGGAATCTTCGTTATCCACAATTGTTTCGTTGGGTAAAGCCATTTGCACCGGGGTGTCCGAAACTCTTTCGTATTCAGCCGGAATTGCTTTGGTGTCCTCTTCAACATCCCTGAAAAACGACATCAGGGTTTGCGGAATATTTTTCGAAGTCATCGTATTTATTATCACCATGCGCGGATCGACACTCAACAAGTAACTTAAATCTTTGGTTTGATGAGGTTCAAGATAAACTAATTTGTTAATCATATCGCTTCCGCCCATTCCTCCGCCGCGTCCACCGCCGGGCCCGCCGCCAAGCCGGAACGAAACTTTTACAAGTCCGTCGGTGTCGGAAAAGTTGGTAACCTTAAACGTTACCATGGTCTGAATTTTATCTTCCGTTTTTACTTTTACTGCTTTTATTGGCGAAAACAGATAGCCGGGTAAGGTTTTGGCCTGGAACCATTCGTCCATCAAAGGAATCAATTCGAGATTGAATTTGTCGTAAATTTTTTGCGAAAAAACTTCAAACGAAATGTTTTTGTATGAATATTCATTCAGCAAATCCCTCAGGAATGTCTGAAATTCTTCCTGCCCGGCTTTCCATTCAATCATCGAAAAGAGGACATCCCCCTTCAATTTAATCACATTTTCTATAATCCCTTTTTGTTTTGGATCGGCCAAAATTTCCTGAAAAGTACTGTCCTGAAGCGCAATGTTTGCCCGTTCATCGGCGCTTTGTCCCTGTGCACTGCTCATAAATACCGAACGCACATCGGTAACCTGGTTTTTAAGGTACGCTTCAAAAATACGGTTGGTAATTGGCCATTTATCAGACTGTATGTTGTTTTGAAAATTGTACAACATCGGGAAAATAAAATAGGGGCTTAAAGTTACCGTTTGTGTTCCACCCCCCGGGCCACCCTGCCAGTTACGTTCCTGTTCGGATGTGAATGTGCCAATAAATTCACCTAAAACGCGCAATTCAATATCCATCGGTGTCATATTATTATCACCACGCCCCCAGCGGGTTACATTTTTCTTTTGCGATTCAAAATCGAAAGCCCTGATCATAAAACCTTTTTCGGGTATTAAAACCTGTTCGGGCTGAACATATTCCTGAGTTGAAGCCCAGGCCCTTTTGAAGGTTTTGAATTGCGCCGGCACTTCAACCAGCGAAAGCCTTTCGCTTGAATAATTGAGTTTATAAGTGCGTTTAAAATCTTCGAACCTTTCATTTATTACATTAGAAATCGTATCGTTTATTTCTTTAAAAGTATCGGAAAAATAGTCGTGCCCGTCGAGATACCAAACCCCAAATTCAACATCCTTGCCCTGGAGTATTTTTTGTTTGTAGTTTCCCACAGCCAGCGAAAGTTGTGTGAGCGCGTGTTTGTTTTCGAAAGTAAAATGCCCTGCCGAAACTTCCTTTATTTCTCCCTGCGAAATGGCTTTTAATCCATCGCGGGTTTTTACTTCGAGATTAAAATCGATGAATTGTGGCTGATACCAGGCGATATTTGCCGAGCTGTAGGTAACGCCTGTTTTGGGGTACCAGTTTGCCTCGGGTGTTAGCAAAAGGTAATCGGGAGTTATGAATGCATATCTTTTATCGACATTGATGACGAACTTGCCATATTTCTCTTGAATAACTTCCTTTTCGATATCGAGGTAACAAAGCGCTTCGTTAATATTACCTGCATAAGTAAACTGAACTTTGATCTCCTCGCCGGGATTAAAATTTAATTTATCAGAGACAATTACAAGGTGTTTTTCGCGCAAAAAAGGAGTTTCGTTTCCATTGATTTTCAGGCTGCTGATCTGTAATCCATCGTTCAGGCTAAAAATCAGTTTTTCAAAAGGCCCCTCCGATTCATTCCTTAAAGTAATTTCCGAAGTTGCCTCAATGGTTTCGGGATTGTGCTGAACTGAAATATTTTGTGCAATGGTTGACGGTGTTTTTTCACCAACGTATTTGTTGTTCAGTTCAACCACATCGGCCCTGAATTTTTCGGTAATTTTAAAGTTATTGATGTGATTGAATGCCAGATAACCTCCACCCGATATAAAAATGATACTCAAAACCAACGAAATCCAGGTGGTTGCTTCCGATTGGGGCAACCTTTTCAAAAGAAAAATGGTCATAAAAATAAATCCCAGGCCAAGCGAAAGATAAATTCCGCGATGAATGAGTATGGTTTCGAGGTTTCCAAAACCGACAATCTCAGAATTCAACATGGGAATATTGAAGGCCATGTAATCGAAAATATAATAGAATTTCGCCTGCAACAAAAACAGGGTAATACCAATGTAACCCAGAATAAGTACGAACGTGATTGCCTGGTTGCGGATAACGCTCATGAGCAAGAACGAAAGCCCCATGATAAAAATCAGCGTGGGCACACTGATGGCAATTAGATAAATACCGTACGAACCCCAACTGATACCGGTACCTTTTGCCAGCAGGTTAAAAATGAGCGCCATGATTACGACCAGAACATTCAAAACCAAAAAAACCTGCAGGTTTCCCCAGGTTTTACCAACTACATATTCGCCGTTGGTCATCGAGCGCATGTAAATTACTTCGGTGGTGTCGAGTTTTTTATCGCGTTTTAAAAAATCGGATGCCAGAAAAACTGCAATAATGGCCTGGGCCACGTTTAATATCAGCAGGTTAAAATAAGGTATAGCACCGGGAATGCTTCTGATAGCCCAGCCTTCGCCGCCGCCGCCTTGAATTATCATCCCGAAATTCATCCCAAAAAGAACCACAAGTGAGAGAATCCCAAAGATTCTGAAAAACCAGCTTCTTAGCAGTGTTTTACGCTCGTATTTTGCAATCGACAGTATGTTGTGAAATGATATCATATTCAGAATTTGTTTTGATTAAACATTGCTCCATTGATTTAACCTGTTCTCCATAAAGTGAACATAAGCATGTTCAAGGTTGGGCCTGATTTGTTCTCCGTAATAACCGTTAATATCGCTGGCAACAACCTGCACTTCCCAACCTCCGTCAATCGGAATTGTTGAAATAACCGGGTATTTCTCATTAATCTCGAGATATTCTTTTTCTGTTGCTTTAATCAGCCACACATTACCTTCGGCTTCTTTAACCAACTCCTCGGGCGAACCGGAAAAAGCAAGTTTACCTTGGTTTAATAAGGCCATGTTGTCGCAGGTACTCGAAATATCGCCAACAATATGGGTTGAAAGGATGATAATTACATCGCGGGTACTGATGGTTGAAAGCAGGTTGCGGAACCGGATGCGTTCTTCGGGGTCGAGGCCGGTGGTAGGTTCGTCAACAATAATTATTTTGGGGTCGTTTATCAGGGCCTGCGCAATTCCAAGCCGACGTTTCATACCTCCTGAGAGTTTATTGGCATTGCGGTCGCGGGCTTCGAACAAACCCACTTCCTCGAGCATTTGTTCAACCGCGGTGCGGCGTTTGGCCGAATTTTTCATTCCTGCCAAACGGGCGGCATAATCTAAAAATTCATACGTTTTCAACTTCGAAAAGAAACTGAAATCCTGCGGAAGGTATCCCAGCATCGAACGAATTTCACGCCTGTTTTTGGCCAGGTCCAAATCATTGACCGTTACCTTGCCACTGCTCGGTTTCATGAGTGTTACAAGAATTCGCATCAGGGTTGACTTGCCTGCGCCGTTAGGCCCCAGCAAACCAAACATTCCGTTTGGTATTTCAAGGTTCAGGTTGTTTAATGCGTAGCTTCCGCCCTTGTAAATTTTGTTAAGATTTTCGATTTTTATTTGCACAATTGAAACTGTTGTAATAATTAAACCGTGACTTTGACTTTAAACAATTTAAAAAGTTTAAAACAAAATCAGAATTAAATCTCATAAAATTAATCATTATAAACAATTTACATCAAATTTGTTTTTTGTTTACCGGAAAAGATAATCGAGCAGGAAAACTGTCGATATTGTATAGCCCTTTATTCACGTGCTTTACAGAAGGTTAGAAAAATCATTTATATTGAAATAAGAGCCAATTGCGGGACTCGAACCCGCGACCTGCTCATTACGAATGAGCTGCTCTACCAACTGAGCTAAAGTGGCTTGTTTTTTATAATTTTTGCTGTGCTTTCAATACCATATTTTCCCAAACCTTTCGTTGCTCCTTTAATACTGCAACCTTATCGGCAGGATTAATCCGGCACTCATGCAAAATCCAAATATCGTCATAAAGATATCATTATATAAAATATGGTGAACTGCTGTTTCGTATTATGTGACAAGTTTTTCTATTTTTGTCGCAAAATTAAAAAAATAAAACAGTAATGAAAGAAGCAGAAATCCATACCGCAAGAGGAATTATGAAGGTGAAATTCTATGAAGAAGATGCCCCAAAGAATGTGGCGAATTTTATAAAACTGGCTGAGTCTGGTTTTTACGATGGATTAACTTTTCACAGGGTTATACCTAATTTCGTAATTCAGGGAGGTTGCCCTGATGGAACTGGAGCCGGTGGCCCAGGCTACTACGTTGACTGTGAACTTGATGGTAACAACCAGTATCATGACAAGGGTGTGCTTTCGATGGCACATGCGGGAAGAAACACTGGTGGCTCGCAATTTTTTATTTGTCACAACCGCCAAGGAACCCAGCATTTAGACAGACACCACACCTGTTTTGGCAAAGTTTACGAAGGGCTGGAAGTTATTGATAAAATCAGGCAAGGTGATGAAATAGAAAAAATCGTAATTATTGAAATGTAAACTTTAGTAATTGCAATAAAAAAGAGGAAATGCAAACACATTTCCTCTTTTTTATTACTACTAAACCAACTTCTAATAATTTACATTAATTTTCAACTTCTAAATAATAAACCAATGATAAAAGAATTTCAATATAAATTTGACGAACTGGGAATTGTAAAACGCGACATCGAAGAACTGCTTGGGTTTGAAAATTCAGAACTACCTGAACCTTTTCCTGAGTTAATTGAATTTGCATTAAAAAGCGCTCCTTCTGTTTGTAATATAAAGGGAGGTTATAAAATTTTTAATACTGAAGAAGTAGTAATTGACAGTGAAAAAATAAAAATATGCAATCAGATTTTTAATCCGTCGAAGATTGTTAAAACCCAGTTTAAAAAAGCTGTTTCGCTGGCCATGTTTGTTTGTACCGTTGGGGCTGAAATAACAGAAAAGTCGAAAAATTTATCAGAAACCGGCGATCCGGTTTCAAGTTATATTTTAGATGTTTTGGGA
>Ga0210024_1004127_pt1 | contig 11585 bp, 11 predicted proteins | sample CryGeymeta201525_FD_183988 | JGI IMG/M metagenome (GOLD analysis project Ga0210024, IMG submission 183988) | Groundwater microbial communities from Crystal Geyser aquifers in Utah, USA - Crystal Geyser metaG 2015-25 (SPAdes) (version 2) | ecosystem: Environmental > Aquatic > Deep subsurface >... | reverse complement strand
TATATCATCGGGCTGTTGCTGTCGGCGCTCGCCGCCACCATGGCCGTTCCTGTCGGTCTGGACCTGTGGGCGGGCGCCGGCGACTGGCGGGTGTTCGCCCTGAGCGGGGCGGTGACGGTGTTCATCGGCGGCGCGTTGACCGTCACCTGCGCCGACCGCGCGCGGGGCGGGGTGACGATCCGCCAGGCGCTGCTGATGACCGCCGTCATCTGGATCGTGGCGCCGGTGTTCGCGGCGATCCCGTTCATGATCGGCGCGCCTGGCGCAAACTTCACCGACGCCTATTTCGAGGCGATGTCGGGCTTCACCACCACCGGCGCCACCGTGTTCAGCGGGCTCGACGCCATGCCGCCCGGCGTCCTGATGTGGCGGGCGATGCTGCAATGGTTCGGCGGCATCGGCATCATCGTCGTGGCGCTGGCGCTGTTTCCCTCGCTGGGCGTGGGCGGCATGCAGCTCTTCAAGTCCGAGAGCTTCGACACCATGGGCAAGGTCTTGCCACGCGCCTCCGAGATCGCGGTGTCGGTGAGCTGGGTCTATCTGATCCTGACGCTGCTGTGCGCCTTCGCCTATGGCGCAAGCGGCATGGACGCCTTCGACGCGGTCGCCCACGCGATGACGACCATCGCGACGGGGGGCTTCGCCAATTACGACGCCTCCTTCGCGGTGTTTTCGCCCGCCGCCGAATACGTCTCCACCGCCTTCATGCTGCTGGCGAGCCTGCCGCTGGTGCGATTCGTGCAACTGGTGAGCCGAGAGCACGACGCGCTGTTTCACGACAGCCAGGTGCGCGCGTTCCTTGGCGTCATGGCGGTCGCCAGTCTGATGATCGTGGCGTGGCGGATGCGGGAGGCGACCGGCGATTTCGAGACGGTTCTGCGCAAGAGCCTGTTCAACGCCGCCTCGGTGCTGACCGGCACCGGCTACGCCAGCGCCGACTATGGCGCATGGGGGCCGCTGCCGGTCGCGGTGCTGTTCCTGATCGGGCTGGTGGGCGGCTGCTCCGGCTCGGCGACCTGCGCGCTCAAGGTGTTCCGCTTTCAGGTGCTGTTCGCGGCGGTCAATGCGCAGGTGCGTGCGATCCACAGCCCCTCGGGCGTGTTCACGCCGCGCTTTCAGGGGCGCAAGATCGACGATGCGGTGCTGTCGTCGGTGATGAGCCTGTTCTTCTTTTTCGTCCTGACGCTGGCCACGGTGGCGGTGGCGCTGGCGATGATGGGGCTGGACGCGACCACGGCGATCTCCGGGGCGGCGACGGCGCTTGCCAACATCGGCCCCGGTTTCGGCGACATCATCGGCCCGTCTGGCAATTATTCCAGCCTGCCCGACAACGCCAAGTGGCTGCTGTCGTTCACCATGCTGCTCGGACGGCTGGAGGTGCTGAGCGTCTTCGTGCTGTTCACCGCCGCGTTCTGGCGGGCGTGAGCGCCGCGCTTGCCGTCGCGGCGCGGCGCGCATAGGGTTTGCGCCGCAACGCAATATGAGCAGGCCCGCGCAGGGTCGCCGCAGGAGAACGCCCGCCATGCAGATCAGGACCGTCGGCGTCGTGGGAGCGGGCCAGATGGGCGTCGGCATCGCGCATGTGTTCGCTCTCGCAGGCTATGACGTGCTGATCACCGACGTGTCGGAAAAGGCGCTGGCGGCGGCGCTGCCGCAGATCGGGCGCAACATGGAGCGTCAGATCGCCCGCGACGCGCTGACGGCGGCCGACAAGGACGCCGCGCTCGCGCGCATCCGCGCCACGCCGGGGCCGGAGGGCTTCGCGGGCGTCGATCTGGTGGTCGAGGCCGCGACCGAGAACGAACAGATCAAGCGCAAGATCTTTGAAGGCATCGTGCCGCATCTGGCGCCGCATGCGCTGCTGACCTCCAACACCTCGTCGATCTCGATCACGCGGCTTGCGTCGGCCACCGACCGGCCGGAAAAGTTCATGGGTTTTCACTTCATGAACCCGGCGCCGCTGATGCCGCTGGTGGAGCTGATCCGCGGCATCGCCACCGACGAGCACACCTACAAGATGCTGCGCGAGGTGGTGATCCGCCTCGGCAAGACCCCCGCCAGCGCCGAGGACTTTCCCGCCTTCATCGTCAACCGCATCCTGCTGCCGATGATCAACGAGGCGATCTATACGCTCTATGAGGGCGTCGGCACCGTCGAGGCGATCGACACCGCGCTGCGGCTGGGCGCGAATCACCCGATGGGGCCGCTGCAACTGGCCGATTTCATCGGGCTCGACACCTGCCTTGCGGTCATGCATGTGCTGCATGAGGGGCTGGCGGACACGAAATACCGCCCCTGCCCGCTGCTGGTGAAATATGTCGAGGCGGGCTGGCTGGGCCGCAAGACCCGGCGCGGCTTTTACGACTATCGCGGCGAGACGCCTGTCCCGACCCGCTGACGCGGCGCGTCCCGCATATACGCCAGCAAGAATATTACGAAATCAAAATAAGGCGAATAAGGACACATTCAGGCGAGATCATTGAAGCGCGCCGGTTGCGGCGCGCGGCGCGGCGGTCACCCGGGAGTTTTATTGCCCGCCTGTTGCAAATCGGCGGATTTGGTGAGAAAGGTCACATAGCTGTCGCATTGGCGGCGCATCCTGTCCGCACAGCGCAGCGCACATTTGGAGACGACATGTTCTATCGCGACGAACGACTGGCGCTTTTCATCGACGGTTCGAACCTTTACGCCGCCGCCCGCGCCCTCGGTTTCGACATCGACTACAAGCTGTTGCGCTCGGAGTTCGTGCGACGCGGCAAGCTGGTCAGGGCCTTCTACTATACAGCGCTGCTCGACGAGCAGGAGTATTCGCCGATCCGGCCGCTGGTGGACTGGCTCGACTACAACGGCTTCACCATGGTGACAAAGCCGGCCAAGGAGTTCACCGACTCGATGGGTCGGCGCAAGATCAAGGGCAACATGGACATCGAACTCGCCGTGCAGGCGATGGAGATGGCCGACAAGATCGATCACATGGTGCTGTTCTCCGGCGACGGCGACTTCCGCCCGCTGGTCGAGGGGGTGCAGCGCAAGGGTGTGCGCGTCTCGGTGGTGTCCACCATCCGCTCGCAACCGCCGATGATCGCCGACGACCTGCGGCGTCAGGCCGACAATTTCATCGAGCTGGATGAACTGCGTGACGTGATCGGCCGCCCGCCCCGCCCGGTGCGGCGTGACGAGACCGATGCGGCGGAGGACACCGACGCGGCGTGACGGGCCTGGCCGCGCCTGTGGTTCCGGCGGCGACTTTGGCGGAGGCGCCGCGCGACTGTCGGCGCTGTCCGCGTCTCGCCGCCTATCGCGACGCGAACGCGGCGGCGTCGCCGGACTGGTTCAACGGCGCCGTGCCGTCCTTCGGCGACCCCGCCGCGCGGCTTCTGGTCGTGGGGCTGGCGCCGGGGGTGCGCGGCGCCAACCGCACCGGGCGCCCGTTCACCGGCGATTTCGCAGGCGATCTGCTCTACGCCACGCTGCACCGCCACGGCTTCGCCAACGACGCCTTCGCCGCGCGGCCTGACGACGGCCTGCGGCTGAGCGACTGTGTGGTGACCAACGCGGTGCGCTGCGTCCCGCCGCAGAACAAGCCCACCGGCGCCGAAATCGCCGCCTGCCGCCCGTTTCTCGCCGCCCGCATCGCGGCGACGCCGCGCCTGCGCGCCATCGTCGCGCTGGGCCGCATCGCCCATGACAGCGTGCTGCGCGCGCTGGGGGCGAAGCCCGCGCAGGCGCCGTTCGGCCATGGCGCGCGGGCGCAGCTCGGCGCGCTGGCGCTGTTCTCGAGCTATCATTGCTCGCGCTACAACACCAACACGCGGCGTCTCACGCCGGAGATGTTCGACGCCGTGTTCGCCGCCGCGCGCCGCCATATCGACGCCGCAGGGGCGTGACGGCGCGGGCGCGCGCCGCTATCTAGGGGTGGTGACCGCAATGGGAGCGCCCGCATGACCCTGCCCCCCCTCACGCTTTACCTTGCCGCACCGCGCGGCTTTTGCGCCGGTGTGGACCGCGCGATCCGCATCGTGGAGCTGGCGCTGGAGAAATGGGGCGCGCCTGTCTATGTGCGCCACGAGATCGTGCACAACCGCTATGTGGTGGACGGCCTGCGCGCCAAGGGCGCGGTGTTCGTCGAGGAGCTCGACGAATGCCCCGACGACCGCCCGGTGATCTTTTCCGCCCATGGCGTCGCGAAGGCGGTGCAGGAGGAGGCCGCGCGGCGGCGGATGCTGGCGGTGGACGCCACCTGTCCGCTGGTGACCAAGGTGCATTTCGAGGCGGCGCGCCATCACGAGGCCGGGTTGCAACTGGTGATGATCGGCCACAAGGGCCACCCGGAGACGGTGGGCGCCATGGGCCAGTTGCCGCCGGGCGAAGTGCTGCTGGTCGAGACCGTGGCGGACGTGGCGCGGCTGGCGCCGCGCGACCCCGAAAGGCTCGCCTACATCACCCAGACCACGCTTTCGGTGGATGACACGGGCGAAATCGTCGCGGCGCTGACCGCGCGCTTTCCCGCCATCGTCGCGCCGCACAAGGAGGACATCTGCTACGCCACCACCAACCGGCAGGCGGCGGTGAAAGCGATGGCGCCGAACATCGACGCGCTGCTGGTGATCGGGGCGCCGAACTCGTCGAACTCGCAGCGGCTGGTGGAGGTCGGGCGCGCGGCGGGCTGCGGCTACGCCCAGCTGACGCAGCGCGCGACGGACATCGACTGGCGCGCGCTTCAGGGCGCCCGCGCCGTGGGCCTGACGGCGGGCGCCAGCGCGCCCGAGGAACTGGTCGAGGAAGTCGTCGCCGCCTTCCGCGCCCGCCATGCGCTGACGGTCGAGACCGTCGAGACGGCGGTGGAGGCGGTCGAATTCAAGGTGCCGCGCGTGTTCCGCGAGAGCGCGGCGTGAGCGCGCCGCGCCTGTTCGCCTTCACCGACGGCGCCTGCTCGGGCAATCCCGGCCCCGGCGGCTGGGGCGCGCTGTTGCAGGCGCGCGAGGGCGAGGCCGTGAGCCGCGAGCGCGAACTCAGCGGCGGCGAGCGGCTGACCACCAACAACCGCATGGAGCTGATGGCGGCGATCGCGGCGCTGGAGGCGCTGGAGCGGCCGTCGGCGATCACCATCGTCACCGATTCCGCCTATGTGAAGGGCGGGCTGACCGGCTGGATCCACGGCTGGAAGCGCAACGGCTGGCGCACCGCCGACAAGAAGCCGGTCAAGAACGAGGATCTGTGGCGCCGCCTCGACGCCGCCGCGCAAGCCCATCAGGTGACGTGGGAATGGGTCAAGGGCCACGCCGGCCACCCGGAGAACGAGCGCGCCGACGAACTGGCGCGGGCGGGCATGGCGCCGTTCAAGCCGTCGCGTGCGCGCGCATGAGCCTTGTCGCGGCGCTCGATCTGCTGGCTGTGTTCGTGTTCGCGCTGTCGGGCGCGCTGCTGGCGGGGCGCAAGGGGCTGGATGTGTTCGGCATGTTCGTCGCCGCCGTGGCGACCGGGGTCGGCGGCGGCACGCTGCGCGACGTGCTGCTCGACCGCCCGGTGTTCTGGCTGGCGGACGGGCGCTGGCTGGCCGCCGCCATGGTGGCGACGGCGGTGGTGTTCCTGTTCGGACAGGCGATCGAGCGGCGTGAAAAGCCGCTGCGCTGGATCGACGCGCTGGGGCTTGCGGTGGCGACGCCGCTGGGGGTGGCGGCGGCGCGGGCCGAGGGCGCGGACTGGACCATCATGATCGCCATGGGGGTGATCACCGGCAGTTTCGGCGGCATGATCCGCGACGTGCTCTGCGGCGCGCCGCCGATGATCCTGAATCGCGAGGTCTATGCGCTGGCCGCGCTGGGCGGCGCCGCAGTCAATCTTGTCGTCTTTGATCTGACCGCCGGCGGCCGCTGGGCGGCGGCGGGCGCCTGCGCGGCGGCCACCTTCGCGATCCGTGCCGGCGCCATCCTGCGCGGCTGGTCGGCGCCGCGATGGCGCGGGTTCACCGGCTGAGACGCGCGACGGTTCGTCCCCGTGACGGGGCGGGGGGCGCGCGCTACATGCGAACCAATTGATATGTGTCAAGGCGCGCTGCGCGCCGACGGCGCAGAGCGGCGCGCAGCGCGAGGCGCGGCAATGAGTGGAACCGGCCCATGAATATCGAGGCCCCGAAGGCCCCCGAAGGCGTAGTGATCGAGGAGCAGCGGCTCTACAAGGCGCGCGAGCCGATCTTTCCCAAGGTGATCACCGGCGCCTATCGCCGCTTCAAGTGGCGCATCCTGACGCTGGCGCTGGTAGTGTATTACGTCACGCCGTGGATCCGCTGGGATCGCGGGCCGTATGCGCCGGATCAGGCGGTGCTGATCGACCTGGCGAACCGGCGGTTCTATTTCTTCTTCATCGAGATCTGGCCGCAGGAGTTCTATTACATCGCCGGGCTGCTGATCATGGCCGGGGTCGGGCTGTTTCTGGTCACCTCCGCCGTGGGGCGGGCGTGGTGCGGCTATTTCTGCCCGCAGACCATCTGGACCGATCTGTTCATGTGGGTCGAGCGGCGCATCGACGGCGACCGCAACGCCCAGGTGCGGCTGCACGCGGAGGGCTGGACCGCCGCCAAGATCGGCAAGCGCGTCGCCAAGCACGGCATATGGCTGCTGATCGCCATCGCCACCGGCGGCGCCTGGGTGTTCTATTTCCAGGACGCGCCGACGCTGCTGGTCGAACTCCTCACCGGATCCGCGTCCGCCGTCGCCTATCTCACCATCGCGGTGCTGACCTTCACCACCTATTCGCTGGCCGGGCTGATGCGCGAGCAGGTGTGCATCTACATGTGCCCGTGGCCGCGCATCCAGGGCGCGATGCTCGACGAGAACTCGCTGACCGTCACCTACAACGACTGGCGCGGCGAACCGCGCAGCCGTCACCGCAAGCGCGCCGCCGCCGCAGGCGCGCCGGTGGGCGACTGCGTGGACTGCAACGCCTGCGTCGCGGTCTGCCCGATGGGCATCGACATCCGCAACGGCCAGCAGCTCGAATGCATCACCTGCGGCCTGTGCATCGACGCCTGCGACAGCGTGATGGAAAAGCTCGACCTGCCGAAAAACCTGATCGGCTATTCCACCTTCAAGGATTACGAGCACGCCATGGCGGGAAACCCGCAGGGCGTGCCGGTCTGGCGGCGCATCCTGCGCACGCGCACGCTGATCTACACGGCGATCTGGGCGAGCGTCGGGCTGATCATGCTGGCGATGGTGACCGGGCGCGAGCGGCTGGATCTCAATGTGCTGCACGACCGCAACCCGCTGTTCACCCAGCTCTCCGGTGGCGATATTCGCAACGGCTACACGGTCAAGCTGCTCAACATGGTGGCGCAGCCGCGCAGCTTCCGCCTGACGCTGGAGGGGCTGGAGGACGCGACGCTGACCATCGCGGGCGCCGACGCCGCGCCCGCGCGCGCGGCGGTGCTGGACGTCAACCCCGACATGGTGCGCAGCGTGCGCGTGTTCGTGACCGCCCCCGGCGGGGAGGAGCGACGCGAATTCACCTTCCGCATCGATGAAATCCGCGCCGACGGCGCCCCCGGAGAGAGCGACGCCGTCGAGACGGTTTTCCACGGGCCCGAGCGATAGGAGAGGCGGCATGAAGAAGGCGGCCACCGACTATCGCCCCGGCGGGCGACCGTTCACCGGGCGGCGCTTTCTGCTGACGGTCATCGCGTTCTTCGCCGTGATCTTCATTGCCAACGGCGCGATGGTCTGGTTCTCGCTGACCAACTTTCGCGGCGTTGTGGTCAAGAGCAGCTTTGTCGCCAGTCAGGACTTCAACGCCGGCAAGGCGCGCGCCGACGCGCAGGCGGCGCGCGGCTGGCGCACCGCCGTCGCGGCGGATCAGGGCGCGCCGGTGCTGTCGCTGCGCGACCGCGACGGCGCGCCGCTGGCGGGGTTGCGGGTGACGGCGCGGGCGCTGCGTCCGCTCGACGTCCATCTCGACCGCGACCTCGCTCTGCGCGAGGTCAGCCCCGGCGACTACGCCGCCGCCGAGGCGCTGCCGCCGGGCCAGTGGCGCATCGCCTTCGCGGCGGAGGGCGCGGGCGATCGCTACAGCGCCAGCCTGCCGCTGGTGATCGGGCCGCGCTGATGGACTGCTGCCCAACCGGCGCCGCGCTCGACGTCGCCGCGCGCGACGGGGCGGGCGCGGCTGTGCGCGCCGCCGCCTTCGAGCACGCCGCGCGCGATCTGCGCCCCGGCGAGCGGCTGGTGCAGTTCGTCGCCCCCGCCATGCACTGCGGCGGCTGCGTCTCGACGCTGGAGCGGGGGCTGCGCCGCGCGCCGGGCGTGCTGTCGGCGCGCGCCAACCTCACGGCGAAGCGCCTCGCGCTGACCTATGACCCCGCGCGCGCCAGCGCCGCCGACCTCGCCGCCGTGGTCGAGGGGCTCGGCTATGCCGTCCATCCCGCCGACGACGCCGAAGCGGCGGAGGCGGCGGAGGCGGCCGAGACGCGCGACCTGCTGACGCGCCTGGCCGTGGCGGGCTTCGCGGCGATGAACGTGATGCTGCTGTCGGTCTCGGTATGGTCCGGGGCGGAGGCCGCGACGCGCGACCTGATGCACTGGATCTCGGCGGCGATCGTGCTGCCGGTGGTGGTGTATGCGGGGCGTCCGTTCTTCGTCTCGGCGCTGGCGGGCCTGCGCGCGGGGCGGCTGAACATGGACGCGCCGATCTCGCTGGCGGTGCTCCTCGCCGCCGGCCTGTCGCTGAGCGAGACCATGCGCGGCGGGGCGGAGGCGTTCTTCGACGCCTGCGCCATGCTGCTGTTTCTGCTGCTGGTCGGGCGCTACCTCGACCGGCTGATGCGGGCGCGGGCGCGCTCGGCGGCGGCGGGGTTGATGCGGCTGCAACCCAAAGGCGCGATGGTGATCGGCGAGGACGGCCCGGCCTGGGCGCCGCTGGAGGACATCGCGCCGGGCGCGCGGGTGCTGGTGGCGGCGGGGGAGCGGCTGGCGGTGGACGGCGTGGTGGAGCGCGGCGCCAGCGATCTCGACGTCAGCCACCTCACCGGCGAGAGCGCGCCGCAGGCGGCGGGGCCCGGCGCCGCAGTCCACGCCGGGGCGCTCAACCTCTCCGGCCCGCTCACCCTGCGCGCGACCGCCGTGGGGCAGGCGTCGTCGCTGGGCGAGATCGCGGCGCTGATGGCGGAGGCCGAATCGGCGAAGTCGCGCGTGGCGCGGCTGGCCGATCAGGCGGCGGCGATCTATGCGCCGGTGGTGCATCTGGCGGCCTTGCTGACGTTCCTCGGCTGGCTCTGGCTGGGGGCGGACGCGCGCGAGGCGGGCTTCATCGCGATCGCGGTGCTGATCATCACCTGCCCCTGCGCGCTGGGCCTTGCGGCGCCGATGGCGCAGGCGACCGCCGCAGGATCGCTGTTCCGGCTCGGGATCATGCTCAAGGACGGCGCGGCGCTGGAGCGGTTGGCGCGCGTGCGTCATGTGGTGTTCGACAAGACCGGCACGCTTACCGCCGGGCGGCCCCGGCTGCGCGCGCCGCAGGCCGCGCCGCAGGCGCTAGAGGCCGCCGCCGCGCTGGCCGGCGCCAGTCGCCATCCGCTGTCGCAGGCGCTGGCCGCCTGGGCGCGCGCGGCGGGGGTGCGGGCGGCTGCGGCGCGGGATCTGGCCGAGCATCCCGGCTTCGGCGTCGAGGGGGTGATCGGCGGGCGGCGCGCGCGGCTGGGCGCCGCCGCATGGGTCGGCGCGGCGGATGCGGGCGCGGCGGGCGACGCCAGCGCGGTCTGGCTGCGGCTGGGCGACGATCCGCCCGTCGCCTTTCTGTTCGACGACGCGCCCCGCCCCGGCGCGGCGGAGGCGGTGGCGGCGCTGCAGGCGGCGGGCCTGTCGGTCGAGGCGCTGTCGGGCGACCGCCCCGGCCCGGTGGCGGCGCTGGCGGCGCGGCTCGGCATCGACCGCTGGCGCGCACAGGCCAGCCCGCAGGACAAGATCGCCCGCGTGTCCCTGCTGTCGGCGCAGGGCGGCGCGCTGATGGTCGGCGACGGCGTGAACGACGCGCCCGCGCTGGCGGCGGCGACGGTTTCGATGGCCCCGGCCTCGGCGGCGGACATCGGCCGCGCGGCGGCGGACATGGTGTTCATGGGCGACGACCTCCGCGCCGTGGCGCAGGCGCAGGCGCTGGCGGTGCGCACCCGCGCGGTGATCGTGCAGAATTTCGCGATCGCGGCGGGCTACAACTGCATCGCGGTGCCGCTGGCGGTGACCGGCCACGCCTCGCCGCTGGTGGCGGCGATCGCGATGTCGAGCTCGTCGATCGTGGTGGTCGCCAACGCGCTGCGGCTGCGCGCGGCGGCGACGACGGGCGGCCCTGCGCGCGACGGGCGCCCGATGACGGAGGCGGTCGCATGACCATGCTGCTGTATCTGATCCCGGTTGCGCTGGCGCTGGGCGGGCTGGGGCTGGCGGCGTTCATCTGGAGCCTGAAGTCGGGCCAGTATGACGACCTCGACGGCGCCGCCGAGCGCATCCTGCACGAGGACGACGATCTCTGAGCGCCCGCTTGCCGCAGGGGCGCGGGCGGCGCATCTTCACCCGCGCAAAGGCGCGGTGGGGGCGATGAGCGACGAGAGCGACGGCGGCGAGATCCAGCGCCTGATCGACCTGATGGCGCGGCTGCCGGGCTTTGGCCCGCGCTCCGCCCGCCGCGCGGTGTTCGCGCTGGTCAAGCGGCGCGAGGCGCTGCTGCGCCCGCTCGCCGCCGCGATGGCGGAGGTCGCCGCGCGCGCCCAGCTGTGCCGCGAATGCGGCAACCTCGACACCGCGCCGGTCTGCGCCCTGTGCCGCGATCCGTCCCGCGACGCGGGGCTGCTGTGCGTGGTCGAGGAGGTCGGCGATCTCTGGGCGATGGAGCGCGGCGGCGCGTTCCGGGGCCGCTATCATGTGCTCGGCGGGGTGTTGTCGGCGCTGGACGGCGTCGGCCCGGATGCGCTCGGCATCCCCCGGCTTGCGCAGCGGGCGGCGGGCGCGCGCGAGGTGATCCTGGCGCTGAACGCCACCGTCGATGGCATGACCACCGCGCATTACATCGCCGACACGCTGGCGCCGCTGGGCGTCACGGTCACGTCGCTTGCGCAGGGGGTGCCGGTCGGCGGCGCGCTGGATTATCTCGACGACGGCACGATCGGCGCGGCGTTGCGGGCGCGCCGCGCGCTGTGAGGGGTGACGCTGCGTCAGGCGAAACTCTTTTCAACGATGTCGCTTTTGCGACGAAATCCCTGTTGCCACCCCCGGCGAATCTCCTTATACCCCCGTTTCACCGGCGGCGCTGCTGGTGACGGTTAGCGCATCTGGACGCATCTCTTGTTGAACGGTGTTCGCGGGTGGGGCGTTTGCTCTTTGACATCATGAGAAATGCGAAGGGATATGCGGGCGGTTTTGTTCCGATCGAGGGGCGAAGCTGGCGCGCATATCTGACCGGGGAGGGACGCGAGTTCCGATGATCCGGGTTTGATTTGTGCGCAGGCATCGCTCGTCAAGGGGACCACGGTAGTGGTTTCAACTTGAGAGTTTGATCCTGGCTCAGAACGAACGCTGGCGGCAGGCCTAACACATGCAAGTCGA
>Ga0210024_1004111_pt1 | contig 11611 bp, 13 predicted proteins | sample CryGeymeta201525_FD_183988 | JGI IMG/M metagenome (GOLD analysis project Ga0210024, IMG submission 183988) | Groundwater microbial communities from Crystal Geyser aquifers in Utah, USA - Crystal Geyser metaG 2015-25 (SPAdes) (version 2) | ecosystem: Environmental > Aquatic > Deep subsurface >... | reverse complement strand
AAGTCAAGTTGGGCAGATCATTAACGCCATATTTAAGGCGATTCGTGATGAAGTACCTGCTTAACAAGGGCATGGAGAGGGACGCTCGTCAACTCGCGCCCCTCATACCTCGCGTTAGCGCGTTAGAAAGATAAGCAAGTAATGACGAATCCCAACCGAATCCTTTTTGCAGCTCCGATTTACCGTGAGTCAGAGCAGGAGTTCTATGCCAGCTTGGATGCTGAGGATAAAGCCATATTCGAAGAACAGGCGAAAAGAATGAAGCTTTTCCTTGGTAGGTCGGTTTCCGCTTCTGATATGGAAAAATAGATAGGAGAACTAACACTGACCAACACAAACCGCAAGGCTTGGCGTTACAACCGCATAGTGGGCTGGATCGAGTTCTATTCAGATCGACGGACTATTAAAGCGGATCTTTGGCTGGCGAAGGGAAAGACGGTACGGAAAGATTTTAAGGCAGTGACCTTGGAGTATAAGGGCAAAATTGGAGACGTAGTTCATGCGCACAAGACGAGCAACCCAGAAATACGAGAGGCAGTTCATGACTTTTTGGCTGACTTCGAACGAGGGGCCTATTCGTGGTCTTCTGCAAAGAGATTCTATGTCGACAAGGGGTTTCTGCTCCGTCAGATAGATTTTTTGGATATCCGTAGTCTAATTGATAAAGTCGAGGAGGATAGTGATCATGGGTAAAGAACTGTTCCTATGTTGGTTTAACCAATCGAAGGTCTTCGTTATAATATTCCTATGCGGCTTCATAGCATCCGGATGTGCGACAACTTTATCTCCCTCAGTAACAATGATACTGGATGCTGATGCCAAAATGGTTGAGGATTGCACATATGTCGGAGACGTTCACGGCTCGTCAGGATGGGGTAACCTAGCAGCATCGACAGGCATTCAAAACGCAAAGAATGAGGCCGTCGAGAAGGCTGCCGCTTTAGGTGCTACACATATCCAGTGGACCAACATATCCGGGGGCTACAGCCCTTACGTGAGCGGGCGTGCATACAGATGTAAGTAAGTTGAAATCGCTAACCACCGCATCAACTCGGACTGGCAATTACGCTGCGCGCCATTGCCAGCCGGTTATGCGGAGCGTTAGGCATAAAGGAGGCAACTTGAAAGGCATTATTCTTGGTATACGGAAGCATCCTTGGACAGCTTTTGTCTACTTCTTTGCTTCCTTCAGTGTGCTTTGGACCCTCATTGAGGGTTTAACCCATTTTATCCCAACACTTAATATCCGCGGGGTTCCATCGCTTCTCGGCGTTGTGATTGTAGGCATTGTTTACTCGGCATACAGAATCCGACGCCCATCCTCGGTTATTTTCAATATTGCCCACACAAACACCAAGATTCAAATCAAGTTTGGTGATATTTTTGGTGAGGACGGGGTGAGGTGCATTGCTGTCAATGAATTTTTCGACAGCGAACTGGGCCTTCCGGTCTCCGAAAAGAGCTTACACGGCATCTTTCTCACTCGCTGTTTTGGCGGGCATCCAGAATCGTTTGATAAGATTGTCAAAAAAGAACTCTCCGATATTTCATCAGAGACGATCCAAAAGAAACAAGGCAAGGAGGCAAAATATCCCATTGGCACAACAGCAAATGTGAATGTCAACTCAGACCGTTATATGTGTTTTGCCCTCTGCCGAACTGATATCAAGACCCTCAAAGCCGAAGCAGATGTCCCAATGCTTTGGCAGGCTCTTGAAGGCTTATATAGCAAAGCTCGTAACTCTCTTGGTGGTTTTCCCTTAGTACTTCCTCTCATCGGAAGCGGCCTATCAGGCATCGGCCTGCCTTCCCGTGATCTTTTAGACTTAATTGTTCTCTCAATCATTGCGGAAAGCAAAAAAAGGCAGATAGGAACATTGATTAAAATCATACTAACACCTGATCGGTTTAATGAAATCGATCTTGCTGAAGTTGAAAAATATTGGAGGTGACATTATGGCATACAGGAACGGAAACTATTCGGCTTTCTATGTTGATGAACCATTCAACGAGAACAACCTTGGGGCGCATTCCACCAAAGACTTTGTGAGTTACAACCTCCTGAGAGCCTGGAAGGGAGCAGATTCAACATTTCCATTTGTTGACTCCCATAACAAAAACTACAACGTTCGGGATGGTAGCGATTGGGAGAAAACCCTAAAACCCAGAATTCAGGATCGATTAAACAACTCCAAGAATATTATTCTCTTTTTAAGTTCCATAACTAAGAATTCGAGAGCGATTCGGGAAGAAGTTGATTTTGGCATAAACACAAATGGACTTCCTGTGATAGTTGTTTATCCAGAATACAGTGAAAAATCCGACATAATCAATTGCACATCGAAAACAATAAAGCAAAAGATCAAGGATTTGTGGGACAATTTGCCGAAATTTAGAGATTCAATGAGTAGTGTACCTACACTACATATTCCGAACAAAAAGGTCTTGATTAAGAAGGCTCTTGAAGATGAGGATTTCATGGTAAATACAAAATGTAATCCAAAGATTTTCTTTTATCCATGCTGAGTGCGATAATGATCTATGTATTTGCCTAACAAATCACTGCACTGGACGGGGATTCCGCTGCGCTCCATCCCCGCCAGTGAGCTTGGTCGTTCGGCTGAAAAAAATAAGCTGCATGTCTATGGAATACTTAAACAAGGGGGAAGATTATGCCATTTACTAAAAGGATGTTTGTCCAAAATGCTCACCATTTACTATTTATTTTCATGGTGTCAGCAGGAATAATTGTACTAAGTGGTTGTGCAGGAAGACAAGTTTCTCCAGAAATCCAAGCTTATGATATGAGAGTAATGTCACAACCAACAACGTTTACTGTTCCCACAGAGAAGGCAGAAGAAGCTTGGTCCAGAGCGCAACAATTCATCGCAACTTTAAGTAATTTTAGAATCCAAACTTCTACCGAATATGTAATCCAGACTTATATGATGGAGAGCAGTTGGCCTAAATATGGCTATAGCGTGACTCGGACAATCAGCGGTAATAATACAAATTTCGTCGTTAAAGGATATTGCACAAATATGTTTAGTGGAGATTTCGCACAATATAATGCCCATGCTCTCTCCCACTATATGGTTACAGGAGAACTTATTGAACAGCGAATAAATCGGTAAATTTTTATAAAAGAGACATCAGCGCATCTATCTTGCTGAATTGATAATTTAAGTGCCGAACAATAGCATCAAGAGGGACGCCAAGACCTATGGGGTTTTTCGGGCATTGTCTCACGCCCAAGTGTCATTGCTCTTAGGGAGGGTATTGCCACATATTCTTGCGCCCCTTATGCAAACCGTTAGCCATTTGGAAGCCATCATGAGCACCTCCACAATTTCTGAACCAATCTCGGGAGACAAGGCATATCAGGTGAGGGCTCGCGCCGCACTCCCGCTGCTTGTCCGCCAAGCGGAGGCCGGTGCCCCGGTTTTCTATTCCGATCTCGCCGAAGAATTGGGAATGCCAAACCCGCGCAATCTCAACTATGTGCTTGGAAGCATCGGGCAGTCTCTGGAGAGACTTTCAAAAGCATGGAAATCCAAGGTTCCACCGATTCAATGCCTTGTTGTCAACAAGAGCACGGGCTTGCCTGGAGAGGGCATCGGTTGGTTCCTCGTGAAGAAAGAAGATTTTTCAACGCTTCCACTTCGACAGAAGAGAGCAATCGTTGAAGCAGAACTTCAGCACGTGTTCTCGTACCCCTGATGGCAGGAAGTTCTCAAGGCCCTTGAGTTTGAACCAACAACCTCCGATTTCTCGCCTTTCGTAAGCAAAGCCACCGGCGGCTTCGGCGGCGGCGAGAGCGAAGATCACAAGGCTCTCAAGGCGTATGTTGCTCAGAACCCAAGAGTCATCGGGCTTGCCGCAAACACCCCAACTGGCACCACCGAATATCTATTGCCGTCTGGAGACAGCCTAGACGTCTCATTTAACGGCAAGAAAGTCTGGGTGGCCGCTGAGGTCAAGTCTTCCATATCGGCAGAAGGCGATATTGTCAGGGGGCTATTCCAATGCGTTAAGTACCGGGCCGTCATGGAAGCAGTATTGCTCACCAAGTCACGGCCACAAAACGCACGAGCATTACTCGTTCTGGAATCAAAGCTCCCACCGTCACTTATTTCTCTGCGAAACATGCTGGGCGTCGAAGTGGTTGAACGTATTTCGCCAAAAAATGGCTAACCCATCAATCCACCGGACGCTGCGCGATAAAGCCGCGTAGCGCCGGTGATTTCCAACGTTAAGCGGACCGCCTTCGGCGCCCCGCTTAACAGGAGGCGGCAATCAAGCATTGCCATGGCCAGGCTCCGCAAAAGGCGCTCCGCCTAACCATGTCAATGAAGCCGACTGCGATTCTCGGCAGGAGGTGGGAAGAAAAACACCTTCCCACCTCCTGCCTGCGAGTCTCGCGGCTTATTGCCGCCTCCTGTTAGATGTCGCAGAATCATGCAATCAAAGGAGTACATAGATGGAATCCATCAATGTAAAAGTAATTCAGTTAGGAAAGCTTTTCACTGATGAGGTCAATAATATATTAGGAGTAGCCAATTTATGCCAGCCTACATTCTATTTCGATGATGTGGAAGACCTTAAAGTAGATCTCTCTCCATACAGATTGCCAAATCAGAACTTTGACCTTGATGCTGTCACGAAAAAGCATATTCTCCCGAAGTACACTGACCGCCCTCTTATCATATTGTCTTCGGAACCGTATGGAGCCCCTCCTCGAGGGGCTGAAGAAGATGCGGTGTACTTCTTAGGTACGCTTGATACAAATGTCTCGATCATCAGCACTTATCTGTGGGAAAGCCTCGAAGGTCCGCGCCGGCTTCAGCCTTACCTTCTTTTCATGGTCGGAACTAGTCTAATCTCTGAATATGCCGGTATCCACTTCCATGATGAGAGCAAGGGATGCCTGTTTGATTTTTGTGAAGAACCAAGCGATATTGACCTTTCACTAAAATCGGAAAGCTTCTTCTGTCCAATCTGCCAAGGCTACATAAATCGAGCACTAGCGAAAGGTGACATTAATATTGATCTACTGATATCAGCAATGAGGTTGATCAACCGTGCGCGGGGAATCGAATTGTCGTGCTTCATAAGCTACAGTCACAAAGACGAGGATTTCGCAAGAAGACTGTATTCTCGCATGAAAGCAAAGAATCTTCTTGTTTGGCTTGCATCCCAAGACTTGGGTGAAGGTAAGATACATGAGCAGCTTGAGCGTTCAATTAGATTACATGATAGACTCCTACTTGTTCTCTCGCATAACAGTATGTCGAGCGAGTGGGTAAAAACGGAAATACGATGGGCAATTGAAGATGCCATCAGAAAAAGGGCAAACAAGTTACTCCCGATTCGACTTGTCGGACTGGATGCCATCAAAGATTGGAAGCTCTTTAATGCTGATATTGGAAAAGACTTGGCACAGGAAATCCGTGAGTATCACATTCATGATTTCTCCGACTGGCAAAACACAAAGGCGTTTAATCAAGCATTTAATCGCTTAATGAGATATATAAAGTGAGGCTGCATACGAACCATGGCTACATCTAACAACGGCATGAACTCGGACGGGGAAACTCGCTGCGCTCCTTCCCCGCCGGTTATGCCGGGCGATAAGCTGACCGCTCGCTCCGCTTACGGTCAGCTTATCGGCGGCGGATGCTTCTCCATTGCCCTTGACCGGCTCCGCTCACGCTCCGCCTATCAAGGGCAATGGAGCCGACTCCGCTTCTCAGTCTGAGAGACGCTATCGCGTGCTCTCAGACTTGCGATGCTCGCGGCTCATCCGCCGCCGTTGGGCATCATCCACTATCACAATCTTGTTGACAAAGTGTAGCCATATGGCTACAATGTTGCCATGATCGAAATTCGTAAAACCGAACATTTCGCCAAGTGGATCGACAGCCTGCAAGATATCCGTGCACGTGCACGCATTCAGGCAAGAATTGAGAGACTGGCTACGGGTAATCCTGGGGATGTTAAACCTGTGGGTGAAGGGGTTTCGGAGATGCGTATTGATCATGGTCCCGGCTATCGGGTTTATTACATACAGCATGAGCGATCAGTGATAATCTTGCTGGCTGGTGGCGATAAAAGCACGCAAGCCAGAGATATAAAAACTGCACTTCGCTTGGCACGAAATTTATAGGAGTTAAATATGGCAAAAACCGTTACAACAAAATATGAAGTCTCCGAGCACCTTCGCACTCTTCAAGAAATGGCCGCTTACCTGGAGATGTGCATTGAAGAAGCAAATGGTGATGCAGCGTTTATTACTAAAGCACTGGGGGACATCGCAAGGGCAAAAGGTATGTCTCAGGTGGCACGAGATGCCGGTTTGTCTCGGGAAAGTCTGTATAAAGCTCTCTCCGGGGAAAAAAGTCCAAGCTTCGATACCATCCTTAAAGTAATAAGTGCACTAGGTTTGAAATTGCACGCAGAAGCAGCCCGCACAACAAAATTAACAGCCCAACAAAGGCAATCCAGCCGGTCGTTTCGCTCCGGCTGATTTCTACGATAAGCTGACCGCTCGCTCCGCTCACGGCCAGCTTATCGGCGGCAGATGCTCCGCTTCTCAGTCTGAGAGAACGCTATCACGTCCTCTCAGACTTGCGATGCTCGCGGCTCATCCGCCGCCGTTGGGCGTCAATGAAAGGAGAGTAACGTGAACATTCAAAGAGACGGGAAGAATCAGATGTTCATTGAATGGGCGCAGGGGCCGAACGGCTTTAAACGAGCTTGGATTCAACGCAGAACGGATCCCGACAAAGACTGGGCAAACACCCCTGAGGGAAGATACTTGAATGTAGTTCGCATCGAGGCTCTTGGTGGCGGCCCTGCAGGAAGTGCCACTGACTTCCCAGTTTTTTCGAACCTACCAGACGAACAAATCTTAGAGGCATTCGTCACCACTGTGTCTGCAATTACTGGCTGTCCTCTTCCCCGTGAGCAGTAAGCCGCCCAACAACGGGTTCCACGGGACGTCGGCACTAACGCGCCGTCGCCCGTGAACCCGAGCGTTAGCAGTGAACAGATACATCAAACTTGAGTGAAAACAATGGCGAAATTGGGAACAAAACGTCGCCCCATTATGGCTCGCGTCCATTCTGAGGAAAAGGCAAGATATGTCGCTGAAACCTGTGCGAAACATGGTTGGCACTACATCATCGGATTCGAACCTGACAAACCGGAGGACATTTCGGATTTGGAGAGACTGTTGAATCCTCCGCAGCCAAGCGAGTCCAATAAAGTAGGCAGAAACGACCCTTGCCCATGCGGCAGCGGGAAAAAATTCAAACGATGCTGTGGAAAGGCTTGAAAGCTTTCCGATTGGATCAAACGCTAACCATTCTGTAGAATCGCTTGTTAGGCATAGAAGGAGGTCACCATGCCAAGAAGTTATGCATATAACCTAGGTCTTAGCTGGCCTGACTACCTTAAAGTGAATGAAATAAGGGGGGTTGGTGATGAAGTCAGGCAATTGCGCTACGAAGTATCTTCTTCGAATCGACAACTCATTGCTACATACGAAGAACTCCAGCGGGAACATATAGCAGCTACTAGATCTATTAGTGACGCCGTATCCTCAGGTTTTGAGCAACTGTCTTTTGATATGCAGGCCATATCCAGCGGCATTGCAGAATTAACATCAGTCTTCGAGTGGGGCTTTAGTGAGCTGCTGGCCGGTGTCGGTCATATAAATGATTCCTTGAGAGAGCTTGTTAAGATCGCCAAGACACCTGCCCAAACATGGGCGTATGAGCAATTTGAGATTGCTAGAGACGGATTTCGCCAAGGGTTATACGAAGAAGCGTTAGAGTATTTGAATCGCTCTATCGAAGGGTATGGGGGCAATACAGGGTATAAGCTCGAGTATCGTTTTCACTTTTTGTTAGGAACGATCCGGCTAGGAAGCTTCCAAAACAATTCACCATCAATAGTCGATCTGGGTGAGGCAGAAAAAGCATTTCTCGCCGCAGCTAAGTATGCGAGGCATGACCAACCTAATGAAGCAGGAAGGTCTTTTTTAGCTGCGGGATGGGCGGCCTACTCTCAAGGCAAAATCCCTGAGGCGGAAAAGCTTACTGAAGAAGCAATCTCCTTATATCCAGAGCTGGGGGAAGCTTATTTTCAATTGGCAAAAATATTGATGCACCGCGGCGACCCTGAAAACGGCTTGTTACCGCTTAGAAAGGCAGTGGAGCTTGACCGTAATTACGCTATTAAAGCCAGTTCAGATGACGACTTCAGGCGGTACGATAAACAGGTCAATAGTCTGATTCAACAGATGCATAAGGAAATGCGGGAGAAATCAAAAAACGCATTGGTCGTTTTGGAAAAGAATGCGTCACAGCTTGAGAACTCACATGTTCAGGAGTTTTCGTCGAACAAATATGCGGATGTAACTCCTTTGAAGAATTCAATAAACAACGCTAAAAAGGCAGCGGGAAACAATACCTACTACGGTTACCTAGACGCTCTGTCATATTGCGAGCAAGCAAGAGATATACTTTCTAAAATAAGACAGGCCTTCTTTAACTCAGCCATTAGTGATGTACGAAGCAAACTATCAAATATCGATTCTGAGATGAGGGGCATAAAAAACTCTGATATGCGTGCTACATGGGGCTGGCTGATTGCGGTTGGTGTAATCATATCCTTCGTTTTATCGGTATCGCAGTGTAGCAACATGATGGATGCAAATAAACGCCAGGCACAAGTCCGACAACAAGCTTTTGACAGAATGCATGCTGATCTAAGAAGCAAAGGGTATAGAGATCCAGGAAGACTTACTTGGGACCAAGTGAGGCAGCATGGCTACAGTAAGGAAAAGATGCCGCCGGCAGAAGTAGGGAGTGCATTTGGTACGTGGTTCATTTACCTTTTTTTGGGTGTGGTAATTTCAGTTATTCTAGGTAACATTGCTAATGCAGCGCAGAAGAAATCAGAAATGTCAGATTTAGAAAGAGAACAATCGCGCTTAAAGAAAATCGAAGGTGAATTAGGAGAGTTGCAAATAAATGCCTAACGAGGCGCTGCACCTGACCGCTATTCCGCTGCGCTCCATAGCGGCAGGTGAGCTTGGTCGTTCACGCCGCCTGCGGCGGCGTGAATACCGAGTTGAGCTGCGCTCTCCCGATTTGTTCCCGCCGCAGGCGGCGTGAACAAATCGTAGGAGCTGACAAAATTGCTTGATAACCAGGCACTACGTGCCCGTTATCAAAGCAATTTTGCAGCTCAACTCGGCGTTCGGCGCAGAATAACTAAACAATGAAAAGGAGGAATGAAAATGAAATCGTACATGAAGACGTTAATTGTGTCCTTCACATTACTGTTCGCGGTGGGCTGTGGGCTTACAACTCCAAACGTAATGATGACAACAAGCAAGCAGTTTCCCCCAACCAACCCTGATGCGGTAAAGATCTACCTGACCGACAAGCCTACTAAATCTTTTGAAGAAATCGGCCGTATTAGCATAAACAAGTATTCGACGGGTGGAGCAATGGTTGGAGTAAGCCGTTCCTCTAATGAGATATACAAGAACTTGCGCGAGAAAGCAGCCTCCATTGGCGGAGATGCAATCATCAACGTTACAGAGGATATGATGACTACGTATGGTGTTGTCATCAAAATGTCGCCTTAAAATAAAAAGATCGATACAGCGCCGAACGAATAAGGATAGATTGTGTGAGTGAAGCGAACCACGATCTTATCCTGTAGTTGGACGAGCCCGCCGGCATGTGGAGCGGGGTCTTTTATATAGGCAAATATCTTTTTTTGAATGTGAGGCAGCGGAAGCTATGACGGACGGGTGCTTTTCTTGAAGGCGAGCGAGATCACCTATCCTCTCGCCGGTAGAGAAGCTGAAAAGAAAGTGGATCTATGCCATAAAAATGACGAATCCTCCTGTGCATGAGTGAATGGTAGGATGGCGCCGTTGGAACAGTTATCCTGATGCCCAGGCAGGCCGCCTAAAAGCCATGATTTGCATGGGAGCCTGACACTTGGGGCACTTAAAGACCGGCCTGGGCCGTGGTGTACATGCTTCAATCAAGACGTGCAAAACCATCTGAACCAGGGACAACAGCTTTTTGGCATTGCCATGTAAAAAGCCATAATCTCTGACCCGGCGAAAACTTTTGGGTAAAACGTGCTGTAAAACGAGCCATAAGAAGTCTTCGCCTTTGACGGTGCGATAGCGGGTTTTTCCGCTGCGGCTTTCCACATACTTAAAGGTGACGTTGCCATCTTGATTGGAGACGATATTGTTTTCGGAGATGACGCCTCGGTATAAATAGCGCGACAAATATTTTAGAGAGGGAAGACCTTTTCCGACGTGGGTGCAATCGACCACCCATTTACGGGGGCAACCGGGTGAGGAGAATCCAGCTTTGTTCAAGTCCTCCAGGAATCGGGCGCGGAACACCCTGGCCAAGGCGAATGCATTGAACAGGTACTTGCCCTTTTTCTTTTTCCATTGCTTTCTGGCTTTATTCACGCCGCCCCCGGGGACCACGACATGAATATGGGGGTGATAATCCAGGCGCCGGTTATGAGTATGCAGAATCGCGGTCATACCGATATCGGCGCCCAGGTGCTTGGGATTTAAGCCAAAGTCTTTCAGGGTGCTGGAAACACAAACAAAAATAAGGTTGTAGATGAGCGTTTGGTTATCCATGGCCAGAAATCTCATTTCATAAGGAAGTGTAAAGGTGACCATAAAGTATTCAACCGGCAGAAGCTTTTTCTGTTGCCGGTCCAACCAAAGCGAGGCTTCATGGTTCTGACATTGTGGGCAACTGCGGTGGCCACAGGAGCGGGGTCGCCATTCTGCGTGCCCGCAGTCGAGGCATTGCACGAACAGCTCGCCGGCCTCCGGTGTCCGACATCGACTGATCGCGTCGATGGCGTGCAGATGACCGGTCAAAAGCTGCGAGCCGTATTTAGCCTGTAAGGCATCGTGGTATTGATCAAGGATAGAGGCGAGTTGCATGATCAAAGCCTCCTTAAATCGACATGGAGGGAATTGATCAGACGGTTGATGGTGTCAGATGCATTCTGATCGGTGGTGTCGGTTAAATGAGCATAGCGAGCGGTGGTGGTGGGGCTGGAGTGGCCGAGTATCGCCTGAATATGACGAAGGCTTAAGCCCTGTTCAAGCAGATGAGTTGCATAGGCATGCCGCAAGGAATGAATGGAGATTTTTTTTAATTCCACATTCGGTTACAACCGCTTTCATGGCTGCCTGGGTGCCGCCGCGATCCATATGGGAGGTGGCGCTGCGAATACGCTCGGGTGAACCGGTGGCATTGGGAAACAACCAGCAGGGGTTGCGATGTTTGCACCACAAAGCGCGTAACCCTTCATAGGTCAGGTCTGGCAAGGGTACGAAACGATCCTTATGGCCCTTGCCTCGCCGTATGTGAACCTGTTTGCGTTGACCGTCGATATCGCCTACCTGCAACGACAGGGTTTCTCCGAGGCGCAAGCCCATGGAATAGGTTGCCAACAGAAAAACCCGGTAACGCAGGTTGCGTGTCACACCGATCAGTTGTTCGACCTCGGTGACGGTGAGAATATCGGGCAGTGAACG
>Ga0210024_1004109_pt1 | contig 11613 bp, 16 predicted proteins | sample CryGeymeta201525_FD_183988 | JGI IMG/M metagenome (GOLD analysis project Ga0210024, IMG submission 183988) | Groundwater microbial communities from Crystal Geyser aquifers in Utah, USA - Crystal Geyser metaG 2015-25 (SPAdes) (version 2) | ecosystem: Environmental > Aquatic > Deep subsurface >... | reverse complement strand
CAGTTGAAGACGGCAGCCGCATCAATAACCGCCCCCAAACGATGGAAGGCTGCTGATGTGCCAAAGATCACTGCATTCAACAAGATAAACCCCAACCAGAACCACTTCTTCATCGAAGAGCCCTCCTTGGGTCAAGTCATTCACTTTGTACAACAGAAAAAACTATATAATGTCTTCAAAAAAATGTCAATTAAAAAAACCGCCCAATGCTGCCTAAACTACCGAATTATTAATAAGCTAGTTTACTGCTGATTCGAGGCCAAAAATTCCTCAAGCTCATCTAACGACTTATATCCTGGAAATTTTTGTTCTTCACGCACCCAAGTTGGATATTCATCGATCCCTTTAGCGACACATTCCTGGGGATTAGAGTTCTCCGCCCCCGGATCACATTCAACGTAGTCAAGCCCGGCGTTCGCCTGACCGAAGATTTCTTTCTGCCTTCTGCTATTAGCATCACTATTAGACCCATATAAAATAAAACCGGCCTTCTTCAGATTGTCAACAAGATTAGCCAAATATTGTGGATCTTCGGTTGATACTCCTTTAACAATACCGCTCTCGGAAGTTTCCCGTGCCGCGATTTCTTGATTTCTCTTCCGATCATTCTGCATCATAAACCAGAGGCTAAGAATCACAGACGCCAGAGCGACGAAAATGAGAGCTGTTGAAATTGACAATATCACGAGAGATCGTTTCTCAATTCCCACATCCTTTTCGTTTTTACCACTCTCACTAGTAGCCATAATCTTCCTTTACCCCAGTCAATCGAAAATTGGTTTATTTTATTGTACCACTACACTCCTTGCACTCACTTTCCCAAGTAAAGCTTTCAGACCGACTATAGACAAAACTACTTTTGTCGGGCCGGGAGAGATAGATATCTCTAACTCCGTCGACTAGAGGATTTTTATCATAGTTACGGTACTCTGCTCCAATATCTAGGTAACCATCAGAGTTGTAGTCAATGAGTTTAAAGCTCGGCTCGTCACTATAAATATTATAAACCACTAGCCCATTTTTGGCAAAAGACAGGGGTTTTGGACAGCGATTCGAATCAAGAAAAAAATATTGCCGATTTTCAGCATGAACTCCTACCGGACCAGAAATTTCAATTAGTTTCTCATCCCCTCCCAAATTAACAAGTGAATCAATTTTGACTGAATTTTCAAAACCTGAGAGTTTCTGGCTACAGTAAGAAGTAAAAGAGCGCTTGACAATCATTTCTCCATCCTTACCACTAATTCTGACAAAAATTTGTCTAGCACCGATGTCGCCGCCAAAATCAAGCAACTTTGTATCTCCATTTGTACCTACAATCGGATCGGCTTTAGCGATATTGCTATAGAGATAATAACTAGCGATTGCCAGAACTCCTAGAAAAAAGATGATATATATGGTTTTGAAAATTGATTGGCGAAACATGACTTATCAAATTAAAACTTAAAACTCAAAACGCAAAACTGAAACTAAAAACTTTTTAACTTTTAAATTATAGTTTTGACTCTTGATTTTTGACTTTTGAGTTTTCTTTTCACCAGCTTCCGCCGCTTCCGCCGCCAAAGCCGCCGCCTGAGAAACCTCCGCCTCCGGAAAACCCTGAGCCACCTGACGCTGCAGCAGAAGTGGCAAAAGCAGAATTAACTGAAGCAGAAAAATCAGAAGTTAAAGATTGGGAAAAATACAAGACTGAGAAAGTGGTATATTCGCCCTGATACCACTCTGGGGGTTTCTTATAAATACCCTCAAATTTCTTGGCCCAGATATCGGCAATTCCGAGAGCGATTGCATAAGGTAAATACTTTTCGAATATACTACTTTTTTCATAAAATTTCATCCTATATCGCTCGGCAGTTTTTAGATATAATTTAAAACCCTCAACTTGCTCCTTCAAGAGAACTCCTTCTCTGGTTCTTTGTGGCATATACTGGCCAAAAATAAAAAACATGATCGCTGATAAAATTAAGGCAACAGCGCTAGCGGTGATAGTAAAAAAACGTTCAAGAAAAGCAGGTAGAATAAATACGGAAAAAATTGATAGAAGACCTATCCCAAAATAAATTCCTTTTATCATTTTTGGACTTCTGCTGAAAAATTTCTTTTTGACCATTCCCGCATAAATTCGTTTCTCAGTTTCAGTTTTAACTTTTGCCAATTTACCCTCCTTGCCCGCAGCAGAGAGTTTGAAGTTATCGTTCTTTAAAAACAGCTGGTCAAAAATATATTCATCATCACTGTTGCCGGAAAAATTTTTAATTTTTTTAAGCTCAAAATCTTTTTTGCCAAAAACTCCCTTTTTTGCTATTTCTCTAATTTTAATAAATCCTCTAACCGCAAAATCAATTATCGTGGCCGTTAAATCGCGATCAGAGACTTTCTCATCAGCGATCGTCCCGATTTCCAGAACTCCCAGACCCTTTGGCGGCTCAAAAGCTGGGGCAATTGTTCCCCTGCCGCGTGGGTCGTGGCCATACTTTAAAAATAGAACCAGCAGAAGGAGGAAAATAAGGGCAGGCAAAAGATAAATTCCGTTGGCGGACAGGAACCAATAAATTTTCTGTCTAGCTCCTGGTTTTGGTGTCAAACCCTCATTCCATCTCGAAACAATTGTCAAACTTTCTTTCGGCTCAAGATCCTCGGCTGATATCTTATAGGGTCTTCCTGACTCAATCTTTACTCGAGAGGTATTTTTCTCTCCATAAACACCAAGATAAGATTTAAATTCCTCGGGCGTCTGATCTTTTGGCAAAACTGCCGTCGCAGAAATTTTTTTAATCGGGACATCCCAACCGTTCCCATTGACATTAAAATACAGCTCAGCGAAATTGTCATAATAATTCAGAACATTAGACAAACGATATTTAATGATATAAATTTTTTCTCCGGTCAAAGTCAAATTCTCATCACCGATCCTACAGGTTAGAGTGCCACTCGAATAATTCTCCGCATATTTATACGGCAGACCGTTTTCATCTGTAATTGAAATAAATTTTAGAAATATACTTCGGCCTTGACCACGATTATCTTCATATCGATAAGGGATTGTGCGGTAAATGCCGTGTTTCGGAATAAGAAAATCGGCGGTAATTTTTTCAGTAATCTCAACATTCTGATCACTAACAACATTGATGGTCGAATCAAAACTTTTAATATACCAATCATAAACCGAAGCATCCTGGGCATTAATCTTGCTTAGTCCAAAAGATAAAAGGCAAACTAAACCAATTACTAAAACGCAGAAGTTAAGAATTCTTGCGATCATCGAGGGGAATGTTACCAACCTTACTAAGACCAATAAAACTAGAAATGATTAGGCCAACTGCTGAGATGCTGATACAGATTCCCGATTCCCAGGTCAAAAAAATCGTTATTTTTTGCTTGAAGTAAACAATCAAATTTTCTACCACCAGCTGCAATCCGGTTTTGCCTTGTTCGAGAATTGAGGTAAATATTGTATGAGGATTAATAAGCCACCATATGGCTCTTTGAGCAAAAATTAATATCCCGGCAATTAGAAAAACCGCAAAAAATAATCTCAGGTAACGGACTCCTGATAGGATACAAAACAATAAAAACAGAGAAACTAAAACACCATAAATTATCATGATTAGATTAAAATTGTGGTACAGATAGGCCATTACTTTTATTGTGCTTGCATGCTCTGATTTCGAAAAATCAACTTGCCACTTGTCAGGAATCGACAATTCTGAAAAATCAACTGGTTGGTTCTGAACTTCAGCTAGAGCATTCTGCATTATTAATTGTTTAATATCAGTGAGGTCAATTGAAAAAATTAAATTTCCATTGTTGTTATCTAAGCCAGCATAAAAATCGTCAATTACCTTTTCGACTTTCGGCTGAAAATTATATTCATCTAAAGTTTTATTAGTGATTTTTGTGATGGCTTGTAATTCAGGGGAATTGCTACTAGACTCAAACATAGTTTTTTTAATCACCGATTTGGCCTGGTTATAAAAATCAGTCTCTACCAGCATCTTTTTTGATGACTCAGGCGAGAATACTACCTGTTTAAAATTATAAAAAATTGCCACAACAGGAGTAATTAACACCAATACTATCCCTAAAAACCAGGCAAAAAACTTTTTCATTTTGATTTTTATGATTGATTATTTTTTCTTTTGGAAAACATTTCTTCGCACCCTGCCTCGGAAGATCATTGATAATCCGACGACAATGATGATTGCTGGCCAAACAATATTCCAGACGCTACCACTAATATAGCCGAGATTTTGGAGCAGAAAGACTACCCCAACTGCTAGTACTAAAATTCCGATAAACATAATCTCCTTCCTTCTTAATAATCGAATAAAAACTCTCACTGATCCCTGTTCACAGATCACCACAAATGTGTTTTATTAGTGTTCATCAGTGGTGATAGATCCCTGCCTGCCGGCCGGCAGGTGTGGTAGTTTTTACATCCTTACTAACTTATAAAGTTAATACGCTTATAAATTTTTCTTGTTGCCTCAACATCACGTTTACAATACTCAATGATCTCATCAGTTTTGCCGGCAAGAAATAAATCGTAAACCATTGACCCGTCGACGCCGCTGCTTTTCGGTGATTCCAAACTAAGGGCGATCGCTAGTTTGTGTAATGCGATTCCAATGCTCCCCCATTTTTCCCACTCTTTCATTGTATCAAAAATCGGGCTGTTACGATAGCGGGCGAAAGATAACTCCTGTGTTGGTTTTACTCTATTAATTACTGAGCGCTTATAGATAAATCGAAGATCAAATTCTAAAATATTATGCCCGATAAAGAGATTAGCGTCTTTAGCAAGTTGCCAGAATTTTTCTAGAATTTCCTTTTCTCCTCCTCTGAGACATTCTGCCGCCGCATCATCAACCGCATAACCGACGCAGAATATCCGCCCAAATTCGCCAGAAAATGATGTGGAGCGAAAAAATTGATCAAAATCCATATCCTTCGATTTTTTGCTGCTCTTTTTCTTGTACTCTTCAAAAAAATTTTTGACTATTCTCATCTGTTCACCAGATGCCGGTAGAGTTTCAATGTCTAAATATAATTTTTTCAAGAAGATCCTTTCTTTATTAAGCCCACAATTCATTGTAACATAAGAGTATGCTATATAAAAAACTTAAGGACAAATCTGTGAGATGTCTAGCTTGTGCACACTATTGTCAAATTGCGCCGGATGGTTTTGGAATTTGCGGAACAAGACAGAATCAAAACGGCAAACTGGTTTCACGCGTATATGGCCATGTTGCAGCAATTCATGTTGATCCTATCGAAAAAAAGCCTCTTTATCATTTTATGCCAGGAAGTGAGATTTTATCAATCGGAACTCTGGGTTGTAATTTTCGCTGTCCATGGTGCCAAAACTGGGATATTTCCCAAGCTACGAAGCAGAGAAATAAGCCTAAGAATTGGGGGCAGAAAATCTCTCCGGAAGAAATTGTTGAATTGGCAAAAAAATACAAGACTCCAGCGGTTGCATATACTTACAATGAACCGGCAATTTTTATTGAATTTGCTCACGACACAGCGAAATTAGCGCACAGAATTGGCTTGAAAAATATCTTTGTTACAAATGGATTTTTGTCAAAAGAGTCATTCGAATATATCAAACCATATCTTGACGCCGCTAATGTTGACTTAAAATCAATGGATGATAAATTCTACCAAAAATTTTGCGGCGCGCGGCTACAGCCAGTATTAGATATTATTCGACGGTTTCACGACGCTAAAATTCATATTGAAATAACAACCTTGATAATCCCCGGCGTTAATGATTCCGATGCCAATTTAAGAAAAATCAGCAAATTTATCGCCGATCTTTCACCAGAAATCCCCTGGCACATCTCCCGCTTCTTCCCAGCCTACAAAATGGCAGACACACCACCAACCCCACTCAAATCCCTCGACCGCGCCGCCGCAATCGGCCAACAAGCTGGACTAGAACATATTTATATTGGTAATATTTAGATAGGATGAAATTAAATTCCAAAGAAAAAGAGTTTTTGTTGAGGTATTCCCGTCAGACGTTGGAGGAGTATTTTGTTGCTGGAAAAAAATTGGAAATTGATGAAAAGAAAGTGCCGAAAAACCTGCGGGAAAAACGAGCGACATTTGTTACTCTTCTCAAAAACGGCGAGTTTCGCGGCTGTATCGGCAATATTTTGCCGAAATTTCCACTTTACAAAGATGTTATAAATAATTCACTCTCAGCTGCTTTTTCCGATCCGCGATTTCCCCAGCTAAAATACGCCGAGCTAAAAGAATTAAAAATTGAGATCTCGATTTTAACCGTCCCGAAGCGGATTATTTACAACGATACTGATGATTTGCTCGCCAAGATCAAACCAGGTGACTATGGGATCATTTTGCAATCAGGATTTTTCCAGGCGACTTTTTTGCCGGATGTCTGGAAGGAGCTGCCCAAAAAAGAGGACTTTTTGACTAATCTTTCGCTTAAAGCTGGCCTTGCGCCAGACGCCTGGAAAAATCCCGAAACTGAATTTTTTTATTATAGAACAGAGAATTTTACAGAATAAAAAAACAGTCCAGATATTTTACTGGAACTATTCTTTCGATGACTATTTTCCCGAATCAGAAACGGCGATAATCACTGCGATGATACCGATGACGATTTTTATCCAAGAGTGCCAAGCCGGCTCCGAGACCAACGTCCAACTCGGTATAAGACCAGCAATCCCCATTAAAGCAACTATTACTCCAAGAACTCCTAGTGTAATTCGCGACATATGACCTCCTCGATTAAACGTCTAGATCTTATTTTAACGCTCCGAAGATATTATGTCAATTGAAGAGCAAAAAAGCCCCAAGTAGAATCGAGGGGCTATTTTTGCTCTGAGGAGGAATTATTTCTTCTCGTCCAGATAAATTGCCCAGATGCCAAGAACAGCAGCCACTATCAGCCAGGTAGAAGCCATCAACCAAACGCCAACACCAAGTGTGTCGAGAATTGCTAAAACCACAGCAATAACTGACACCACAAAGAGAACTGTTGCCAAACCTTTGCTTTTCATCGCTCTCCTTTCCTAAATGTTATTTTCTAACTAAATTATATCACAAATCAAACTCTAGCAATTATAAATGCTAATAAGAATCCAAGCAGAGTTAAAATTCCGATACTAAAACCGCCCTCCTCAAAAGCCTCCGGCATCATTGTATCTGCCAGCATTGCCAAAATCGCTCCAGCTGCAAAAGCCTGGGCGATACCAATATTATTTGGATCAAGAGAATACAGGAATGAATAGCTGGCAAAAGTGGTAATGACCATAAGAAGCGCAACGACTATCCAAATTAGAAGTATCTGACTTTTCTTGTACCCCTCGCGATAGAGATCCCCAACAGAAGAAATGCCTTCTGGAAAATTTGAAAGAATAATTGCTACCAGCATCAGAATTCCTAGATCTCGACCAGAAAATATTGCGATGCCAAGTGCAATTGATTCCGGAATTCCATCAAGAAAAGCTCCGAAAGTAATTGCTGTGCCATTTGAATTAGCTCCACCTATCTGATGGCCAGATTTGTGCTTGCGACCACCACGGAGATGAATTAAATAATCACCAGCAACAAAAACAATTCCACCCAGTAAAAAGCCAATTATTACTGCGTCAAAACCTCCAAGGCGAAAAGCTTCTTCCATCAAACCAATTGTCAAGGCGCATAAGAGAACTCCGGCACCAAAAGCCATAAAACGAGCTATCACTCGTCGTTTGAGATGCAAAACAATGCCAGTCAAAGCCCCAGCAACTAATGAAAAACCAGTAACCACTCCGTAAATTAACGCCTGAAGCATATTCCCTGCTTACTACTAATGTTTTCCTTCGGCTTCTTTTTCCATCTTATCTAATCTAGTGTAGTAATCTGAAAGTTCCTTAAGATGGGCTAGAGCAATTTTCCCAGTCAAAATTGGATCAGAATTGGTGACATTAGTTTCTGGATCATGCTCACCATGCTCCATTTCTACCTCAAGTCCACGACGAAATTGCTCGAGGTCAATTTTATCCCAATCAATAGCAATCTCGTCACCAATTATTTTTGCCTCATCGGTTGTAAATGTATCTTTAGCCATAAAAATTCTAAAAATAATACTACCTTAATGATAGCAGCAAAGTTTGAGAGCAGTCAAAAATTACTATTCGTCTGTCAGTCTAAATCTCCACGAAGAGATCACTAGGGTGATAATTAACCAAGCAATAGTTATAATTACGTTTCTCGGCTCAAAAAATGGCGAAAGCCCCTCAAGCATCACGCCACGGATAATGCGTAATATTGGTGCCAGCGGCAAATATTGAACAATATAATAGAGCCATTTGGGCAAGGCATCAATTGGAAAGAAAACGCCAGCCAAAAACATCATCGGGATTGTGATTGCCGTGGCCATACCTTGAGCTGTGTCAGTCGTCTTGGAGAAGCTGGCGACGACGAATCCAAACAATTGGAACATAATTCCACCGACAAGAGCAACGGCCAAAACAACAAAAATATTGCCATAAATATGAGCCCCGAAGAAAAAGTAGCCGATAGCCAAAATTAGAGCGATCTGAATAAGATTGACAATCAAACGAGAAAGAATTTCTGCAATAATGAACCATAAACTTTTAACTGGCGTCGTGGTAATTCGTTTAAGAATTTTATCCTCTCGATAACGGGCCATGCCAACGCCGATACCAATAACCGAAGAATTCATTAAGGCTAACCCCAAAATGCCGGCAAGCACAAAATCGAAATAATTAAGTTTTCGATCATTTATCGCTTCTAACGTCAGCCCATAAATAGGCTTGCTCTTCTGAATCTGATAGTTGACAGAGGTCAGATATTTGTCAATAATCCCACTAATACTTGAGGAAACCTGGTTGCTGCCTGGATCGTAAATTATTTCGATTTGTTTCGGAGAATCCGCGAGAGGAGCGCCAAATCCTTCCAAAACTCTCCGCCTTTTCGGCCAAATCGACCATTTCCAGCAAATGCATCGCGTCAACTTTTTTATTATAAAAACTGCCGAAGAGATTTAATATTTCAACTAAGGTCAAAAATTGGTAATAAGCAGACGACTGCAGCTGGACTCCAATTTTCTCTTTTATACAGTTCAAATCTTTTTTAATATCACAGTCAAGAACTTCGATTTCGCCCGATGTCGGTTCACGCAGACTTTCAATCATCTCTAAAGTTGTAGTTTTGCCGGCGCCGTTTTCGCCCAAAAAACCAAAAATTTCTCCTTTCATAACCTCAAAAGAAATATTATTAACAGCAACTAGCTTGCCATATTTTTTTGATAAACTTTTTACCGAAATCACTTTTGTCATCGCAGATTATTATAGCAAATGTTGTTGGATATTGACAGTTTTTCAAACTAGTGATATGTTAGTGGTGATTTTGTACCTAGAACAACAGTCCGCTTTAGCGGGCAACAATAATTGGAGGTGTTTCCAATGCTCAGATGCAAAGGCTTCACGCTCATTGAGCTGCTGGTCGTGATAGCGATCATCGCCATTCTGGCGGCGATCCTCTTTCCCGTCTTCGCTAAGGCCCGGGAGAAAGCCCGGCAGACGAGTTGCCTATCCAACCTCAAACAACTGGCTCTCGCCTTCCTCCAGTACGCTCAGGACTATGATGAGCGGACCTGTCCGACGTACAACAACGTTGGGGGGAGCATTGACCGCATGTGGATGTACTACGAGGCCAACGGCACCCTCAACTCCCGGCTGATGCCGTACATCAAGAACCGTCAGCTCTTCGTCTGCCCCAGCCGCGGCACCGACAGGTGGAGCTATGGGCTGAATTACCTGATGACTGCCTACCCCAAGGGGTACGGCAATGGTGGGTGCAGCCTGGGCGAGATCAAACGCCCTGCTGAGATCATCGCCATGGCGGACGGATCAAACTGCTACTATGTCGGAAACGCCAATACCACGCTTTGGGGCTGGCGGCCAGCCGGCTACATCTGTGGCAGGGTTTCGCTCAATCACAACGATGGCGCCAACTGCAACTTTGTGGATGGCCATGCCAAGTGGATTGGTGCCGGTCAGTTCGCGCCCGGCGGCCCGCTCAGGTCCTTGCTAGACTGGCGTTCCTGATCTTCCTTGCCGCTGACCACAACCTAGTGGTGAGCCAAAAGCTCAAAACTCGTTTCCAATCTCAAGGAGCGCCAACTACTAGGCCGCCCAATCTCAGCGACGTCTTCTGGCTCTGGAGCGACCCCTGCGGGGTCGCCCTTTTTCTTTTCAAGAAATTTAGGTTTGAAAATTATCAGCAGAAATGCTGATTTTTAAAATATCTTTGCCTGGTAAAAAATTAGTAGAAAAACCTTGACCCACGCACCACGTCGGGTGAGGGGCTTGACATTATTTTCCAATTTGATATAACACAGGTAGTACCTCAACAAAGAAAGAGTGCGAAACAACCAATCGTCTAACGATTGGCAATCAAACATTCCCATAAGGAGGAATGCACCGATGAGACGCAAAGGCTTTACGCTCATTGAGCTGCTAGTGGTGATAGCGATTATCGCCATTCTGGCAGCGATCCTCTTCCCGGTCTTCGCCAAGGCCCGGGAGAAGGCCCTGCAGGCAAGCTGCTTGTCTAATGTGAAGCAGCTCAATCTGGCCCTACTGCAGTATACCCAGGACTATGACGAGAGGTTCCCGTTTGCCTACATGGAGCGCATCAGCACATCCTACGCTTACGTGTACTGGTATGTCAATCTGCAGCCGTACGTCAAGAGCACTAACCTGCAGCAATGTCCCTCAGACAAGTACTCAACAATCGGCTATGGGTGGAATTACCCCCACATGCCCTACCGCAGCATCTATTCCCATGCTATCAGCGGCCTAGGTGACATCAAGTACCCGGCTCAGTCAATGTGGATGTGCGACAGTAATGTTTACACCTATATCTACTGCCCCACTCACTACGGCCCCACCTTCCAGGACGGCGCCTGTCGTGTTGCAGACCGCCATAATGGCGGCGCCAACGTCGGCTTCCTCGACGGCCATGCCAAGTGGATGAAGCAGAGTCTCATCTTGGACACCGGTCCGCAGGGCCAGTTGCTGTGGCTTCACGCGCAACCGTAGCATCAGTCTGCAATTTCAACGCCGACTATGATCGGCTAAACATTACGTCTTTGAGGTGAAGAAGATGAAACGCAAGGAAGGTTTTACGCTCATTGAGCTGCTGGTGGTGATCGCCATTATCGCCATCCTGGCAGCTATCCTCTTCCCGGTCTTCGCCAAGGCCCGCGAGAAAGCGCGCCAGACCAGTTGTCTCTCCAATGTCAAGCAGATCATGATGGCCTGGAAGATGTACGCCCAAGACTTCGATGGTCAGTATACACAGCACGTATTCGCATTTAGGCTACCTAATGCCTACTGGTGGTACTGGCCGATGCAGGCCTACGTGAGGAACTTTCAGATCTTCCAGTGCCCGTCCGACGCACCCCATAACTTCCAGAACGACCCCATGGCCGAGTGCAGCTACGGTATGGACTGGCTGTACTGCAACGGGCGGTACATCCGGAGTAGCTGGGGTGTCTGGAACTACACCCCTGTCATACCCAGGCCGTGGAAAGTCGGCGGCTGTGAAGAGTTCATTGACAACCCC
>Ga0210024_1004108_pt1 | contig 11614 bp, 6 predicted proteins | sample CryGeymeta201525_FD_183988 | JGI IMG/M metagenome (GOLD analysis project Ga0210024, IMG submission 183988) | Groundwater microbial communities from Crystal Geyser aquifers in Utah, USA - Crystal Geyser metaG 2015-25 (SPAdes) (version 2) | ecosystem: Environmental > Aquatic > Deep subsurface >... | reverse complement strand
ATTTAATGATCGATTTATTTTTTGGTAAACCTTTGTAGGAACGCAGCAACAGCAACCCACCTTCCTTTTTTTCATCGGAGGTGGCATTTTCTTTCGTCAGGAGTTTTTTTGCATCAATAAATATCTGGTTCACCAATTCGCGTTGGGCCCTGTACAATTTTTCTACATAACCTCTCAACTCCTCAAATTGCTGGTTTTCACCTTTTGGCACCGGGCCCGAAATAATTAATGGGGTACGGGCATCGTCAATTAACACCGAGTCAACCTCATCCACGATTGCATAATGATGTTTCCGTTGAACCAAATCTTCCGGATTAATCGACATGTTGTCGCGGAGATAATCGAAGCCGAATTCGTTGTTAGTTCCGAAGGTGATATCTGCGTTGTAGGCTTTGCGGCGCGCTTCGGAGTTGGGCTGGTGTTTGTCGATACAATCCACCGTCAAACCATGGAATTCGTAAATTGGCCCCATCCACTCGGCATCACGTTTCGAAAGGTAATCGTTTACAGTTACAATGTGAACACCCCGGCGCGACAGTGCATTTAAAAATACGGGCAGGGTTGCAACGAGTGTTTTTCCTTCGCCGGTTGCCATTTCAGCAATGTTTCCGCGGTGCAGAACAATACCGCCAATCAACTGAACATCGTAATGAACCATGTTCCATACTACTTCGTTTCCACCGGCAAGCCACTTGTTTTTCCAGATTGCCTTGTCACCGTCAATAATAATGCTGTTGCGGGCTGCCGCCAAATCGCGGTCGTAATCGCGGGCGGTAACTTCCACGTTTTCGTTTTCAACAAAACGGCGGGCGGTTTCTTTTATCAATGCAAAAGCAGCCGGTAAAACTTCGTTTAAAACTTCCTCCAGTTTTACATCGATTTGCTCTTCAAGTTTGTCAATTTTTTCGTAAATTTTTTCGCTCTCCTGTATGTCGGCATCCTCAACCGCGATTTTAAGTTTTGCAATTTCATCTCCCTCAGGTTTTATCCGCTTGTCGATGATTTGTTTAATTTTATCCGACTCCTCTCTTAATCCGTCATTCGAAAGTTGGATTATTCTGTTGTATTCCAGTTTGATTTGTTCAATTACAGGAGTTACCTCTTTTATATCTCTTTCCGACTTGTTGCCGAAAATTTTACCCAATAAACTATTTATAAAAGCCATTTTGATAATTGTTTTCAATAAAAATAAAACCAGCGCAAATGTAATGATTTGTGCAGCCTAAAAAAACTGTCAGTTGATTTTTCAGACCTGCAATTTTTAAAAACAAGTAAAGCAATAATTTGCCTGGTGTGAACAAAAAAACCTGCCCGGTTTAAGCGGACAGGCATTATATTTTAACATGCTGAATGTTATCTATTAATCCATTGCATCTAAAAAAGCATCGCGTTCCCTGAGGAATTCCGATAATCTTTCAATCGGGTCGCGGGTTAATGCAACCCGGCCTGAACGGATAAACTGCATTACATGGAACTGGTTTAAATCTTCGAATAAGGCCTGTGTTTCCTCTTTATGCCCTGTTTTTTCGATAACTACATATTCACGTGTAATTTCCAAAATGCGGGCGCTGGCCTTTCGCACAATTTGTTCCACGGTATCGCTGTCGTAAAGCGCTTCGGTTGGTACTTTATACAGCGCAATTTCCTGGTAAATCATTTCGTCGTTGGTGTGATAAAACGCCTTTAAAACATCTATTTGTTTTTCGATTTGACGCACAATTTTGATGGTTTGTTCACGGGTGGTGTGAACCACAATCGTGAATTTATAGACTCCCGGAATAGCTGACTCTGAAACTGTTAAACTTTCTATATTCACTTTCCGCCGGGTAAAAACGATGGTAATGCGCGTTAACAAACCAATGTGGTTTTCAGAAAAAACGGTTATGTTGAATTCCTGTATCATCTTATTTTATTCTTTAAACTTTAAACCTTAAACTTTAAACCTTAAACTCTTTTACGGTTCCAGAATAATCTGAGAAACGGAAGCTCCGGTAGGAACCATCGGGAACACGTTGTCTTCTTTTTCAATGACCACCTCGAGCAAATAAGGGCCGTGGTGATTAATCATCTTATTGATTCCTTTTTCGAGGTCTTCGCGCACTTCAACTTTATGTCCTTCAATTCCGAAACCTTTTCCAATCATAATAAAGTCCGGGTTTTGTAGTTCGGTAAATGAATATCTTTTATCGAAAAACAGTTGCTGCCATTGGCGCACCATTCCAAGGAAATTATTATTCAGAATAACGATTTTTACGGGAAGTTTATTTTGTGCAATAGTTCCCAGTTCCTGTATGGTCATTTGAAAACCGCCATCGCCAATTACTGCAACCACCGTTCTATCGGGGGCGCCCAATTGTGCGCCAAGGCTTGCGGGCAAAGCAAAACCCATAGTTCCGAGACCGCCGGAAGTAACATTGCTTTTTGGTTTGCGGAATTTAAAATATCGAGATGCAACCATTTGGTGCTGACCCACATCGCTAACTAAAATGGCTTCGTGATTGGTTTTATCGCCGGTAATTCTGATTACTTCTCCCATGGTTAATCCAGGTTTATCAGGAAAAAGCTCCTTCTGAATGATTTTTTCATTTTCAATTACATCGCACTCTCTAAACCGTTGAACCCATTCTTTGTGCGAATTTTCCTTCACGTTGTCGGTTAACATTTGAAGCGATTTTTTTGCATTGCCCAAAATAGCAACATCGGCTTTTTTAATTTTGTCAATTTCAGAAGGGTCGATTTCGAGGTGGATGATTTTTGACTTTTTTGCATATTCACTTACTTTGCCGGTAACCCGGTCATCGAAACGCATCCCGGCAGCAATGATTAAATCGGCTTCGTTGGTTAACAGGTTGGGGCCGTAATTGCCGTGCATTCCCAACATTCCAACATTTAATTCGTGGTCGGTTGGCATTGCCGAAAGCCCCAGCAGAGTCCAGGCTGCCGGGATTCCTGTTTTCTCGACAAACTCTTTTAATTCGTTTTCAGCATTACCGATAATTACACCCTGACCGAACAAAAGCAACGGGCGCTTTGCTGTATTTATCAAATCGGCTGCTTCCTTTACTTTAAATGGATCCACTGGCATTTCGGGCACGTAACTTCGGATTTTGCGGCATTTTTCGTATTTAAAATCGAGTTCGCCAAACTGTGCATCTTTGGTAATATCTATTAAAACCGGTCCGGGGCGGCCAGATTGCGCGATGTAAAAGGCCTGTGCAATACTTTCGGAATTTCTTCGGCAACGGTAACCTGGTAGTTCCATTTGGTTACAGGCATTGAAATACCTACCACATCCGATTCCTGAAAAGCATCTGTTCCGAGTAAAGGAGAAGCCACCTGACCGGTAATACAAACCAGCGGGGTAGAATCGATCATTGCATCGGCAATTCCGGTAATCAAATTTGTAGCGCCTGGTCCCGAAGTTGCGAATACTACCCCCGCTCTGCCGGTAACCCTGGCAAAACCTTCGGCAGCATGCACAGCGCCTTGTTCGTGACGGGTTAAAATGTGGGTAACATGTTTGTCGAAATCATATAAAGCATCGTAAATGGGCATTATCGCTCCTCCCGGGTAACCAAAAATGGTGTCAACTCCTTCCTCCAGTAACGAAAGGATAACCGCCTGTGATCCTGAAACTTTTTTTGTTGTCATTTTATCTTAGTTTTTATCTTTTTTTATTCTATCAACCTCACCGCACCCTTATCTGCTGATGAAACTAAACTTGCATAAGCTTTTAGTGCCTTCGAAATGGTTCTTTTTCTTGTGGCAGGAGTATAAGCATTGCTACCTCTGGCTACTTCTGCTGTCTTGCGTTTTGCCAGTTCTTTTTCAGAAATTATTAAGTTGATCGAGCGTTTTGTGATGTCGATTTCAATAGTATCGTTGTTTTGAATGAGCGCAATTGCTCCGCCTCCGGCTGCTTCGGGCGAAACGTGCCCGATTGAAAGTCCCGAAGTTCCACCTGAAAACCTTCCGTCGGTAATCAAAGCACAATATTTGTCCAATTGCATCGATTTCAGGTACGAAGTAGGGTAGAGCATTTCCTGCATTCCGGGTCCGCCTTTTGGGCCTTCGTAACGAATAACAATAACATCTCCTTTTTGAATTCCGTCTCCAAGAATTCCGTTTACTGCATCGTCCTGCGAATCGAAAACTTTGGCAGTTCCACTGAATTTATATAGCGACGGGTCAACGCCGGCGGTTTTTACAATACAGCCACTTTCGGCAATATTTCCGTACAAAACAGCCAAACCTCCATCTTTGTTGTAGGCATGTTCGTAATCGCGAATGCAACCTTTTTCGCGGTCGTCGTCAAGATTGGTATAATAATTATCCTGCGAACCTAAAACAAGATTGCGCCTTCCATCACCGGGCGACGAAAGGAATTTTGTTTTTGCCTCGCCGGTAACAGTTTTGCGCATGATATCAAATTCATTTAATGCATCTTTCAATGTTTTGCCATCAATCCGGTTTACTGATGTTTCAATTAAGTTGGCGCGGTCGAGTTCTCCAAGAATGGATAAAATTCCACCGGCGCGGTTTACATCCTGAACATGATATTGTGAACTGGGAGAAACTTTACATAGATTGGGCGTTACGCGCGACAACTTGTCGATGTCTTCCATTGTAAAATTAACTTCGGCTTCGTGTGCAATGGCAAGTAAATGTAACACCGTATTGGTTGATCCACCCATTGCAATATCCAGTTTCATGGCGTTCAAAAATGCTTCGCGGTTTGCGATGCTGCGTGGTAAAACCTTGTCGTTTCCTTCGTAATAATAGGTTTTTGTGGCAGCAACAATTTTATCCACTGCTTCTTCGAATAGTTTTTTCCGGTTAGCGTGGGTTGCCACAATTGTTCCGTTTCCAGGCAGCGCCAACCCGATAGCTTCTGCCAGACAATTCATGGAATTGGCAGTAAACATGCCTGAACATGATCCGCAGGTTGGACAAGCGTTTTGCTCGATTACAGAAAGATCCTGGTCGGAAATGGACTGGTCGGCAGCCAAAACCATGGCGTCAACAAGGTCGTATTTTTTTGTTCCAACAGTTCCTGCTTCCATTGGGCCACCCGAAACAAAAACCGCAGGAATATTTAACCGCATTGCTGCCATCATCATTCCAGGGGTAATTTTGTCGCAATTCGAAATACAAACCATCGCGTCAACCTTGTGTCCGTTGCACATATATTCAACACTGTCGGCAATTACGTCGCGCGACGGAAGCGAATATAACATCCCGTCGTGTCCCATGGCAATTCCATCGTCGATGGCAATTGTGTTGAACTCAGCAGCAAAAAAGCCCTTTTTCTCAATCAAACCCTTAATATACTGGCCAATATCGTGCAGGTGTGCGTGTCCCGGAACAAACTGGGTAAACGAATTTACAATGGCAATAACGGGTTTTCCAAAATGTTCTTCTTTCATCCCGTTGGCCCGCCATAAACTGCGTGCCCCGGCCATTCTGCGGCCTTGCGTAGTTGTGTCGCTTCTTAATGGTATTTGCATTTTCTGTTAATTTTTAAATTTAATTCATTAAAAAAGCCTTTCCCGTTTTTCAGGAAAGGCTTGTAAATATTTTTTAATCTACAACATACTCTAGCCTCTCCTGGAAAATCCAAGAATGACGACTGCAACGACTAGAATATACATTGAAAATAATTTCATCTTTTTTGTTAAAACGAGGGCAAATGTAAAAAAACAATTTAAAAAGCAAAACGAATTGAAATTAAATTCCTGTTTTTGCTTCGAAAATTAAAGTTAAGGAAGTATTTTAATATAGAATGATAATAGACGGTGTTTTTTTTCAATTGTTTTGTTAGTTAGTAATCAGTTTTTATGTTGCAAAAGCAACATTCTCATTCCCTTTCATAATTGTCTGCCGAACAGTCAGGTGCAATTTCAGAATCTTTGTATGTCATGCTGTCTCGATAAACATCAGCCGATGGAGGACAATAAGGTAATTAGGTTGAAATCATTTACATTAATTTTTTACTAAGGTTAACTAATTGAAAATAAGGTTTTTCTGTGTTCGTTTAAACCTTATTTTTTTTATCAACCTTAGTAAAAAGGCTGACAGAGGGAAACCAACCTTATTACCTGCCTGCTGCAGGCAGGCCTTATTTACGATGAAAATTAATGTGCAACACCAAAAGCTTGCACTTGAAATTTCAGTCTGTTCTGAAAATTATCCCAAAGGCCTGTCCGACTATCCAGGCGGGGATAAAATGTTTGTAGAAAATGTATCAAGCGTGTGGAAATACGACCCCAGCCGGGGTCGAACTGCTTAGTAATCATTGCTTTCTACAAACATGTGACCTCTCTGAGGTCGATTTAAACCTTTATGGAAATCCCTATTAGGATTTAAACTTCTTTTTCCCTTTTAAAAAGCAACATAAAAAGCACCAAAAGAACAACCGATGATATGGTTGTAATTCCCCAAATAGCATCCCAGTTGTAACCTTCAACGCTTTTGTAATGATGTATTATTCTGCCGCAAATCATGTTTCCAACCAAAAGTCCAACACCAAAAGTTACAAGGAAAATAAATCCCTGGGCCTGAGCTTTTAATTCGACAGGCGCTTTTTTGTCGATGTAAATCTGTCCGCCCACAAAGAAAAATCCGAAAATAAGGCCGTGGATTAAGATACCGATATAATACATCCAGCTTTGATCGATTACCCCTCCAACATAAAACGACAGGTAACGGATTACAAGTGCAATCAAACCAAAAATCATGACTTTTCTCAGGCCGAATTTTTTAATGGCAACCGGAATCAGTAACATAAAACCCATTTCGGCCAAAACTCCCCAATTCATGGTTACCGAAATATATTTGGTGTTGATGTTAAGCAGGAATTCAGAGAAATAGGAATAATACATTGCAAATGGGATTAAGGAAAGAAAGGAGAAAATAATGAAAACAGAGAAATTCCGGTCTTTCATCAATTTTAAAGTACCCAACCCAAAAGCATCGATTAACGAAGCTTTTTTGCCTTTTGCCAGCGGGGGCGTGTTTGGCAGAAACAGGTTGGTTACTGCAGCAAAAAGGCTGACACCGGCACCGCAGTAAAACGGAATGTTGGTTCCATCGAAATCAATTTTCAGGAGGTTGATAAAAATCACGCTGAACAAACCGGAAACAACCCAGCCAATAGAACCAAAAACCCGCACTTTTGGAAATTGTTCCGATGGCAAATGAACCATTGCAATGGAACTTGTTAAGCCCCATGAAGGCATGTAACCAAGCATTGCAACAATCAGACAGATAAAAAGCAGGTCGGGATTGTTGGTGGTTCCTGCAAGAAACAACATTCCCGCGTTGATTAAATTAAGGCCAAATAGTACCTTCTGTGCTGCAAAAAAACGGTCGGCCAACATGCCAATAACCGGCGATGCAATACAACCAATGGCCATTGAACTTAGAATTAATGATTTTTGTATGCTGCCAACTTCCAGATTGGTAAGGTATGCTGCTAACGGAACCCACCAAACTGCGTACATCATATACTGGAGGAGCATCATTGTTGAAAGTTTGAATCTGGCCATGTTTATAATTATTTAAATGATTAAAATGGTTGTTTATAATGTGGCTAAAGCCCCTTCATTAATATTGTTAATTCATCCGTCAGCTAAAGCTGACGGCAATAAAAACCGATAAAAAGAAATTTAAAAGGCCGGCTCGATTGGAGCCGGCCTTTTTTACAATTACTAATCAAACTTAACTAATTGTAACCGGGATTTTGTTGTAACTGCGGCGCTTTGTTCATTTCGCTGCGGGAAATTGGTACCCAGTACATTTTTTTATCGTTAAAAACTCTTGCATCAGCTTTATCAGCTTTGTTGTATTTCCACATGTGAGAACCATTATCATAATGTTCTATTCTCATTCCAAATACATCTGTAATAACTTCTTCTGCAATCATCCAACGGCGCATATCATAAAAACGATGACCTTCGGCAAAAAATTCGATGGTTCTTTCATGACGCACATATTCGCGGGCAGTTGCCTGGTCGGCTGCAACCCTGTCGGGTAATCCTGCCCGGTTACGAACCATATTCATGGCATCGATGCCTTTTTGCAAGTCAGCGCCACCCAATTCTATGCAGGCTTCGGCATAGTTCATCAGAATTTCTGCATAGCGGAATTCCACCCATGTATGAGTACCCCTGAAATACTGTCCTGCAGTTGCCGGATCGGTGAGTTTACGAATATAATAGCCATTTTTTGTACCGTTCCACGATTCTATTAAACCCTGACGTGTATCCAAACCACTTTTATATGGATCTTTATCTCCGGCATTTGCAAGAAAGTAACTGGTTTGAATTTTGTTTTCAGGTTCCAGTCCGGCTGCATCAGATGGTCTTTGTTGCCATGGTGCGCCATCATACAAAATTGAAGCGTAAAAACGGGGTTCGCGACCGTTATAAGGATTTCTTTCCGGATCAGCAGCCAGTTCAGCAGCAGTTGCAGTGCGTACTTCCATATCGCCCGGATTGTATTTATCCCATTGGAATTTTGTTCCGTCAGCCATTTCGTAACTTCTGACCAATGGTTCTGTCGGATTGTTGTTTCCCCAGTTGTGGTATCCGTTTGGTCCGTACCACAGGTTGGCATTGTTTACATTACCCCCTGTTAACGGGAACTGGATTCCCCAGATGGTTTCGCTATTCCAACCAGCTTTTTGAATAAAGTTACTAAAATAGGTATCAGCATATTTCTGGACATCAGCAGCAGATAATGGTGAAACCGGGTCTGTAGTTGAACCAACCAAAGAGAAAGATCCGTATTTTCCATCCATCACATCTTTTGCAGCATCGCGGGCTTGCTGTAATAATGCGGCCTGACTTCCTGCAGGAAATGAAACCAGGGTATTTGATGGTTCATAACCACCATTGGTAAGTTTACTGGCACAGAATAGCAAAACCCTTGATTTTAATGCACTGGCAGCAGCACGGTTGGCACGTCCCTGTTCAACGGTTGCAGGCAAATTGTCGATAGCGCTTTGGATATCTTTTAAAATAAAATCAAGTGTTTCCTTGATAGAAGACCTTTTGATTGTGAGATAATCTTCACCCAACATAAAAGCTTTATCCTGAAGAATAGCGCCACCATAAACCATTAAAAGTGTGGAATAATCATACGCCCTGATAAAATAAGCTTCACCTTTCATTTGTTTTTGAAGGGCTTCCTGACCTGGTTTTAAGGGCACTGCATCAATGTTATCCAGAATCTTGTTTACATTCTGAATGTTGGCATAAAGGTCAGTCCAACGCAAATATCCACCATGGTTAGTCTGGTCAAAATATTGCAGGTCATCAGGGCTCATGGTCCCTTTTATCATTACATACCTGGCTGGCCTGTGAATACAAAGAGTTTGGTCGGTACCTGAAACCAGGAGGTCTTCGCGGTTGCCAAGAATTCCATTGTCAGTATTGCCACCCATCCGGTCATAAGTTTTACCGAGGTATGCATTTACAACGTTTAAATCTGAAAATACAAGTTCTTCATTAAACGTATCAACTGCTTTTTGATCCAGAACATCTTCGCACGAAGTTGCCAGAAACAGAAGAACCGCAATTGTTAATATGTTATAAATTATTTTTTTCATATTCTAACTATTTATAAGTTAAATCATTATTAAAAAGTAATATTTGCGCCTATTGCAAATGTTTTCATCAGCGGATATACGCCAGGATTATTGGCTTCCGGATCCCAGATTTTATTTGCAGTATAGAGCAGTGCAAGGTCATTTCCTGATACGAATACATTTATTTTGGCAATACCCACTTTTGAGTAATAATTCGTGGGAATTGCGTAGTTTACTACCACATTTTTCAAGCGTAAGTAAGCACTGTTTTCGAGCCAGTAGGTACTGTTACGAACACCAGGTGACCAGTAAAGGTCATCGCGGTTGTATGCACGGGCAACATCAGTTTCGGTATTGGTAGGTGTCCAACGGTTGTCGAACTGCCACTGGTAGTAGTTACCTGCCTCACCACGACGGTTATCGTATTGTTTTTGTTTGTACACTTTGCCCTGTCCCTGTAACATAACAGTAAAAGTGAAACTTTTGTATGTTGCCTCGAAGTTGATACCGTAGAAAGAAAACGGATAGTCGTATTCATCAACTAAAATACGGTCATCATTGGTGATTTGGCCATCGCCTGATACATCTTCAAAAATAACGTCTCCAGGTTTTGCCCCTGATACATGAGGGGTCCCATCAACCTGAGCCTGATCTTTATAAATGCCAATGGCATTGTACATTAATAAAGCACCATAAGGATGCCCGGTCAATTGTTGCCATGGAACTGCTCTTTCAGGTTCGTCCATATAAACAATTTCGTTTTTATTGTAACTGAAATTACCACCAAAGTTGATGAACAGATCATCGTTTATCGCTTTGTGGATTCCTGCATCAACTTCAAATCCCTTGTTGTCAACAATACCTAAGTTTTCCTGTGGCAGCGAAAGACCTGTGAAGTTTGGAACTGAAGCATCTTTGGTAATCAAAATGTCTTCCCTTCTGTTCTTGAAAAACTCAGTATTCAAATGCAAAAGATCATTCAAAAATTTTGAATCGAAACCCAGGTTATAGGTAGTTTGTTTTTCCCATGTAATATTTGGATTGGCAATTGCAGGTGGGCCTACTGCTGTTCCAATTGCGCCACTGGTTCCAAATGTCATTCCGGTTGATAAATTGTATTTATCCATAAACTGGAAAGCGCTTCCCGGATCCATACCCATCATGCCGAATGATGCCCTGAGTTTAAAGTAATTGGCAAAAGAAAGGTTTTCTTTCCAGAAACTTTCTTCAGATGCACGCCATCCCAGCAAAACTCCGGGGAAATAACCCCAGCGGTTATCTTCAGGGAATTTTAGCGAACCGTCAGCGCGGAACACAACTTCGGCAAGGTATTTACCCTGATAATCGTATGTAGCACGACCAATAAACGATTTGCGTGCATAAATTGATGCATTTCCTTCCAGGTTCTGATCTTTGGCATTACCTGCATTCATGGTCTGAATGGTGGAAGAAATATAATATTTGCGAAATCCCCTGAAATAATTCCAGTCACTTTGGTATTGCTCGTATCCTGCAAATAAAGACATGTTGTGGTCGCCAACTGTTTTTACATAATTGACATTAAACATGGTTGTCTGGTTAATTGTACGGTCATAACGTTCACCGTTTTCAGGGGTTGAAAGACCTCTTGGTGTTGGTGTTAAAGGCATGTCGGTAATGTACCCGTCAGCGCCACGGGTTGCCTTATCCCAGTTGGGATAGTACAAAATCCAGGGTTGAAAGAATGCCTTGTTGTAATAGTTGGTAAGGTCGAAACTATAACTTCCGGTAAAGGATAATCCTTTAATAAACGGAACATCAATAGTTGCATTAAAAGTACTTAACAACCGGTATGTTTTCTGGTCATTTACGCCGGCGCTGAAAGTTTGTGTTTCAACCGGGTTATCACCATATTCAATATCCGGACCGGGATAGCGGCCTTCTTTGGTTGGCCAGTATGACCAGTTGGTGGGAACCAAACGGGTTGACTGACCCACAATGGCATCGGCGCTTTTGTATGGATACTGGCGGTCGTTCATAAATCCT
>Ga0210024_1004107_pt1 | contig 11616 bp, 14 predicted proteins | sample CryGeymeta201525_FD_183988 | JGI IMG/M metagenome (GOLD analysis project Ga0210024, IMG submission 183988) | Groundwater microbial communities from Crystal Geyser aquifers in Utah, USA - Crystal Geyser metaG 2015-25 (SPAdes) (version 2) | ecosystem: Environmental > Aquatic > Deep subsurface >... | reverse complement strand
GAGGAAACAGCCGCCGAGGCGGGCGATGCGCTCGACCAGCAGGGAGCGCGTATAGCCGCTGCTGTCGAAGATCAGAATGCCGATGTTGGGGTTCATGGAGTGACCGTGTCGCACAGTTTTTGCCGCAACGGCAGGCCGCCAGTCTGCACCGAGGTCAGCAGGGCGCAGGTGTCGTAGCCCTGTTCGCGCAGGCGCGCCTCGATCGCAATCAGGTCGGGCGCAGCCAGCAGCGGTGCGCGCGCCAGGATCCAGGCATAGGTGCGATCGGGATGGCCGACCACGGCATAGCGATAGTCTTCGGCCAGATCGATGACCCAGTAGTCGCCGCCCAGCAGATAGAGCCAGCCGAACAGTTTGACGAAAGTGACTTCAAGTTTGGCTTGGCTGGTTTTGTCCGCCACGCGCGCCTGACCCTTTGCGATTTTGATCTTGCCGTCGGCGGTGGTGCAGCGGTTGGTGACGCCGATGCGTTCACCGTCGCGCCGATATTCGGCGGAAGCGTCGCGCGCGCAGTCGCGCTGGAAAAATTGCGGGATGCTGGCAATCTCGTGCCAGGTACCGAGATAACGATCCAGATCGACATTGTCCACGGCGGCAAGCGGCTGCGCCCAGAGCGCAAGCGGCAAGGAGAGGAACAGGCCGCAACCCAACTGACTCAGGCGTAGCCGCAGAGCCGAGGCGTCAAGCATGGGCCGCCCTCCACGCGTTCAACGCGGCGCTCAATTCGTGCAGCGGATCCATGATCTCCACGCCGTCGATGGCATCACGCAAAGGCTTCGCGCCCGCACCGCCCGCCCACAGTGCCACGGCAGGCGGCAGCGCTTGACGCATTTGTTGCAAGCCGGTCTTTGCCTGCGGTCCGCCAAACGCCGCGCTGAAAGAAAGCACGACGATGTCGGCCTGGTGGGCTGCGCTGGCGCCAACGATCTCCTGCGCCGGTGTCTGGGTACCCAGCATCACGCAATTCGCCCCGGCCATGCTCAAAATCGCTTGCGCCATCAACAAGCCAAGCGAATGCTCTTCGCCCGGCAGGGTGGTGAGAAGGATGCGCGGCGAGGCCGTCGCGTCATGGATACCGCTGATCGCATTGCGCAGGACGTGCACGATCTGGTCGCTGTACAGGTGTTCCTCAAAGATGCGGATCTCGTTGCGCATCCAGGCTTCGCCCACCAACCGGTTGAGCGGAATCAGTGTCTTGGACAAAAAATCATCCAGTCCCAGTTGCAGTAACAAACGATTCAGGCGAATGCGCAGCGATAGCGCCTGGTGTGTTTTGATCAATTCTGCCAGCGCCACAACTTCGGGTGAGTATTCACTCGCTACGGGCACTGCCTGCGGCAGCAAGTCATGCAGCTCTTCCAGGCTTAATCCAACCACCTTCGCGGGGCGTAACCCATTGCTCAACAAACGTTTTATCAATCTCAGTTGTTCCACCTGCGGTTGCGGATAGAGGCGCTCGTCGCGCTCGTCGCGCACCGGAATGGGGAAGCCATAGCGGCGCTCCCAGACGCGCAAAGTGTCTTTCCCGATGCCCGTATCGCGCTCCACGCTGGCGATGTCGAAGAGGAGTGAGTTCACATTATGTCCTAGACAAAGTTGACATCTAAACTAGATTCACCCTATTATCGCGCCAACTAATCTAGTTTGTCTAGGACGAAATAAAGAAAATGACAAAGCAAGCCCAACAAATCGCAGTCATCGGCTCGGGTATTTCCGGCCTTGCCTGCGCTTATCGTCTAGGACAAGCGGGCCATCGGGTCACCTTGTATGAAGCAGCCGATTACTTTGGCGGACACACGCATACGGTGGATGTCAGTCTGGGCGGTATCACTTACGGGGTCGATACGGGCTTCCTCGTGTTCAACCACCAGACTTACCCGAACCTGGTCAAGTTGTTCGCCGAACTTCAGGTCGAAACCGTGCCGACCGACATGTCGTTCTCGGTCAAACATGCGCTGGCGCAGCGCACCCTGGAATGGGCAGGCGGCAATCTGGACACCGTGTTCGCCCAGCGGCGCAATCTGTTCAGCCCAAGTTTCTGGGGCATGTTGCGCGACATCCTGCGTTTCAACCGGGATGCCACCGAACTGGCGGCCGCGTCGTCGCATCCCGATGCAAGGCTTTCACTGGGGGATTTTCTGACGCGACACCATTATGGTGCGGCTTTCCGCGATTGGTACCTGTTGCCAATGGCGGGCTGCATCTGGTCCTGTCCCACTGCGCAGATGCTGGATTTTCCCGTGACCACCTTCGCGCGCTTCTGCCATAACCATGGCCTGCTGCAGGTGAGTGGCCGGCCGCAGTGGTGGACGGTGAAAGGCGGAGCGCGCCATTACGTGGACAAGATGCTGGCCGGCATCGCGGACACACGCCTGAACACGCCGGTGGTTGGCATTACGCGGACCGATCTGGGCAGCAAGCGGCGGGTGTGCGTGGATACCCAAAGCGGTCAGGATTACTTCGATCACGTCGTGCTGGCAACGCATAGCGACCAGGCACTCAAGCTGCTGCGGGATGCTTTTCCGTCAGAACAGCGCGTCCTCTCAGCCATCAGCTACCAACCCAATCGTGCCGTGTTGCATACCGACACCCGCTGCCTGCCCGGCTTGCGCAAGACCTGGTCGGCCTGGAATTACCAAAGCCGCAGTGGCCGCGAGCCGCAAGTGTGCGTGCATTACCTGATCAACACATTGCAACCCCTGCCGTTCAAGGAGTCGGTGATTGTTTCTTTGAATCCCATTGATGCGCCCGACCCGGCCAAGGTCATCGCCGAATTCGATTATGCGCATCCCGTCTTTGATGCCGCCGCGATTGAGGCGCAAGGCAATCTCGATCTGATCCAGGGGCACCACAACGTTTGGTATGCGGGGGCGTGGACGGGATATGGCTTCCATGAAGATGGCCTGAAATCCGGGCTTGCGGTGGCACAGTCGATTGACAAGGCGAGCAGGAAAAATGGCTAGCGCGCAACTCTGTTTCGGCAAAGTACATCACACCCGGCTGCGGCCGGTGCGCAACGCGTTCAACTACGGCGTGTATTTCCTGCGCCTGCCTTTGCGCAGTCTTGAAGGCAAGACACCGGCCACGCGCTGGTTCTCGCGCAACCGTTTCAACCTGCTGTCTTTCCATGACCGGGATCACGGCGACGGCAACCACCCTTTGCTGCCATGGATCGACGGCGTGCTGGCGCGCAACGGCATTCACGATGCGGACGGCGAAGTCTGGCTGCAAACCTTTCCGCGCGTGCTGGGCTATGTGTTCAACCCGGTGTCGTTCTGGTTCTGCCATCGCGCGGACGGCGCGTTGCGCGCTGTGCTGTGCGAAGTCAGCAACACTTTTGGCGAGCGTCATTGCTATCTGCTGGATGAAGGCGGGCCGATCGGCAACAGCAGCGAGATGACGGCGAAAAAGATTTTCCATGTATCGCCGTTTTGCCGCATCGAAGGCCATTACCGCTTCCAGTTCATTCGCCATCCGCGCGCCGACAGTGAAGACACCCTGGCGCGCATCGACTACCACGATGCACAGGGCAAGCTGTTGCTGACCAACATCAGCGGCAGTTCGCGCGCATTGACCGATCGCAACATCGCGTTGGCCATGCTGAGTTTTCCCCTGATGACTTTCATGGTCATCGCGCGCATCCACTGGCAGGCATTGAAGCTGTGGATCAAAAAAGTGCCGTTCCAGCGCAAACCATTACCCCCGACCGAGGAGTTGAGCAAATGAATACCAAGACAATCACCGCCGAGAGCAATCCTGCGAGTCGCCGGCACACGGACGCGCGTATGCGCCGCTATCCGGCCCGCGTCCGGCTGATCCTCAAGATGCTGACGCAACTGCAACAGGGCGCATTGCACCTGCAACTGCCCGATGGCGAGAGCCTGCATTTTGGCGACGGCAGCTATCCGATTTCACTGCATCTGCATGACTGGGAGATGTTCGACGCAGTGATGAAGGCGGGCGATATCGGCTTTGCCGAGACCTATATCAAGGGCGGCTGGACGACCGACAATCTGACCGGCCTGATCGAGCTGTTCGTGCGCAACCGGCAACAGGTCGAGGCGCTGATCTATGGCACCTGGTGGGGCAGTCTGCTGCATCGCGCGCGTCACCTGTTCAACCGCAACAGCCGCAGCGGGAGCCGCAGGAACATTCACGCACACTATGACATCGGCAACGATTTTTACCGCCTCTGGCTGGACCCGTCGATGACCTACTCCAGCGCACTCTTTAGTCACGCCGGCAGTGATGATTTGCAACACGCGCAACAGGTCAAGTATCGGCGCATCCTCGAACAATTGCGGGTGGCGGCAGGCGCGCACATTCTGGAAATCGGCTGCGGCTGGGGCGGTTTTGCCGAGACGGCGATCCGGGAGGCGCGGGCCACGGTGCACGGGCTGACCCTTTCGACCGAGCAACTGCACTACGCGCAACAGCGACTGGAGCATGCGGGGATGGCCGCACAGGCCGATCTGCGCCTGATGGATTATCGCGACAGCGACGGACAATACGACGCCGTCGCATCCATCGAGATGTTCGAGGCGGTGGGCGAGGCGTATTGGCCGGGCTACTTTGCGTGCCTTGCGCGCAACCTGAAGTCCGGCGGCCGGGCGTGCATTCAGACCATCGTCATTGCCGATGAACTGTTCGCGCGCTACCGTACCGGAACAGATTTCATCCAGCAGTACATCTTCCCCGGCGGCATGCTGCCGTCGCCCGCTGTTTTCCGCGCGCAGGCGGAGAAACAAGGGTTGCGGGTGGTGGATGAATTCCGTTTTGGCCCGGACTACGCGCGCACCCTGGTGGCCTGGCGTGAAGCGTTCAAAGCGCAACGGGACGCGGTGCGGGCGCAAGGCTTCGACGAGCGCTTCCTGCGCACCTGGGAGTTTTACCTGTGCTACTGCGAGGCGGGCTTCCGCGCGGACAGCATCAACGTCATGCAATTCACCCTGGAAAAATAATGCCGCGCGCGCGAATCATGGCGGCCTGCCTGACCCTGTTGTTGACAGGGCCGGGCGTCGCGCAGGCCAACACGCTGCCGCGCGAAGTGGAACACTCGATTCCGGCCGCGCAGCTGAATGGACAGGGCAGCTATCGCTGGTTTGGTCTCAAGCTGTATGACGCCTATTTGTGGTGCGAGACCAGACCCGCGCGGGCGGCGCAGGTGTGGCGCACGCCATTCGTGCTGGAGCTGGTGTATGCCAGAAATTTAAGCGGTCAGCGCATCGCCGAGGCGAGCATCGGCGAGATGCGGAAGCTGGGGCGGGGCACGCCGGGCCAGCAAGCCGAGTGGCTGCGCTGGATGAGTGAAATTTTTCCGGATGTGCAGGAAGGCACGCGCTTGAGCGGGGTCTTCCTGCCCGGCAAGGGGATTCGTTTCTATCGCGACGGGGAGTTGCTGAAAGAAATCGCCGATGCCGAATTCGCGCAGGCGTTCTTCGCCATCTGGCTGGATGAACAGGGCAGCGCGCGCAACCTGCGGCGCAAATTGCTGGGGCAACTGCCATGAACAGCCCAAGCCGCAGCCAGTTGTTCAATTACGCCGGGTTCGGCTTGCCGCTGGCGATGGTGGCACTGCCGATCTACGTTCTGGTGCCGCAGTTTTATGCCGCGCAATTTGGCCTCTCGCTCGCCCTGATTGGCGGCGCGCTGCTGCTGGCGCGGGTGCTCGATGCCTTCATCGATCCGCTCATCGGCGTGTGGCTGGACCGCCGCGGCGGCGCATATGTCAGCGGTCTGCAATGGTCGCTGCCCATTCTGCTGCTCGGTTTCATCTCCCTGTTCCATCCGCCGGAGGCTTTTGCCGAAGTCGTTTTTTTCTGGTTTTTGTGCGCGATGATTACCGTTTATTTCGGCTTCAGTCTGGCCAGCATCGCTTATCAAAGCTGGGGTGCGGCGCTGACCCAGAGCCGGGCGCAGCGCACCCGCATTACCGGTGCGCGCGAAGTTGCCGGTTTGCTCGGATTGATTATCGCCGCAGGGCTTTCCAGTGCGGCCGAACCCGCCTGGCTCACGCTCGCCTTTGTCCTCACCCTGCTGTTCACAGCCTGGCGTTTGCTGGCTCATGCGCCGCGCCCCGCGCGGCCGCCACGTGCAGAACCCGGCACGCTGGGGAGTTGGCAGGTGCTGCGCGGCAACCGCAAATTCCGCTGGCTGTTCGCGGTGTTCATGCTCAACGGCATTGCCGCCGCGATTCCCGCCACACTGTTCCTGTTCTTCGTCAACGACCGCCTGCTGATGGCGCAGTACGCGGGCGCCTTTCTGCTGCTGTATTTCATCGCCGGCGCAGCCTCCATGCCGCTGTGGGTGGCGCTGGCCAAAAACCGCGGGGAAAGATTTGCGTGGTTGTGGGCGATGTTGCTCGCCATCGGCACCTTTGTCTGGGCCTATTTTCTCGGCGCGGGCGAGGTGGCGGGCTTTGCCTTGATTTGCCTGCTGTCCGGTGCGGCACTCGGTGCGGACCTGGCCCTGCCGCCCGCGCTGCTCGCAGCCGTGATCGGTGCGGCAGGGCACAGCAGTCAGCACGAGGGCGCCTATTTTGGGGTGTGGAATTGGGCAACCAAGATGAATCTTGCGCTGGCGGCGGGCATTGCGCTGCCCGCACTGCAATTTATGGGTTATGGCGTCGGCACAACGGATGCAAACAGTTTGCACGCGCTGGCTATCGGCTATGCCGTGCTGCCTTGTGTGCTGAAGATTATGGCGGCGCTGCTGTTATGGCGCTCGCCGTTGAGCGGGGTGTGATCATGCAAAGGAGAATGAAAAATGAACTGGAAAAATGGCGTGGCCATGTTGATGGGGGTGCTGATGCTGTCCGCCTGTAGCACCACCGATGTGAGCCGATACGCGCAAGAGAAACCCGCGCTCGACATGCGGCAATACTTCAACGGCACCGTCGATGCGTGGGGCATGTTCCAGGATCGCAAGGGGCGGATCGTCAAGCGCTTCACGGTCGTGATGCATTGCTCGTGGCAGGGCGACGTGGGGACGCTGGATGAGGACTTCTCCTATTCCGACGGCACAAAGCAGAAGCGCGTGTGGACGCTGAAGAAACAAGCCAACGGCCAATATATCGGCACGGCGGCGGATGTGGTGGGCGAAGCGGTTGGCAAGGTGGCGGGCAATGCGCTGAACTGGAAGTATGTGCTGGCGCTGCCGGTGGATGACAAGATTTACCACGTGAACTTTGACGACTGGATGTTCCTCATGGACGACCGGGTGATGCTCAACCGCGCGGTAATGAGCAAGTTCGGCTTCCGTCTGGGTGAAGTCACGCTGTCGTTCCGCAAACGGCCATGAATCCAAAAATAAAAGACTGGCGCGGGCTGCGCGTGTGGGTCATCGGTGCCTCCAGCGGCATCGGTGCCGAAACGGCGCGATTGTTGTTGCAGCGCGGGGCACGCGTTGCGCTGTCCGCACGCAATGCGGACAACCTGGCGAACGTGGCAGCAGAAAACCCGCAGTCAATGGTGTTGCCGCTCGACGTCACCGATGCGCCGAGTGTGTTGCGCGCGCGCGACGAACTGCTGGCGCAGTGGGGCGGCATCGATCTGGGATTGGTGGTGGCAGGCGGCTACCAGAAAATGCGTGCGGATGATTTTGATCTGGCTGCCGCGAAGCGGATGGTGGAACTGAATGTCAACGGGGTGTTGAATTGCTTGAATGCCCTGTTGCCCACGCTGCTGGCACAAGGGCGCGGCGGCATCGGCATCGTATCGTCGGTGGCAGGGCTGAGCGGTTTGCCGCAGGCGCTCATCTATGGCCCGACCAAGGCGGCGCTGATCAACCTGTGCGAATCGTTGTATCTCGATCTGCATGCGCGCGGCATCGGCGTGACTCTCATCAATCCGGGATTCGTGGCGACGCCGTTGACGGCGAAGAATGAATTTTCCATGCCGGCGCTGATTTCGGCCGAGACGGCAGCGCGGGAAATCTTGCGCGGCATCGGGCGCGGCGAATTCCACATCCACTTTCCAAAACGCTTTACCAACTGGCTGCGCCTGCTGCGTCTGCTGCCGTATCGCTGGTATTTTTATCTGATTCATAAGGTGACCGGACTATGACGCATCAGACGCAGCTGCAAAACGTTATCCGTTTTTTTGAAAGCGTGTCGCCGGAGAGCGTAAAGGACATTCCGCAACTTTACAGCGCCGACGCCTATTTCAAAGACCCATTCAATGAGGTGCGCGGCGAGCCCGCCATCAGCGCCATCTTCGTGCACATGTTCGAGCAGGTGGATGCGCCGAGATTCAAAATCGAACGCAGCATCCTGCAAGACGACGATGCATTCATCGTGTGGGATTTTTCATTCCGCATGAAAGTCTCTTGCCAGACACTCACCCTTCACGGCTCGACGCATTTGCGTTTCAACGCGGCACACCAGGTCATGTATCACCGCGACTATTGGGATGCCGCCGAGGAGTTGTATGAAAAGATTCCCGTGTTGGGAAGTCTGATGCGGTTAATCAAGCGCCAGGCGAGGCGTTAATCTGAGAGGAAATGAAAATGAAAAACATGCTCATGCTGTTTGCTGTACTGGCTGCCCCCGGCGCTTTTGCCGCCGACTGCACCGCCTTGCTCGATCGCATCCTCACCACTTTGCAGGGAGAAAAGATCAATTTGTGCCAATACGCGGGCAAGCCGATCTTGGTGGTCAACACGGCCAGCAAATGCGGCTACACCCCGCAGTTCGAACAACTGGAAGCGATGTACGGCCGATACAAACAGCAGGGTTTGCTGGTGATCGGATTTCCTTCCAATGATTTCCGCCAGGAATTCGCGAAAAACGGCGAGATCGCCCAATTCTGCAAACTCACCTATAAAGTCAAATTTCCGATGAGCGAGCCGGGCAGCGTATCCGGCAAGCATGCCAATCCATTCTTCAAGGCGCTGGCCAAAACGACGGGCGAAGAACCCACCTGGAATTTCCACAAATATCTCATCGCACCGGACGGCAAGACCGTGCACAGTTTTGCCACGCCCGTGGAGCCGGACAGTCCCGAGATTCTGCAAAAGATCGAAGCGATGCTGCAGTGAACCGGCACCGGGGAGATTGGAGATGATCAATGCCACGCTCACACTGACGCGCACTGCCAGTGACGGCGGAGAAATGTACCGCAAATATTTCATCGTTGCCGATTTCGGCAGCCGGCGCGGTCAGGGCGCCTCCAGCATCATCCCGCTGTCGGTGGGAGCGCCGATGCCGTCATCCGAACATCTCTGCGTGCAAGGGGGTGAAGACGAGGCATTGCTCGGTGCCATCGAGGCGCTCAAGGCGCTGGACGGAAATGCGGGATTCTCCGCAGCAATCAACCTTGAGCCTGATTGATGAATGACCGACGCGCCTTCCGTGGCGGCGGATACCGACGGAATAGCCAACCTTCGCCCGGGGCGATTGATTGAGTCTGCGCCCGCCGATTTTCCCGAACGTGATGCACCCATTCCATGCGCCACGCCCGATGCATGCACCACCCAATCCTTTTTCCGTGTCCATCGAACATCCCAACTGGTTGATTTCAGGAGCATTGGATCGTGGCACGGGTTTTGCTGAATTCCAGACAGATCAGACATGAGGTGGCACTATGCAAGAATTCAGTTCAAACAGTTATTCCGGCATTATCGAAACCCATGTTGCGCTGATAAGCGATGCAGGGAGTGTGGCGCGGCGTTTGAGTTTGTATGTCGGCAACAGGCTGGGTCATCTGCTTGGCCGAATGCATAAAGCAACTTCCTTGTCTCCTGCCACTGTTCGCGCGAGCAGGCGTGAAGTGGCGATCAAGTACTTTGGCCGTGGTAGCGAATGGATGAGGATGACGATGGTTATCCCCGACGGGCGCTATACGCTCGGGCAGTTGATGTGTAGCTTGTATAAACGCGGCGATGGCTGGGTGGACCGGCTGGATGACAGCGAGTTGGCGTGCACAGTGAATGGCCGTGACGCCAAGTTGTTCGATACGATCGAGCCGGGTGCCGAGATTCGCATCGCCCTGAGAAAATCGACTTTCGAAGCACCCGCGCGGCGCGGATGAACACCGAAATCATCCACACCGCAATCGACAGGCCGCATGTTTGTGTTGGCGGCCAGTGTTCTGCGCATTTGGCTGGCGACGACTCTTAAGAAAGGTCTGATTAAGTCCGTCACACCGGTGAGGGCCGGTGTCCAGTCCATCAAAAACACTGGATTCCGGCCTTCGCCGGAATAACGAATGAGGACTTAATCAGAGTTTCCTTAACTCTGGTTGGCCTACTTCTTCCCGGCCTGCCCCAGCTTGCGCCAGGTCTCCAGCAGGGTATCCGGATTGAGCGACATGGTCTGGATGCCGATCCCCATCAGCCATTGCGCGAAGTCGAAGTGGTCGGATGGGCCCTGGCCGCAGATGCCGACGTATTTGCCTTTGCGGTTGCAGGTCTCGATGGCCATCTTGAGCAGGGCTTTCACCGCATCGTCGCGCTCGTCGAAACGGTCGGCGACCAGGCTGGAGTCCCGATCCAGACCCAGCGTCAGTTGCGTCAGGTCGTTGGAGCCGATGGAGAAGCCGTCGAAGTATTCGAGGAACTGTTCCGCCAGCAAGGCGTTGGAGGGGATCTCGCACATCATGATCAGGCGCAGGCCGTGCTCGCCGCGCTTGAGGCCGTTCTTCTCCATGGTCTCGACCACTTCGCGTGCCTCGCCCACGGTGCGCACGAAGGGGATCATCAGCTCGACGTTGGTGTAGCCCAGTTTCTCGCGCACGCGCTTCATCGCGCGGCATTCCAGTTCGAAGCAGTCGCTGAAATTGGCGGCGACGTAACGCCCCGCGCCGCGGAAGCCGATCATCGGGTTCTCTTCCACCGGCTCGTATAGTTCGCCGCCGAGCAGTTTGCGGTATTCGTTCGACTTGAAGTCGGACAGGCGCACGATGACCTTCTTCGGCCAGAATGCTGCGGCCAGTGTGGCGACGCCCTCGGTGATCTTCTCCACGTAGAACTCGACCGGGTCGGCATAACCGGCGGCACGTTGCATCACCGCATCATGCAGCTTGCCCGGCAACTTGTTGTATTCAAGCACCGCCTTGGGGTGGATGCCGATCAGGTTGTTGATGATGAATTCGAGCCGCGCCAGACCAACGCCGGCAGAAGGGAGTTGCGCGAATTCAAAGGCCAGGGTCGGGTTGCCCACGTTGAGCATCAGCTTCACCGGAATCTGCGGCAGTGCCGCTTCGCTGTGCACGACCACTTCGAACGGCAGTTCCCCGTGATAGACAAAGCCGGTATCGCCCTCGGCGCAGGAAACGGTGACGGACTCGCCATCCTGCAGGGTGGTGGTCGCATGGCCGCAACCGACGATGGCGGGGATGCCGAGTTCGCGCGCGATGATGGCGGCGTGGCAGGTGCGCCCGCCGCGGTTGGTGACGATGGCGGCAGCCTTTTTCATCACCGGTTCCCAGTTGGGGTCGGTCATGTCGGTGACCAGGATGTCGCCCGCCTGCACCTTGCCCATCTCTTCCGGGCCGGTCACGATGCGCACTTTGCCCACGCCGATCTTCTGCCCGATGGCACGGCCTTCCACCAGCACATCGCCGCGCCGTTGCAGACGGTATTTTTCCGTATTGCCGACAGACGCCGTATTCGATTTCA
>Ga0210024_1004105_pt1 | contig 11617 bp, 11 predicted proteins | sample CryGeymeta201525_FD_183988 | JGI IMG/M metagenome (GOLD analysis project Ga0210024, IMG submission 183988) | Groundwater microbial communities from Crystal Geyser aquifers in Utah, USA - Crystal Geyser metaG 2015-25 (SPAdes) (version 2) | ecosystem: Environmental > Aquatic > Deep subsurface >... | reverse complement strand
AGTCTTACCCAGTCAATAATGGTACTGAAAATGGAGTATTTCTAAACGAAGGATGGTACTGAACTTGTTTTAATTCTTTTACCAAAAGACAGTATCAATCTCTTTTCTAAAGAAACGCAAACCGTCACAATGGTGATTGTATGAAGATCAACATGGACGATTCGCGTTTAACTAATGTTACCCAACTTAAGGAATTTTTAAAAGCCTCCCAAGGAATGGCGGTATCTTTGGAGGAGGCAACCATTGAGGAAAAGTATTCCTTCATTGTGGGGTGTACCCCATATACTAAGAACATATTCTAAGAATTCGGAATAATATTTTTAATAATATTAAAATTAGATTATGTTTAAAAAAGTACCAATCCAAACCAAAGAGGAAATTCTTGCTAAGGTTAAGAATGGGGAAACAGTTATTACTGTTGCCAATCAATATGGCATCAGTCCTAAAACTATTTATGCCTGGTTAAGGAATTCTGTTAAACCTGATATTTCCATCCTTGAGGTCAACAGATTAAGACGGGAGAATGATGAGCTTAAAAGAATAATTGGTATTGTTACTCTAGAGCTGGAGAGAGGGAAAAAAAATAACCATAGTTAAAAACTCTAATAATAAAAGATTAATAGGAAAGTGTATGGGGATAAACACTAAAAATATATATAACCAAAACAAAAAGGAAGGAAAAGATTTACTGATTAAAGACCAAATAGAAAATGTCTTTAAAACTCACCCTGCTTATGGCCACCGGAGACTGGCTCTTGAACTTAAAATGAATAAAAAGAAGATAAGAAGGATAATGAAAAAATATCATTTAAAACCACCAAGGTTATGGTATCAAAAGAAATACTTGACCAAACCAAATAACAATTACAAAAATGAATTTAACAATTTAATAAAAGAAATAAAGTTCCCAAAAGAAAATGAAATTTGGGCATCTGATTTAACTTACATTAAATTTAAAGATATGTTCATTTATTTATCAGCCGTTTGTGATATCTCGAATAATGAAGTTGTTTCCTGTAATTTAGGCAACAGACATGATTCAGTCTTAGTTTTAAAAACAATTAAAGAAGCAATAAAGAAATATAACCAGTTGCCTAAATATTTCCATTTTGACAGAGGGACAGAAAACCTAAATGAAAATTGCATTAATTTCTTTAAAGACAATAATATTCAAATATCAGTATCAGATCCGGGGAGTCCCTGGCAGAACGGACACGCAGAATCCTTCTTCAGTAGATTAAAGGGAGAAACAGGAGACCTAAACAGATTTGAAGATTTGGGAGAATTGACAGAATATATTTACCATTACATAAATTATTACAATAATGACAGAATTGTTACCAGATTAAAAACCAGTCCCATTAAATACAAAAATCAATTACAAAATCAGAGAATGTGTTCTTGAAAAATGGGGTACTTGACATTTAAATTGTAAAAAAGGAGAAAGGGCAAAGAGGAAAATTGATCCCCAGATAAAAATCTGGATTTGGGAAGAAAGAGAAGAAAATAAAAATTGTTGTGGTCAAAAGATTAGAAAATATCTTTTTGATGAACACAAAATAAGTCTTTCAGTTAAGACAATTTACAAAGTACTAAGCGAGAAATATAAGCTCAGGAGCAAATGGAAGAAAAATCAGATAAGAGGGCCTGTTCCACATGCCACCAAACCTCGTGAAGTAATCCAGATGGACTCTGTGGACTTTGGAGATATATTTGCTTTCACCGGCATAGACATTTTTAGTAAAGAAGCTGAGGTTGCTCTTTACCCAAGCCTAACTGCAGCTGATGGACTGAGATTCCTAAATTATTCATTTGAGGACAGATTTAAACATACCAATTTACTTCAGACTGATGGTGGGCCTGAATTTAAGGCTGAGTTTAGTCAAAATGTATTTAAGTATGCAGACAGACTGAGGCGTGCCAGACCATACAAGAAAAATGAACAGAGTTTCATTGAAAGTTTTAACAGAACTTTAAGAAAAGAGTGTTTTGGGTGGAGTAAATATAAAGAAAAAGACATACCAACATTAGAAACTGAGTTGTACAATTACTTAAATTATTACCATATGAAGAGAGCACATCTTGGACTTAACCTTAAAACACCCAATCAGTTCTTAAAAGATTACCTAGTGGCGGATATTTAAGTAAACATACCGGTTAGAAGTAAGAAGAAAATTATCGGAAAGTCTCGCTCAAAACGAATAATAAAGTGAAGTATCTCTTTTTATACTGTCCAAAATGTCTTATTTAGCCTTAAATATGATACACTTGGAATAATTGCCTATGGGACTAAACGGTACCAGACCCGTATGCTCAGCCAGTAAGAAGAAGAAAGAGGTCGGGAGGTAGCGCTTGCTCTCCGCCAGCTGGCGGAGAGTTAATCAAATGAAGTTCGACCACGTCAAACGTGGGTCGTTCCATTTTTTGTAAACAGTCAGCCAAGATTGCCATTAAGATTTTAAAATTCCACGGGTGTGAAGCTATCCGAGTTATCCGACCTTCAAGGTGTGAAATTATTTTAGTGAAGCAATATATTTCGCTATTTTTTCGTAATATCTGGCCCAAACAGGAATTCTTTCTTCATACGGATACTCGGCAAAAGTCCGGGTTTCACCTTTAAATTTTAAAAATTTATCCCAAGGTTGAATAAACACTTGATCTCCTTTAAGACTTTCACTAACTTCAATATCATATCTTTCAACAAAAGTAACCGGTTCTTTGCCAGGTTCTCCAAAAGAAATCGCGCATTCAAAATAGCCACTTCTGTCTTTAAAAGGTTTTAAAATCTCCAATAACTTTTCTGGTGGTACAGTTTTTTCGAGATATGAAGTGAAAGGTCCGGGAAAGCCTAAAGCATTAAAATACAGTGAGGCGTCTTCTCTGACGATAGGTATTTTCAATTCATTGGAAGCTTGAATAACGGTGAATTCGGCAATTTCCTTACTGGTAACAGCTTGAATTTCAGGAAACTCTTTGCCAATGAATTCATATTCTATTCCGTATTTTGGAAAGACAAAATCAACAACTTTTATTTTACCTTTGTTTCTGGTGATTACTCCGACTTTCATTATTAGAAATTTTTCTTAATTTTAAATTTTCAGACGGGAAAGGGTTTCCTTTTTGCCTAAAATTTCCGCCGACTGGGTAATTGGGGGAGTAAAACGGGAGCCGGTCAAGGCAATTCTTAATGACATATAAAAATCCTCTGTTTTCCATTTTTTTTCTTCAATCAATTTGGTTAATGATTCCTGAATTTTTTCATTAGTCCAGTTTGACAAATTACCTAAAACTTCACTTGCCGCTTTCAAATGCTCTTCATAAAGCAAATCTTTAAATAAAGCTTTATCCACTGAAGGCTTTTTGAAGAAAAATCCGGCTAAAGCAGAAAAGTCCGAAAGTTTAACGATTCTGTCTTTAATAATGGGAATTATTTTCCCAATTTTATCTTCAGGATATCTCCCTTCGTAGAATTTATTAATTAAGGTCTTAAGCTTTTCGTCTTTAGTTTTCCTTATATAATAACCGTTGAACCAGTCCAACTTTACCCGGTTAAAAACGGGGTTGGCAATTTGCAACTGACCTTTTTGAAAATTATCAACAAATTCTTGCAAGCTGAAAATCTCCCGATTGTCCTTCGGCGCCCAACCGATAAGCATGACAAAATTCAAGAGCGCTTCGGGCAAATAGCCTTCCTTGAGAAAATCTTCACTACTAACGCTTCCTTTTCTTTTGGATAATTTTCCACCCTCCGGTTCTAAAATATCGGTCAAATGACAAATTTCCGGACGGGGAAAACCCAAATAGTCCATTAATAACAAATGCGCCGGAGTACTGGGAAACCAACCATGACCCCGAATAACATGACTAATTTTCATCAAAAAATCATCCACCACTGCCGCCAAGTGATAAGTGGGAAAACCATCTGATTTTAAGAGCATCACTTCGTCCACAAACCGAGTTTCCCATTTAATTTCTTTCTTGGTGATAAAATCAATAAATGAAATTTCCCCTTTATCCGGAACCCGAAGACGAACTGCCGGTTTAATACCTTTAGCAATTTTTTCCGCTGACTCTTTGGCGGTCAAATCCCGGCAGGAATCACGCAGTTTGATTTGGCCTTTATCATACTCACTTTCTCTTTCTTCAACTGTTTGCCGCTGGCAAAAACAGTAGTAAGCATTACCCTGTTTGATCAGCTGATCAGCATATTTCTGATAAATACCCAAGGCTGTTCTTTCCGACTGAATATAAGGTTCATCTGGGCCTCCCACCAAAGGTCCTTCGTCCCAATTTAAACCGAATTTTTTTAAAATTTCATAAATTTTTTCTGTTGATCCGGAAACAAAACGATTACGGTCAGTATCTTCAATTCTCAGCAAAAATTTACCCTGCCTGCCGGCAGGCAGGCCGTTTGAACTTTTTGCCATCGCATAAGAATAAAGGGCAGTTCTCAAATGCCCAAGGTGAAGATCCCCGGTCGGACTGGGAGCAAATCGCGTACGAACTTCGATCATTATAAATTAATAAATAATCCGTTAATATTAAATTCGTTAATCTAATTAAGATTGATTTTACCTCAATTTCTGAATATACTCAATTAGATATGGCCTCTTTAACACAAACCGCTTATTTATCGCGAAAAATTATTAAATTTGGTTCACTTGGCTTGGTTGCTTTCTTAATTTTGCGGGGGCTTTTCATTTCTTTTCAAACTTACTGGAAAAAAGCCCATCCGGCGCCGCCTCCCCCACCGACAGTAGCTTTTGGCAAACTGCCGGCGCTTTCTTTCCCCAGTCGGGAGGGTCTGCCAACTTTAAGTTTTAAATTAGAAACCATTTCCGGAACTTTTCCTAAACAAGCGACCCAAGCAAAAGTTTATTTTATGTCTCAACCGGCCGCTAATTTACTTGCTTGGGATAATACCAAAACTTGGGCAAAAAAGTTAGGCTTTGCCAATAATCCGGAAGCGACCGATAAATTTGCCTATCGTTTTTCCGATAGTGATTCTCCACCAACAATTTTGGATGTTAATGTTCTCACTAAAAACTTCCATCTTTACTATGATTGGAAAAACGACTTGGGAATTATTTCTCTGGGAAATCCCCCGCAGGATAGTGCCGCCATTGCTAATGCCAAAAGTTTTCTACAGGGAGCAGACGCCTTAACTGATGATCTTTCTCAAGGTACGGCTGAGACGATTTATTTAAAATATAAAAATGGAGATTTGATCAAAGCCATTTTTTATTCCGAGTCAAATTTTACTAAAGTAAACTTATTTAGAGCAAATATTGATAATCTTAAGGTTTTGCCGCCGAATCCCAAAGATGCCAATATTTCTATTTTTTTTGGTCCTTCCGACAGCCGCAATAAAGGAATTTTGGAAGTGAAATACACTCACGCGCCGGTTTCTTTTGAAAATTACGCCACTTATCCTCTAAAAAATATCAGTATTGCCTGGAAAGAATTAATGGAAGGAAAGGGTTTTATTGCTAATTTAGGCAACAATCCGCAAGGAAAGATAACTGTTAGAGACGCTTACTTAGCTTATTATGACAGTGAAGAAGCCCAAAATTTTCTGCAACCGGTTTTTGTCTTTGAAGGTGATAATGAATTTTTTGGTTATGTTCCGGCAATTAGTGATAACTGGCAGGAACAAGCTTCTGCCAAGTAAAGTTGGTAAAAATCCACTCAATTAATTTTTTTGTTTCGCCAAAACGGTCTTTACTGCCTAAAATTACGGTTAAAACTTTTTCCCCGTTTCTTTCCGTTAAGGTGATTAAACACTCTCCGGCATTTTCCGTCCAACCGGTTTTAACGCCGACCACTCCTTCAATTCTTCCGACTAACTCATTGGTATTTTTTAGAAAATGAGTATTTCTTCCGGAAACATCGGTAATCACTATTCCAGGAGTGGAAACAATCTTGGAAAAAACCGGATTTTTTATCGCTACTGCTGCTAATCTAGCCAAATCTTTAGCGGTGGAAAAATGGCCCTCTTCGTCAAAACCAACCGGGTTGGTAAAGTGAGTATTCAACAGTTTCAGGTTTTGGGCTTTTTTATTCATTGCCTCGACAAAAGCAGGCGTTCCCCCGGGAAAGTTTTGCGACAATAAAAGGGCGGCATCGTTACCGGAACCGACAAGGAGCCCGTAAAGTAAATTCTCCACTGTCATTTGTTCATTAGGCAAAATTTTTATGGTATTTCCTTCCACTTTTATCCCACTTGAACTGGCAGTTAAAACCTGGTCTAAAGAAAAATTATCCATCACGACCAGGGCCGTCATTACTTTAGTAGTGGAGGCGGGGAAATGTTTATGATCAGGGTTTTTTTCATAAAGCGTCGCCATCGAGTCTAAGTCTAAAACAATCACTGATTCGGCGGTCAACTCCGACAAAGAGCTAATCTTTCGATTAACCGGATAAGGAGCTGGGGTGGGTAAAAGTTCTTTAAAGCCAAATATTTGTTTAAAATTTATCGTCGGCCCTGGTACCGTCTTGACCACTGATTTCCCGACTAGGAAAAAGCCCCATAAAAGCAGGGCCGACAGCACCGGAAAAATCCATTTTTTGGGCAGGTTCATTTTGTCGCTATTTTTATTCCCAGTTCTTTTAATTGCTCTGGACTTGCTTCGGTGGGAGCTTCCATAATCGCTGTTTGCCCCGAAGAGGTCATTGGAAAAGCAATCACTTCCCGCAAATTAGCTTCATTTAAAAGAACCATTAAAATCCGGTCAATACCCATCGCGATTCCCCCATGAGGAGGAACGCCAAATTTAAAAGCGTCAAGTAAATGACCAAATTTTTGTTGAATTTTTTCTTTTGTATGACCCATAATTTCAAAGACCTTAGTTTGTACTTCCGGATCGGTAATTCTAATACTGCCTCCGGATATTTCAAAGCCGTTTAAGACAAAATCATATTGTAAAGATTTTAAGTCACCTAAATTTTTCTCTGCCATTAAATCGGAAACTGCCTCAGGCTTAGGAGCGGTAAAAGGGTGATGAGTGGCATCCCAACGGTTTTCTTTTTCTTTCCATTCAAAAAGAGGAAAATCAACAACAAAACAAAAAGCCAGTTCATTGGGATCATTTTTGTCTTTTCTTAAATCCGGTTTATCGGTCTGGTATTTAGTTATGGCTTCTTCATAAGAAATTCTGGGAAATTCAGAAAAAGTTAATTTCTTTTCCGTAAAATATTTTTTTACTAATTCTTTGGTCATTTTCTCAACCAAAGATAAAACTTCTTCTCTAGAAGTAAAAGACATTTCAATATCGACTTGAGAAAATTCGCCGTAAGCCCGGTCTGCCCGTGGATCTTCATCTCTAAAACACCGGGCAATTTGAAAATACTTTTCTAAGCCGGCTACCATTAAAAGCTGTTTGTATTGTTGTGGTGATTGCGGTAAGGCATAAAAATTTCCCGGCTGCAAACGGGAAGGAACCAAAAAATCTCTTGCCCCTTCAGGAGTAGTCTTGGTCAAAATCGGTGTTTCCACTTCGACAAAATCTTCCTCATTTAAATAATCTCTGATAAACTTAATGACTTTGTTTCTTATCCGAAGATTTCTCGTCATGCGGGAACGGCGAAGATCCAGATATCGGTAACGCAACCTGGTTTCTTCGTTTAATTTAAGTCCATCAGTTTCAATTTCAAAAGGAAGCTCTTCCGCTTTAGCCAAGACGTTCAGTTCTTTTGCTTCAATTTCAATTTTTCCGGTCTCAAGTTTGGGGTTAGCTAAATTTTCCGGTCTTCCTTTAACTAAACCTTTAATTTCGACTACCCATTCGGACCGTAGATCTTTGGCTTCTTCCGTACGGGCCCGCCTTGACTCGTCATCGGCGAGGCAGGTAAAAACCACCTGAACAATTCCCGTTCGATCGCGTAAATCAATGAAAATAATTTTTCCATGATCACGCCGGGTATTAACCCAACCCTTAAGAAGGACTTCTTCACCAATTTTTTTAGGAGTTTCTTTAATCAGTGTCCGTTCCATTGATCAATTATATCTTATTCCGAACGTGTTTTAAAATCTGATGCCGCGCCTGTTGAGTAACGACAAACCTCAACCATTTCTCTGAAGGCTTATTCCTTTCCTTGCGAATAATATTAACCATATCACCGGACTTAAGCTTGAAATCGAGTGCTACCATTTTTCCGTTAACTTTCGCTCCGGTGACTTCATTGCCCAAATCAGAATGAATGGCATAAGCAAAATCGATTGGCGTCGCCCCTTGAGGCAAGTCATAAACATCGCCCTTGGGAGTAAAAACAAAAATCCGATGTGCTAGGGCATCAAATTTTAAAGCCTCCAGATATTCCTTGGAATCAACTACTTCATTCTGCCAAGAAACCAGCTGTTTAACCCAAGAAAGTTTTTCATCGGGAGCAAAAATTCCTTTTTCTAACTTTTGATCGGAAGCTCCACCGGCTTTAGCATACGCGTAAAACCAATGAGCCGCGATTCCTCTTTCTGCTTCTTCGTGCATTTCAAAAGTCCGGATTTGCACTTCCAAAATCCTTTCATTAAAAGAAAAAACATTAGTATGAATTGAGCGGTAGCCATTTGGTTTTGGCTGGGCAATAAAATCACGAATTCCAATCCAAGGAACCGGTTTCCAAATTGAATGAATAATACCCAAAGCGCCATAACAGTCTTTAACTGTTTCCACTAAAACTCTCATCGCCACCAAGTCATAAATTTTCTCAATGTCATTGCCAATTTCCGGACGCTCTAACTTCCGCCAAAGGCTATAAAGATATTTTGACCGAGAGCTAATCTTGGCCTTAATTCCTTCTTCCGCTAATTCAGCGTAGATTTTCCTCGTTGCTTTTTCCAAAAATTCCTCTGCCTTAAGAAAATACGGCCGGGAATATTCAATTAACCATTTATATTTTTCGGGGTAAACATAAGGGAAAGCCAAGTCTTCCAGGTCTCCCTTCATCTCTCCCATTCCCAATCTTTCCGAAAGCGGGGCGTAAACTTCTAAAGTTTCTTGGGCATTTTTTAATTGTCTTTTCGGAGGTAAAAAATGCAATGTTTGCATGTTATGCAACCGATCGGCAAACTTTACCAAAACCACCCGCAAATCTTTGGCCATCGCCAAAATCATTTTCCGCAAATTCTCGACATAGTCTTCTTCAAAAGAGCCTCTCAGTTTTATCTGACTGATTTTAGTTACCCCATCAACAATGTTGGCGACCTCTTTTCCAAACTCGGAGGTGAGTTTTTCCTTGGTTATTCCTCCGTCTTCCATGGTATCGTGTAATAAACCGGCAGCAATAGAGGTAGAATCCATTTTATAATCCGCCAGTATTTGCGCTACAGACAGCGGATGAGTAATCACTGGGTCGCCGGAAAGCCTTTTTTGTCCGGCATAAGCCGCGGCGGCAAACTCAAAAGCCTTTTGAATTAATTTAAAATCCGCATTCGAATTATAATTTTGGATTTTGGAAACAAGACTTCTGATATTAGCCATTTTAGAGAAAATCAATATCTTTTACTTTTAACTCCACTTTTTTCTCATTATTCCATTCATTAAGAGATAGAGAATAAGCAATTCTAATTTTTTTTCCAAGACTTAACTTACTGCTTAAATAACCTTGGTTAAAAGCAACCGCGGAAATTTTTCCTACCAGCATCAGTTTAAGATGTTTTCCTTCATTGCCGACTAAACGGAAATCGGTAATCTCGGCTTCACTGGCAAAAATCGGCTCCGGATTACCCAAACCAAAAGGAGAAAGTTTTTGAATTCCTTCCCATAACTTCATCGAAACATAACTTAAGGGAATTTCTAAATCAATCTTTAGCGTCTTCTTCAACATTTCTTCGGTAATTTGTTTTTCCGCTGTCAAAATCAACCTTTTCCGTAAATCATTAATTTTGACTGTTTCCACGGTTAAGCCGGCCGCCATCGGGTGACCACCAGCATCAATCAAAATATCAGACTGCGCCCTGATGGCTTCAATAATATTGAATCCAGCGATTGACCGGGCCGAAGCTTTTGAATAAATTTCTCCGCGGGAAATAACCAAAGCCGGCCGGCAATATTCCTCTACCAATTTTCCGGCCACCAGACCGATAATTCCCTCCTCATATTGATCGCTATCGACTACCAAAAATTTTGGTAATTCTCCTTCTATTCCGGCGACCAATAATTTGGCTTGCTTAACTGTTTCTTCGGTCAAAATTTGTCTTTCTTTATTGGTAAAACCCAATTTATCCGCTAAACTTTTAGCTCTTACGTAATCTTTGGTGCACAATAGCCGCAATGACTCAAGGGCATGTTCCATTCTTCCCATCGCATTAAGACGCGGCGCAATTATATAACCCACTTCATAAGTTCCCAAATCACCGGCTTTCAAACCCGCTTCTTCCAAGATGGCTAACACCCCACAGCGTTTTGTCTCATTAAGCGCTTTTAAACCAAATTTAACCAGACTTCTGTTGATCCCGGTTAAAGGTTCCAAGTCGGCAATGGAGGCAATGGCCACCAAGTCCAAGTAATTGGCGATTAGTGATTGACGGTTAGAACCATCTTTTAAAATTTCTTTGGCCAAAAACCAGGCAATAGCCGCCGCGCAAATTTTATCGGTGTGAACTATAGCAATACATTTAGGCTTTTCTTTAGAAACTTGATGATGATCGCAAACAACGACATCAATCCCCAATTCTTTGGCATATTTTATTTTTCCTGCCGCAGTTATGCCGTGATCCACAGTTATTATTAATCCCAGTTTTGAATTTTGATTTTTGAGTTTTGCAATTGAATCACGATTCAAACCATAACCTTCATTTATCCTTTCCGGAATATAGGGCAAAACGTTTTTGGTTAAACAGTAAAGCGTCTCCCATAAAATAGCGGTGGCGCAAATCCCGTCCGCGTCATAATCGCCGTAAATAATTATTGATTCACTTTCTTTAATTGCCTTGTTAATTCTTTTAACGGCTTTTTTAATTTCTTTATCATCAATTCCCAAATCTTCGGCGGTTAATTTTTCCGGACTTTCGGGATTTAAAAATTCTTCCTGCTCCATTTTTGTCTTCAGACCACGATTATCTAAAAGGATCTTGATTATTTCCTCGCTTTTAACTGATTCCTTTTTGAAGTTACTTAATATTTTCCAGATCATAATTCAATTGTAATGTTACAATTTTAGCACAGGCTGATTAAAATTGGCAAAACCACCAAAACACCGAAACGATGAATTAAAAAAAGTTAAAGAAGGTAGTATTAATCAATTTTCTTTTTCGACAAGGTTTGAAAATCATCTTTGGTAATTGCTTTTCTGCCTGATTTTTTTTCAATTTGTCTTCTGGCGTTACCGGCAATTGTTCCACCTTCTTTGGCAACTTTTTTATTTTCATTAAAAGTTTTAGGTTCTCTTTTTTCTGATATTTCCGTAGTAGCAGTTTCCGCCAGCATATTTAAAACCAATTCCAAATTGGTCATGTTGTCACGTAAATTTTCTTTCCTTAGATTCTTGTATTGTTTAGGGTCTTGCCTAGATAAGGTGTAAATTTCTCCTTCTAAAACGAATCAGCTTTCTGATTTGCTTAAGTATATCAGTTCGGTGGTTAAATCGCCATTCTGATTCCAAGAGATTTGTTCCAAATAGC
>Ga0210024_1004081_pt1 | contig 11653 bp, 12 predicted proteins | sample CryGeymeta201525_FD_183988 | JGI IMG/M metagenome (GOLD analysis project Ga0210024, IMG submission 183988) | Groundwater microbial communities from Crystal Geyser aquifers in Utah, USA - Crystal Geyser metaG 2015-25 (SPAdes) (version 2) | ecosystem: Environmental > Aquatic > Deep subsurface >... | reverse complement strand
AGGGTGGCCTCTGCCATGCCCGTTAGGGGATGCCCGAACTGACCTTGAGAAGCACTGATTTATTCGTCATTCCGGCGAAAGACCGAATGCAGTGCTTTGATTATAAAGAATTTTTTATTTTACAAGGACGACAAAATCGGATAACTCAGCCTCTCAATGCCCCCATGCTCAACCCCCCCCTTTGTAAAAGGGGGGGCGGGGGGGGATTTGGATTTGGTTTTCAGGCGTTCAGTTTGTCCAGCAAATCGCGGATTTTCATCGGGTCGTCGGCGCGCAGGATTTTCTGCGTCAGTGCGGTAATTTCCGGCAGACTGGTGGAAAGGACACGCTGTTTGATGGTCGGCACCTGGGCGGAGAACATCGAGAATTGGCGCAAGCCCATGCCGAGGAATAATCGGGTATAGGCGACCTCGCCGGCCATTTCGCCGCATACCGACACGGGCACATCGAGTTTATTGCAGGTGCCGATGACGTGTGCCAGCAGTTGTAAAACAGCGGGGTGCAGCGGGTCATAGAGATGTGCCACATCTTCGTCGGTACGATCTATCGCCAGGGTGTACTGAATCAAATCGTTGGTGCCGATGGACAGAAAATCGAGCTGTTTGGCAAACACGCTCAACGCCAGCGCAGCGGCGGGCACTTCGATCATCCCACCGATCTTGACCTCTTTATTGTAGGGGATGCCTTCATCATCCAGACTTTGTCGGGTTGCGGCGATAAACTGCAAGGTCTGGTTGAGTTCCGCCGCGCAGGACAGCATCGGTATCAGAATTTTGATGTTGCCGTAATGCGTGGCGCGCAACAGGGCGCGCAACTGGGTGCGGAACAACTGCGGCTCGGCCAGACACAGCCGTATCGCGCGCAAGCCCAACGCCGGGTTGTTGGCGACCCGCTCGACACCCTTGATTTGTTTATCCGCGCCCAGATCGAAGGTGCGGATCGTGACAGGCTGGTCTTTCATACCCTCAGCCACGGCGCGATAAGCCTCGAATTGCTCTTCCTCATCCGGCAATTCATCACGGTTTAGAAACAAAAATTCGCTACGAAACAGACCGATGCCGGTCGCGCCATTTTCTTTTACCTCGGCAATATCCGCCGGCTTTTCGATGTTGGCATGTAGTTCGACAACCGCCCCGTCCAGCGTGTTGGCGCGCGCGCCGCGCAGCCTTTTCAGCTTCTTGCGCTCCAGCTCCCATTCGCTTTGCAGCAGCTTGTATTCGGCGAGAATGGCCTTGTCTGGATTGACCAGCATCACGCCCTGCTCGCCGTCCAGGATCAGCAGGTCGTCTTCGCGGATCAGCTCACGCGCATGATGCAGGCCGACCACGCACGGCGTATTCAGGCTGCGGGCGACAATCGCCGTGTGCGAGGTCGCACTGCCGACATCGGTGACGAATGCGGCATATTGCTGGGGCTTGAACTGGATCAGATCGGCGGGACTCAAATCATGCGCCACCAGGATCGTCTCAATGTCATGGCGCAGAGCGGTCGGCTGATGGCCGGGCTGGCCGTAAAGCTGGTTGAGCAGTCGCTCGGCAACCTGCTTGACATCGGCCTGCCGCTCGCGCAAGTAAGCGTCTTCAAACTCGTCGAATTGCGCCACCAGCGCGTCTGTCTGCACCTTGATCGCCCACTCGATATTGCAACGTTCGCGCTCCACCATCTCGCGCGGCCCGATGCTGAGCAGCGGGTCGTCCAGAATCATCTGGTGCAATTCCAGGAAAGCATCGAATTCTGCCGCCGCATAACTAGGCCGATTGCTGCGTAAACTGGCAAACTCGTTGCGCGTAGCTTGCAGGGCAGCATCAAAACGCGCGATCTCTTCACCGAGAAACTGCTTGGGCAACACATAATGCGCAACTTCCAGCGAAGTGTGCGAGATGAGATGTGCGTAGCCGATTGCAATCCCGCTGGATACGGCTATGCCATGTAGCGAGAAACTCATTCACTTTCCCCGAAACGGTCATTGATTAGTGCCAGCAATGCCTGCATCGCTTCGGCCTCGTCTGTGCCCATCGTTTCGATGACGATGGTCGTCCCCTTGGCGGCAGCCAGCATCATCACCCCCATGATGCTCTTGGCGTTGACACGGCGATTGTTGCGCGACAGCATCACTTCGCACTTAAAACTGCCGGCGAGCTGGGTGAGTTTGGCCGAGGCGCGTGCGTGCAGGCCGAGTTTGTTAATGATAAGTGCGTCTTGTTGCATGTTAATGCTCCATATGTACGATACAGTCGCGCCCGCCTTCGACCGCGAGATTAGCCAATTCAGACAAGGTTTGACCGGACGAGCAAATCACGCGCAACAGCATCGGCAGATTCACCCCGGCCACCCCTTCAACGCGCTCTGCATGGCAAAGTTGCCGCCCGATATTGCTGGGGGTCGCGCCGAATACATCGGCCAAAATCAGCACGCCGCTACCGTTATCGAGTTCCTTGATCAGCTCCTCGCCTTCGGCCAGCTTGTGCTGCGGGTCGTCCTTGGCCAGCACCGACAACACTTTCAGATTTTTGGGGACTGCGCCCAGCACATGGGCGACGCAATCCGCCAAACTAGCGCCCAGCGTATTGTGTGTTACCAACAGGATTCCGACCAATTCCATCTCCTCTTTAGCCAAGGCAAGACCGGCTATGTTAAACGCGAACAGGGCTACGCCCCACCTGCTACTCCACCTGAAGCCGTAATTTTTTGTCGCTGAATTCTAGTCTTTTCTGCATGGTGCGGGTGAGATGAATCGCGCCTTGCGCATCCACCAGCATCGCATCATTCAACCCCATCCGATCCGCTGCCGCCCGCCACCCGCGCGCGCCCGCGACGAACAAAGGCTTGGATGCCACATCCGACAACACCCCGGCACGCGTCCCGTGCGTCAACACCGTCACCGCCTGCACGCCCTGCACCGGATGCCCGCTCTTCGGGTCTATCAGGTGGCAGTAACGCCTGCCACCCAGCATGAAATAACGCTGATAGTCGCCCGACGTGCCGATGGCCTCCCCGTCATGCAGTTCCAGCGTCGCCAGCGCGCCCGACTGGCGCGGATGCTGGATGCCGACCCGCCACGGACGTTCGCCGTGCTGCCCCAGCGCAATTATATTTCCCCCGATATTGATCAGCGCATGATGGATGCCTCGCAGGTAAAGTATGGCTGCCGCCCGATCCAGTGCATAACCCTTGGCATAGCCGCCCAGATCGAGCTGCACCGCCTTGTTGTTGCTAAAAACCGCAACCCCTCCCAATCCCCCTTTATCAGAGGAGGAATCAGACGCACCTATCACCAGATCGCTCATCTGCGGGTTGCTTGCCACCCATTGCGCGACGAGCGATTCATCCGGCTGCACGGGCTTGAACTCGTCGGCATGAAATCCCCACACTTGCACCAGCCCGCCGATAGCCGGATTGAACAGGCCTTGCGATTGTTTTGAGAGCTGTGCCGCGTCCTGCAACATCGCCGCCAGTTCAGGCGACACGACCCGAGTTTCCCCGTTCGCAAAAGCCGTGTTCAGCGCGCTTAATTCCGAAGGCTGCCAGGCGTGCAGGCTGTTGTGCAGACGCTGGAACTCGTGCATTACGTCCGCAACAGCCTGTTTGGCGTGTATCTCGGATTCGCCATAAATGCTGATTTCTACCAGCGTGCCGAACACAAACCCCTGCTCCTGATACAGCGGCTCTTTGCCGCATCCGCTCAGTACAAGCAAGCTGCATAGTGCTATCCAACACCAGACATATCGAACGGCCATCACGCAGCAATGCCCTCCAGCTCCAGCGAGGCCGCCAGCAGCGCCAGCCGCGCCACCACGCCGTAAGCATAAAAACGGTTCGGCGTATCATCCGGCGCACATTCGGGATTGGGCAGGGTGCAGCAACTTTCAAACGCCAGCGGCACAAAATGCATTCCCGGCGCGTTGAGATTTTCGTCCACGCCGCGTCCGGTATGCACGCGATAAAAACCGCCTACGACGAAGTGATCCACCATGTAAACCACCGGCTCGGCCACCGCCTGATTGATGTTTTCAAAGGTATAGACACCTTCCTGCACCAGCACGTCATGCACCTGCAAGCCCTCCTTGACCACCGCCATCTTGTTGCGCTGGCGACGGTTCAGGCCGGTGATCTCAGAGGCATCCTTAACCGTCATGATGCCCATGCCGTAAGTGCCCGCATCGGCTTTGACGATGACAAAGGGATCGTGCTGCACGCCATATTCGGCATATTTCAGGCGCATCTTTTGCAGGATGCCATCCACCTGGGCTGCGAGACATTCCTCGCCGACGCGCTCCTGGAAATTGATCTGGCTACAAGTCGCAAAATAGGGGTTAATCAGCCACGGATCAATGTCCAATAGCTGGGCGAACTCGTTCGCCACCCGGTCGTAAGCTGCAAAATGCTGCGACTTGCGCCGCGTGTACCAGCCCGCCGACAAGGGCGGAAAAATCGCCTGTTCCAGATTCTTCAGAATCTCCGGCACACCGCCGGACAAATCGTTATTGAGCAACACCACGCAGGGATCGAAATCTTCAAGCCCTAAACGATTGCCCCGCCGCACTAGCGGTTCGAGCCGCACCGTGCCGCCATTCGGCAAGGCGATCTCGGTTACCGCCGTGATCTCCGGCAACAGGCTGCCCACCCGCACCCGCATTCCCGCCTGCTTGAGAATGGTGACAATCTGCTCGACGTTTTGCAGATAAAACAGATTGCGCGTGTGGTTCTCGGGAATCAGCAACACCCCGCGCGCCTCCGGGCAAATCTTCTCCACCGCCCCCTGCATCGCATGGACGCACAAGGGCAGAAAATCGGGGTTGAGATTATTGAAACCGCCGGGAAACAGATTGGTGTCCACCGGTGCCAGCTTAAAACCGCTGTTGCGCAAGTCCACGGAAGCATAGAACGGCACGGCGTTTTCCTGCCATTGGCTGCGAAACCAGTGTTCGATGGTCGGCATGGCAGACAAAAAACGCCGCTCCAGATCGAGCAGCGGGCCGTTAAGTGCAGTAGTGAGATGAGGAACCATGATTTCAGCCGGATGAATTATTTGTTGCATTCTAGCCTTTCACGGGCAGTACGTAACAGCAGTTCTGCATTTTTACCAGCACAAGGACAGCACAGTGTTAAAATCGCGCTTCAAAAATTTTCCTAATCGAGTTTTTCATGCTTTCCACCGCCAATATCACCATGCAATTCGGGGCGAAACCCCTGTTCGAAAACGTCTCCGTCAAATTCGGCGACGGCAACCGCTACGGCCTTATCGGCGCGAACGGCTGCGGCAAATCCACTTTCATGAAGATTTTGGGGCGCGATCTGGAACAGACTTCAGGCGAGGTGATGCTGGACAAGGGCGAACGGCTGGGCAAGCTGCGCCAGGATCAGTTTGCCTACGAGGACATGCGTGTGCTGGATGTGGTGATGATGGGTCACGCCGAAATGTGGGCCGCGATGTCGGAACGCGACGCGATTTACGCCAACCCGGATGCTACCGAAGAAGACTACATGCGCGCCGCTGATCTGGAGGCCACCTTCGCCGAATACGACGGTTATACCGCCGAGGCGCGCTCGGGTGAGTTACTGCTGGGTCTTGGCATCAATATCGAGCTGCACCAAGGCACCATGAGCGCGGTCGCGCCCGGCTTCAAGCTGCGCGTGCTGCTGGCACAGGCACTGTTCTCCAACCCTGACATCCTGCTGCTGGACGAACCGACCAACAACCTCGACATCAACACTATTCGCTGGCTGGAAAACATCCTTAACGCGCGCACTTGCACCATGGTCATCATCTCGCATGACCGGCACTTTTTGAATAGCGTTTGCACCCATATGTCCGATCTGGACTACGGCAAAATTACCACTTACTCCGGCACTTACGACGATTACATGATGGCCTCGGCACAAGCGCGCGAGCAGCAATCCGCCGACAACGCAAAGGCTAAGGAAAAAGTCGCCGAACTGAAAGCCTTCGTGGCGCGCTTCTCGGCCAATGCTTCCAAAGCGAAACAGGCCACCTCGCGCGCGCGCCAGATAGACAAGATCAAGATCGAAGACATCAAGCCTTCCAGCCGCCAGTACCCCTTCATCCGTTTTGAATTCGACGAACGCGACAAACTGCACCGCACCGCCGTCGAAGTGCAACAGCTCTCCAAAGGATACGACAAGGTATTGTTTTCTAACGTTAATTTTAGAATTGATGCGGGCGACAAGGTTGCCGTAATCGGTCCGAACGGTATCGGCAAGACCACCTTGCTGCGCTGTCTGGCGGGCGACCTGCAGCCTGACACCGGCGCGATCAAATGGACAGACAAGGCAAAAATCGGCTACTACGCGCAGGATCACGGCCCGGAATTTGCCAAAGACCAGGAAATGATGGACTGGATGATCAACTGTCGCGGCCCGAACGATGACGACCAAGTGGTGCGCGCTACGCTGGGACGCTTGCTGTTCTCCGGCGACGATGCCCACAAAAACGTCAGAATCCTGTCCGGTGGCGAAAAAGGCCGCATGATGTTCGGCAAACTGATGTTGCTCAAACCCAACGTGCTGCTGATGGACGAACCGACCAACCACATGGACATGGAATCCATCGAATCGCTCAACACCGCGCTCGACCAATACAAGGGTACGGTGGTCTTCGTCAGCCACGACCGCGAATTCGTTTCCTCGCTGGCGACGCGCATCATCGAGATTTCTGCCAAAGGCGTAACCGACTACCACGGCACTTACGAAGAATATCTGCGCGATCAGGGTATGGCGATTTAATACACCCTTCTCCCGCTGGCGGGAGAAGGGACGGGGATGAGGGGCGTTCAGACATGGCAGCAATCGGCGTTTTTGATTCCGGTGTGGGCGGGCTGTCGGTGCTGCGCCATATACGCCAAACACTGCCGGACGCGCGGCTGATCTATGTTGCCGATTCCGCACATGTCCCCTACGGCGACAAATCCCCGCAATACATCGAACAGCGTTCCTTAGCCCTCACCCGGTTTTTGCTTGCCCAGGGTGCCGAGGCTATCGTCATCGCCTGCAACACTGCCACCGCCGCCGCCGCCGCGACCCTGCGCCAGGAGTTTAAATGTCCGATCATCGGCATGGAACCCGCCGTCAAACCCGCCGTCGCAGCAAGTAAAAGCGGCGTGGTCGGCGTGCTGGCGACCATCGGCACACTGGAAAGCGCGCGCTTCGCCGCACTCCTGGAACGCTACGCCGGAACAGTGAAAATCGTCGCCCAAGGCTGCCCCGGCCTGGTCGAACAAGTGGAAAGCGGCGACCTGCACAGCGCACAGACCCGCCAGCTGATCGCCCGCTACACCGCGCCATTGCTGGAGCGCGGCGCAGACACCCTGATACTGGGCTGCACCCATTACCCCTTTCTGGCTCCCCTCATTCGCGCAGTGGTGGGCGACAACATTACGCTGATAGATACGGGGGCTGCCGTCGCCCGCCAACTGCAACGCCGCCTGCTGACCGAGTTACCTGATCGTTCAGACTGCCTCACCCGACCTACAGAATGGTTTTTTACCAGCGGTGATACGACTCAAGCCTCGCGCATCATGTCGCTGCTGTGGGGCGGTAAGGTAGAAGTAGAACGGTTACCCGAAGCATTTGCTTGTTAAACAAAGGCTATGTCACAGTTAAGTAGTGGTGGTCTCGCAAGCCTTATAGATACAGTGCTTGGACAGGTGTTATAAAAATACAAGTCGTTGATTATTAAATACAATTTAAATTATGGATTTTGCTTCAACAATTAACTGTGACATAGCCTAAATTTATTATGGATAGCGTGTTCTACTCAACAAAAAGGTCAAGCGAATGAAACGGCGGATTCAAGTTATCCAATTCACAGCCCACGATTATCGAAGCCTCTAACATGGAAAAATTCAGCCCAGCCAAACAACGCATAAAAGTAAGAGCAATTGAATTGGTGCGCATCGTGCGTGAACTTCAAAAACCAAGCCAAAGCCAGCTTGCTGCATTAACGGGTATTGCCCAAGCCACTATTTCCGCTATCACAACAGCATGTTAGGATCAAACCCGAAACCGCTTATTTTGGAGTAAAAAATATGTCATTTACTTGGAGTCAAGCCGTCAAACTTGCCCTAGAAAGATATGCGGTGCGGAATTCAACCATCCGCATCGAGCGCGATCGTTTTCTCGCACAAGAATTAAGTAACATCACCAGAGACACTGGCAGCAGCGGAAAAACACCTGGACAAACAGTCAGCCGAGTATTGCAAGAGTTGCGAGATGAAAAATATTTATTTTTCTCGGATTTGGGCATCTACACACTTAATCAAGTCCCAGTCAGTGCCTCAGATGAAGATTTACCCGATGATGTGTTGGAAAATGCTGTCGAGGAAGGGCGGCTTGTATTAACTGATGTTGAAACATCTAGCGAGGTTTCATTGCTTCGCGTCAGAAGAGGAATGAACGCGTTACGAAAAAAAACACTCGCCAACTACAGAGAAAGCTGTGCTCTGTGCGATGTGAATGACAAAGGGCTGTTAGTCTCTAGCCATATTGCTCGCTGGGCTGACCAGCCCGAAGCGCGTGGTTTGCTTTCCAATACCATCTGTTTATGCACCCTGCACGACAAGTTGTTTGAAAACGGTTACTTCGCGATGGACAATGATTTGAATTTGATCTGGAAAGCCCCGCAAACCATTCGTGCAATAGAAATCTGGCGGCAACAATGCACTTCACTATTTAAGCTCCCATTGGGCACAAAACCTGCACTGGAATTTATCACTGAGCATCGAATTCGAACTGGACTAGGAAATTAACAATGAAAAAATTTGAACGCAATCGGTGGGCTGCTGCAATAGCACTTAGAATAAGCGATGAGTGGACGGGAGCAGCAGATTTTCCAAATGATGCTTTATTGCTTCGAGCCTATCTAGAAAAAAGCCTAAAAAATGATGTTGAGGCCATTCAATCGTTTATCTCGACAGGCATTATTGAGAGTGATTACTTTGAAAAAGTTTAATTCATTATCACAAAAGGAGCAGGACACGGCAGCGTTTCGCGAGCATTCTATGCGCGACCTATTTCACATAGAGCCAAAAAATTAAATATGAAAACTTTTGAAATTGAAATAAAAGAAACACTTTCTAAAATTATTGAAATTCAAGCAAATTCCATTGAGGATGCTATTAAAAAAGCGACGCTACTTTATAATAATGAAGAGATTATTTTAAGTTCAGACGATTATCTTGATACAGAAATAGAGTCTTTTACTACCTCTAATTAAAAGGGTGGCGGCAAATTGCCTCTACCCTTGCGTGGCAACACTGAAAGCGGTATCCGTTAAAATTCTTGCAGTTCATTTCTGGTAACACGCAATGACCCACCACTACACTCTGACCATTTCCTGCCCCGACCGCACGGGGATTATCGCTGCCGTGACGGGGTTTATCGCGCAGCACGGCGGGTTTATCGTTGAGGCGAACTATTACACCGAACAGGAGCAGCAGCACTTTTTCATGCGCCAGGAGATACGCGCCAACTCGCTGCCGTTTACTACGGAGGAGTTCGCCAGCCGCTTTGCGCCGCTCGCCGATGAGTTTTCCATGCGCTGGCAACTGGCTGATTCTGCGATTAAAAAACGGCTGGTGGTGCTGGTGAGCCGTCAGGATCACTGTCTGGACGACCTGCTGCACCGCTGGCGCAACGACGAGTTGCGGGTGGATATTCCCTGTGTGATTTCCAATCACGAGGACTTGAGGAGCTTCGTCGAGTGGCACGGGATTCCGTTTATTTATGTGGAGATGCGCCAGGACAAGGCCGCCGCCTTCGCGCAAATTGCCGCGCTGTTCGAGTCATATCGGGGCGACACGCTGGTGCTGGCGCGCTTCATGCAGATTCTGCCGCCCGCGCTATGCCAGCGTTATTCGGGGCGCATCATCAATATCCATCACAGTTTTCTGCCCGCTTTCGTCGGCGCGAAACCTTATCATCAAGCCTACCAGCGCGGCGTGAAGCTAATCGGTGCGACCTGCCATTACGTCACCATTGATCTGGATGCCGGGCCGATTATCGAGCAGGACACGGTGCGCATAGACCACGGCGACACGGTGGACGACCTGGTGCGCTACGGGCGCGACATCGAGAAAACCGTGCTGGCGCGCGGCCTGCGCTACCACGTCGAAGACCGCGTGCTGCTGTGCGGCAACAAGACCATCGTATTCAAATAATTGAATCTTTTCCGATGCCTGCGGTCGGATAAGTCCTTTTATAAATTAAACTTTTCGGATGGCCGCAGATTCAATTCCTACGCACTTGGGCAACTATTCCATTGTTGAGCAGGTCGGCACGGGGGCGAGTTCCAATGTTTATCTCGCCATCGAGGCGGGCAGTTTTGCGACGGTCGCCATCAAACAGCTACGCAAAGCTAACCAATCCGCCCCCTACCGCAGGCTACTGACCAACGAGCGCAGCCTGGCTGGCAAGCTGCAACACAAAAATATCGTGCGTCTGCTGGGCAGCGATTTTGCCGAACAAAGCGGCTCTTATCTGGTGCTGGAATACATCCGTGGCACGTCTCTGGATCATTATCAGGACACCGATACTTTGCTGCCGATCAACAAGGTGTTGTCGGTCGTCGAGCAGGTCGCGCGCGCGCTGGAATACTGTGCTGCTCAAGGCGTGGTGCATCGCGATGTAAAGCCGGAAAACATCATCCTGATGCCCAACGGCCTGACCAAACTGATGGATTTTGGCTGCGCGGTTGCCACCGGGACAGGCGGCAACATGATCGCGGGCAGTCTCGCCTACATGTCGCCCGAACAACTGGAAGGCTTGCCGCTGGACGAACGCGCCGACATCTATGCGCTGGGGGCGCTGCTCTACCGGCTGCTCACCGGCAAGAAAACCTTCGCGGCAGACGATGAATTTGAGGCGCGCACGGCCGTGCTGAATTATCCCGCCACCCCCATCCATGCCCACCGCAAGGAATTGCCACTGCCGCTGGTTGCCGTCATCCACCGCGCGCTGGAAAAAAATGTCCATGACCGCTACCCGGACTGGGCGACCTTTATCCGCGAATTCGGCGAAGTCGCCCAGCGCATCAAGATGTCCGATCACGAACTGGACGTGTACCGAGGCTTCAGCCCCTCCGCCCAGTCGGCTATTTATGACCGCCTTTCCGCCTCGCGCCAGTTTTCCCGCAGCTTGCTCTCCCGCAGCGTGATGCCCCGCGAATGACAGTTTTGACTCTTCCTTAAAAACGGCATTTGAAGCAGATGTGGTGCGGTGCGGCAACTGCCGTTATTAACGTAATGGAATGGATGCCCACTTTCATCAACGGCATCAAAGTGCCAAAATTGTAGCTGTTGCAAACCACAAAACCTGAAAGGAGCGTCCGAAATGAAGATTACTACAATGGGTATTGATCTGGCAAAAAAAGTATTTCAAATCCACGGCGTGGAAGAACACGGGAAAGTGGTTGTGCGCAAGCAGTTGAAATGAAAGGAAATGGCAAAATACTTCGCTAATCTTGCACTTTTCTAAGGCTCTGTCGCAGTTATGTGTTGAAATTCACGATTGAATTTAAACTGCTTTTAAAAACAGATAGTTGCATAACCGGCAACACAGCCTATTTCTAATAAAATCAAAGTATTACAAAATTACCAACAGTTAATTGCGACATAGCCTTTTCTGAACTATCCGGCAT
>Ga0210024_1004077_pt1 | contig 11667 bp, 15 predicted proteins | sample CryGeymeta201525_FD_183988 | JGI IMG/M metagenome (GOLD analysis project Ga0210024, IMG submission 183988) | Groundwater microbial communities from Crystal Geyser aquifers in Utah, USA - Crystal Geyser metaG 2015-25 (SPAdes) (version 2) | ecosystem: Environmental > Aquatic > Deep subsurface >... | reverse complement strand
GCGTTATTGACAAGCAGGGCGAGTCCGGCTGCAGTGCGCTCGGTCGCGAAAAACCTCGGCGACAAGACCTGGAGCCGTCTGGCGACGGTCGGGTCATGAATAATCCGGGCTCAGGTCTTTTGAATCCGGAATTTCATGCTCCGTTGGGGTGGATTCAAGAAAAATCGTGTTTTGTTCGCTACCGAACTGACGACGCTTTCCGCTCGCCTGCATGATGGCGTCGGCTGCTTGAAAGAGCGACCAACCACGCGCATTCAGCCGCACAGCCGGATGAATCGCATCGTGACCAGGGCCCTCCCTTCCCTGTATCGATCGAAGCTCGTGGGGCTCGCACTCGTTTTCCCGAAACGAGTGCGGGCAACCTTTATCTCGAACGATTCATGCCCCGGTCGTCGCGACAGTCAATGCCTTGACCACACTATTCGAAGCCATCGCTGAACAACACATCGTTGCTGCCGCGCAGGTTGACGAATACCGGGCCGGTCGGGGCGTTGGAATCGACGCGCAACGTTGCGGTGCGAACGCCGGCCGCAGCCGGAGAGAAGCTGAGGTCGATGGTGCAGAACATGCCCGGCGCAATCGCTTGAGTGCTACAACCGTCGAATTCGATGCTGAACTCGGCGGCTTGCGGGCCGGTGACTGACACCAGCGTTGGAATCAGCGTTCCGGTGCCGAAGTGATCGACCTGTATTGACGCAAATCCGGTGGCCCCAGAGGAGCATCACCGAAGTCCAGAGTAGCGGATGCGATTGCGATCGCGGGAATCAGGCCCGGGCCGGAGACGCCGCCGAAAACCACATAGCTGGCGCCGGCATAGGAGCTTCCATCCGCGTAGGCCCCGGGTGCGCCGATCACGACGTCGTCGAAGCCGTCGCCGTTGATATCGCCACCACCGCCGATGGACCGGCCCGAGTAATCGACGATCTCTTCGCCGTCGATCCGGAAGCCGATGTTTCCGTCCATCTCGGACAGCGAGATAACGGCGGGAAAGCCTTGCGCCGCCGCGCCATCGGCAACCCCGATTGCCAGCGTCCCTGCCAGTACGGTAGAGATGGCGAGGGTCAAGCGGTGCCGCTGCGCCGCTACGCTCCGGCGTCCGGCGAGAGCTGCAATGGGCCGACTGTGGATTCGATTGTGTTCGGAAGGGTTCATGAATGGCTCCAGGAGATCGTTGTATCCGGCGGGAAACAACATGGGTGCCGCTGCGGGATCGGTCGACTGGTGGCTACTTCATGATGTTTGCATATACGCGGCGCAAGAAATCTGACCGAAGTCAAAATCCTCGGCAATAGCAGCTCTGCCGGTCCATGGAACCGAGCCGGATTCCGCATCGACCTCTGCCATCACTCGCAGCCAGAGGACATTGCGATCGCTGGATACGACGAGGTTTTCGCCCAGCTGCACGGAGGAAGCTGCTATAATTCAGCGGCTTTGCGGCTCGGTCTTGATTCGAGCCGCTTGTTTTTGACGAATCACGGGGAACAGGCGGTGTCGCACGCGTCGGATTCGCCGCAGCAGCGCCCGCCCGGAAGCGATCCGACAGCCTTCGTCCATATGGTCGTCTGGCTGCTGCGCACTCAGGCAGTGCTTGCGGTCGCGACTGCGCTGGTTGCAGCATTCCTCGGTGGTGCGTCGACGGCGCTGGCGGTGATTGCCGGTGGCGGCGTTGGAATCGTGCTGACCGCGGTGGCTGCGCTCCGAATCGGAAGCGCGCCCGCAGACGCGGCAGCCATGACGGCGGCGTTCTACCGCGGCATGGCGCTGAAGCTGGTCCTGGCGGCGATCTTGTTCGTGGTCGTCGCGGTCTGGTTCGCACAATGGTTCATGCCGGTTCTGGCCGGCTACGTGGCCACTCTGGTGGCCTACTGGGTAGCGCTGATTCGCGTCGGTCGAACCGCGGGCAGTGCTTGATTCAGCAGGACTGAGATGATTTTCAGGTACGCGCAATCGTGAACTTTTCAATCGCAGCCGCCGGGGCTTCCCCGACCGAATACGTATCGCATCACCTCGAACACCTGACAGTGGGCGAGGGTCTGTGGACGTTCCATCTCGACACGCTGTTCTTCTCGATCGGGCTCGGCCTGCTGATGGTGTTCATGTTCTGGATGGCCGCCCGGCGGGCGACCTCGGGCGTGCCGGGCAAGCTGCAGAACTTCGTTGAAGTGCTGGTCGAGTTCGTCGACAACTCGGTCAAGGAATCCTTCCACGGCCCGCGTGAGTTCATCGCGCCGCTGGCGCTGACGATCTTCGTCTGGATCTTCCTGTGGAACTTGATGGACCTCATTCCGGTCGATTACATTCCGTTGTTTGCCGCTCATATGCTCGGTCTCGAGTACATGCGCGTGGTGCCATCGGCCGACGTCAATGCCCCGTTTGCGCTGTCGCTGTCGGTGCTGGTGTTGATCGTGGTCTACAGCGTAAAGGGCAAGGGTCTGGGCGGCTTCGGTCGTGAACTGCTGTTTCACCCCTTCGGCAAGAATCCGTTGTTGTGGCCAGCCAACATTCTGTTGAACACAGTCGAGCTGATCGCCAAGCCGGTGTCGCTGGCGCTGCGACTGTTCGGCAATCTCTACGCAGCCGAGCTTATTTTCATCCTGATCGCGATGCTGCCGTGGTGGATCCAGTTCCTCCCAGGCGGTGCTTGGGCGGTGTTCCATATCCTGGTCATTCCGCTGCAGGCTTTCATTTTCATGACGCTGACGATCGTGTATCTGTCGCTGGCCTATGAAGAACATTGATTTTTGACCGCACCATCTTTCATTAACCGCTGATTTACAAGCACAACACTGTCAGGAGACTCCAAGTGGAAACCATCGCTCTCATCCAGGCCAATACCGCCATCGCCGTCGGTCTGATCTTCGCATTTGCTGCACTCGGCACCGGCATCGGCTTCGGTCTGCTCGGCGGCAAGTTCCTCGAAGGCGCCAGCCGCCAGCCGGAACTGGCCGGCATGCTGCAGGTTCGCATGTTCATCATTGCCGGTCTGCTCGACGCGCTGTCGATCATCGGCGTGGCGTTCGCTGCCCTGCTGCTGTTCGCCAATCCGCTGCTGGCCGCACTCGGCAGCTGATCCGGACCGCACTCGCTTCGAACCATCTGAACGTCAAAGCAGGGAACTGATATGGATGTCTCTCTAGGCACCCTGATTGGTCAGGCCACCACCTTTCTGGTGCTGGTGCTGGTCACGATGAAATTCGTCTGGCCGCCACTGACCCAGGCCATGGAACAGCGTCGGCAGAAGATCGCCGAGGGTCTGGCGCAATCCGATGAGGCCGAAAAGGCGCTCGAGCGGGCACAGCATGAAGCCGAGCAGATCATTCGCGCCGCGCGGGTCAAATCGGGTGAGATCATCGATCAGGCCAGCAAGCGCGGCAACGAGATTGTCGACCAGGCCAAGCACGATGCCATCGCCGAGCGCGATCGTCAGGTCCAGGCAGCTGAGGCCGACATTCGGCTGGCGACCAACCAGGCGCGCGAAGTACTGCGCGGGCGCTTGGCCGAGCTGACCGTGGCCGGTGCCAGTCGGGTGATCGGACAGGAGCTGGACGCGGATCGACATCGCCAGCTGCTCGACAAGCTGGCCGCCGAGCTTTAAGCCGCCATGCTCGCCGAAACCACACTCGCTCGCCCCTACGCACGTGCAGCCTTTGGTCTGGCCGACCAGGCTGGAACGCTGGATCGGTGGAGTTTCAACCTTGCCCCGGCTGCGATTGCCGTGGATACGCCTGCAATGCAGCGTGTAATTGGCCATCCACGGGTGGTCGAGGCGCAACTGCTCGGACTGTTCGAAGAAGTGCTGGGCGATTCTGCCGATCCGGCATTCCGCAGCTTCCTCAAGGTGCTGATGCATTATCGGCGTCTGGAACTTCTGCCGGAAATCGCGGCCCAGTTCGAACAGCTCAAGCGTGATCGCAGCCACAAGCTGATGGTCAATGTGACCTCGGCTGTGGCGATCGAGCCGGAACAGCTCGAGCGACTGGCGCTGCGGCTGCGTGAACGTTTCGGCAGCGAGATCGAAATGCAGACCGATATTGATCAGGACCTGATCGGCGGGCTGGTGGTTCGGGCCGGGGACAAGGTCATCGACGCCAGCGTGCGCGGACGGCTCGAACAGCTTGGTCGCGCGCTGGTGCGCTGAGCACCACCGCTTACTGAACGAATTCACATTATCGCGGTAACGCAACCGAAATCACGAGTAAACAAGCCATGCAGCAGACTCTCAATCCGACCGAAATCAGCGAACTGATCCGCAAACGTGTCGAGCAGTTCGATGTCGTTTCCGAGGCCCGCAACGAGGGCACCATCGTCAGCGTGTCCGACGGCATCTGCCGGATTCACGGCCTGGCCGACGCGATGCAGGGAGAAATGATCGAGTTCCCCGGTGACACCTACGGTCTGGCGCTGAACCTGGAGCGCGATTCAGTCGGGGTCGTGATCATCGGCGATTACGAACACCTTTCCGAAGGCGATACCGCGCGCTGCACCGGCAAGATCTTGCAGGTTCCGGTTGGCGCGGGACTGCTGGGTCGTGTCGTCAACGCGCTCGGCGAGCCGATCGACGGTGCCGGTCCGATCGAAGCTGCCGTCTTCGAGCCGATCGAGAAGATCGCCCCTGGTGTGATCACCCGCCAATCGGTGAGCCAGCCGGTTCAGACCGGTCTGAAGGCGATCGATGCGATGGTGCCGGTCGGTCGCGGTCAGCGCGAGCTGATCATCGGTGACCGCCAGACCGGAAAGACCGCGGTCGCGATCGACGCGATCATCAATCAGAAAGGTACCGGGATCAAGTGCATCTACGTCGCGGTCGGCCAGAAGACCTCATCGGTCGCAAACGTTGTGGCCAAGCTCGAGGAGCATGGTGCGATGGAGCACACGATCGTGGTGGCTGCCAATGCCGCGGACTCTGCCGCGATGCAGTACATCGCCCCGTATGCCGGCTGCGCCATGGGCGAGTACTTCCGTGACCGGGGTGAAGACGCACTGATCGTCTACGACGACTTGACCAAGCAGGCCTGGGCTTACCGTCAGATTTCGCTGCTGCTGAAGCGCCCGCCAGGTCGTGAAGCCTATCCTGGCGACGTGTTCTATCTGCACTCGCGCCTGCTCGAGCGGGCAGCGCGGGTCAACGCCGAGCATGTCGAAAAGCTGACCAACGGTGAAGTCAAAGGCAAGACCGGATCATTGACCGCGCTGCCGATCATCGAAACCCAGGCCGGCGACGTGTCGGCGTTCGTTCCGACCAACGTGATCTCGATCACCGACGGTCAGATCTTCCTCGAAACCGACTTGTTCAACGCCGGTATCCGTCCGGCCATCAACGCCGGTCTTTCGGTGTCTCGCGTCGGCGGTGCAGCCCAGACCAAGGCGATCAAGAAACTCGGTGGCGGGATTCGTCTGGCATTGGCCCAATACCGCGAGCTGGCGGCGTTCTCGCAGTTCGCCTCCGACCTCGACGAGTCGACCCGCAAGCAGCTCGAGCGCGGCCAGCGCATCACCGAGCTGATGAAGCAGCCGCAGTACAGCCCGTTGAACGTGGCCGAAATGGCGGTGTCGCTGTTTGCCGGCAACGAAGGCTATCTCGACGATCTTCCGTTGCCCAAAGTCGTGCCGTTCGAGAATGCCCTGCGCGATTTCATGAACAATTCGCACGGTGAGCTGATGCAGAAGATCAACCAGACCGGCGACTGGAACGGAGACATCGAGGCCGAGCTGAGAAAGGCGGCGGATGAGTTCAAGACCACCGGAACCTGGTGATCGAGCCAGCCCGCGCGCGGGCTCGCCCCGGTCCCCCGGAAGTTCAATGCGCTGAACGGCACGCACAACGGAAAATGGTATGAGTGGATCCAAGGAAATCGTCGGCCAGATCAAGAGCGTCAAGAACACGCGCAAGGTGACGCGGGCGCTGGAAATGGTCTCGGCCTCCAAGATTCGCAAGGCCCAGGACCGGATGCAGGCATCGCGCCCCTACGCGCGCATGATCCGCCAGGTCATCGGTCATCTGGCTCATGCGAACCCGGAATACAAGCACCCGTTCACGCAGTCGCGTGACAAGGTCGGTCGGGTCGGTTACGTCATCATCTCCAGTGACCGTGGCCTGTGCGGTGGCCTGAACAACAACCTGTTTCGCCAGCTGCTGGTGCGGTTTCGCAAGCACCAGGAAGCCGGTCAGGAAATCAGTTTGGTGCTGATCGGCCGCAAGTCGCAGCAGTTCTTCAAGCGGATCAAGATCGAGATCGCCGGCACCATTCAGGATCTCGGTGAACAGCCGCAGCTGGAGAAGCTGATCGGTGCGATCAAGATCATGCTCGACGGCTATCGCGAAGGCTCGATTGATGAGCTGCACCTGTGCTACAACGATTTCATCAACACCATGACCCAGCAGGTGCAGGTGGATCAGTTGCTCCCATTGCCGCCGGCCACCGACGAGCCGATGCTGAAGTACTGGGACTATCTCTACGAGCCCGATCCCGAATCGCTGCTCGATGACGTGCTGGTGCGCTACATCGAGTCGCTGATCTATAACGCCGTGCTGGAAAACCTGGCCAGTGAGCACGCCGCGCGCATGGTCGCGATGAAGAGCGCTTCGGATAATGCCAGCAACCTGATCGATGAGCTGAACCTGGCCTACAACAAGGCGCGACAGGCAGCGATCACCCAGGAAATTTCCGAGATCGTCAGCGGTGCCGCGGCGGTCTGATTGAATGACGCAGCGTGAATGGTGGCTGCCACTTGCGCGTTTGGAAGTTTGGAAACTGAAAACCTGACGGCTTCGGCAACTTTTTTGACGAAGCCCCCGGAACGAGACGAGGAAGCAAATGAGCAAGGGTACGATTGTCCAGATTATCGGCGCCGTGGTCGACATTGAATTCCCGCGTGAAGACGTACCGCACGTCTACAGCGCCCTGATCATCGACCAGGGCCAGATCATGCTCGAGGTGCAGCAGCAGCTCGGCGATGGTGTGGTCCGGACGATTGCGCTCGGATCGACCGACGGACTCAAGCGCGGTCTGGAAGTCACCAACACCGGTGCGCCGATTACCGTGCCGGTTGGCAAGGAAACGCTGGGCCGCATCATGGATGTGATGGGCAACCCGGTCGACGAAGCCGGCCCGATTGGTGAGCAGCAGCGCATGCCGATCCATCGCAAGCCGCCCAGCTTCGAAGAACAGGCAGCGTCGAACGAGTTGCTCGAGACCGGCATCAAGGTCATCGACCTGGTCTGCCCGTTCGCCAAGGGCGGCAAGGTCGGTCTGTTTGGCGGCGCCGGTGTCGGCAAGACCGTCAACATGATGGAGCTGATCCGCAATATCGCCATCGAGCACGAAGGCTACTCGGTGTTTGCCGGGGTCGGGGAGCGTACCCGCGAGGGCAACGACTTCTACCACGAGATGAAGGACTCGAACGTTCTCGACAAGGTTTCGCTGGTTTACGGTCAGATGAATGAGCCGCCTGGAAACCGCCTTCGGGTTGCGCTGACCGGCTTGACCATCGCTGAAAATTTCCGCGACGAAGGCCGTGATGTCCTGATGTTCATCGACAACATCTACCGCTACACGCTGGCCGGGGTGGAAGTATCCGCGCTGCTGGGCCGCATGCCTTCGGCGGTGGGTTACCAGCCGACGCTGGCGGCGGAAATGGGCGCGCTGCAGGAACGTATCACCTCGACCAAGACCGGCTCGATCACCTCGATCCAGGCAGTCTACGTCCCGGCTGATGACCTGACCGACCCGTCGCCGGCCACGACCTTTGCCCACCTCGATGCGACCGTGGTGTTATCGCGCCAGATCGCCGAGCTCGGCATCTACCCGGCCGTGGATCCGCTCGACTCGACTTCGCGTCAGCTCGATCCGCTGGTCGTCGGTCAGGAGCACTACGACGTCGCCCGCAAGGTCCAGGGTACGCTGCAGCGTTACAAGGAACTGAAGGACATCATCGCAATTCTCGGCATGGACGAGCTTTCCGAGGAAGACAAGCAGACCGTGGCACGAGCTCGCAAAGTCGAACGCTTTTTCAGCCAGCCGTTCTTCGTCGCCGAGGTCTTTACCGGATCGCCAGGTGTGTACGTGCCGCTGAAGGAAACCATCCGTGGTTTCAAGGGCATTGTCGACGGCGACTACGACCACCTGCCAGAACAGGCTTTCTACATGGTCGGCACGATCGAGCAGGCGGTGGAGAAGGGCGAGAAGATGCTTCAGAAAGCCGCCTGAGAGGCAGCGCTTCGCGCGCGCTGGACTGCGTTTTCGCCACCGTCGGAATGCTCACGTACTGGTGTACGTACCGCTCCGACGCCGGCTCAAGCCCTGCCAGCCCCCGCGAATCACGCCCTCCCTGTGCACCCGGCATGATTCAAGGCATGCCGGGTTGATGCCTGGCCGAAAAGGCCGGGTCCACGAAGCGAGTTGATATCGAGAATGGCGGGTGTCGGAAGCCCCGACCGGGAGTGAAGGAACAATGGCATCAACAATCCAAGTCGACATCGTCAGCGCCGAGTCCGAGATCTTTTCCGGTGCGGCTACCATGGTTGTCGTATCCGGTGAAGAAGGCGAGCTTGGGATCGCGCCGCGACATGCGCCATTACTGACTCGCATCAAACCGGGACAAGTGCGCGTGATGCTCCCGGAAGGTGGGGAGGAGTTCTACTACGTTTCCGGTGGCATGCTTGAGGTTCAGCCGCACGTGGTGACGGTGCTGGCCGACACCGCAGCGCGTGCCGCCGATCTGGATGAAGCCGCCGCCGTGCGTGCCAAGGAGGAAGCCGAGCGCGTCCTGGCCGACCGCACGGCGGACATGGAAATGGCTGAGGCCCAGGCCCGTCTGGCAGAAGCCGTGGCTCAGCTTGCCGCGCTGGAACGCCTGCGCAGGAACCTGAAGCGATAATTGGAGTTGCTCCCCGACCACCCGGCTTGGTGCGGTCAGCATGCCAGGCCAATCAATGGCGGTTGAATATTAGAACTCGCACTCTAATCTGCTATGCTTGGCACAAATCAGGTGTCAAGGTGATCCAATGCGGATTTTCTCTTCGTTTGTGATCGTGTTTGCGGGCCTGGTGCTGGGGGGTTGCGGTGAAGGGGAAGTGCCAATTTCGAATGACCGGCTGATCGAGAGCCATGCTGAATTTCGGACCGGAATCTGGGTCAGCGCCGAGGCGCCGGTCGGTGAACTGCTATCCGATCAGGCGATCGGCGGCAAGATGCATCAGCGCTTCACCATCAGTCCGGCCGAGAGTCTGGTGGTCCAGATCCGCCACTCGATCGATGATTCGGAGCGCATCCCGGTTCTGCCCGGCGATACGATTCGAGTCCAGGGTTACTATCAATGGGACCCGCGCGGCGGCTTCATCTCGCGCACCTTCAGGGCCCCGAGCGAGCCCGGAGGTGGCGGCTGGATCGAACACAAGGGCAAGCGCTACGACTGACGCGCTGCCTGCTACCAATAGCGGCCACCAGTGCAGCCACCAGTGCACGATCGTGACGGGCAAACGCCCGTTGCATCCGGTTCAGTTTTCGAAATATTCCGGCGTTGCACCTTCCACTGTGCCGATGATCGCCTCCCGGTGGACCTGAAGTTTGACCCCGCGTTCGAACACCAGCGGACCATCGACGCGTGCGCCGGCGTGAATCACGATGGTGACCGGTCCCAGGCTGCCGCTCCGGGGTTTGCGGACTCTCAGCTCGCCGCTGACCACGCTGCCGGATTCGAGGACCATGCCGCCGGCGACGTTACTCAGCGACCCGGCCCGCGCCGCTTTCAGCCAGATCTGACCATTGACCGACTCGACCTGGCCCGCAACTTCCGCGCCTGGCTCAAGCACGACCCGGCCGTTGACCGCCTTGATGTCACCCGCAACGCGGGCACCGGCCTCGATCTGGATCGGGCCGTTGACCGTGGCCAGAGACTTCGCCTGTGCGTCGCGACCGAGCACGATCTTGCCGTTGACCGTCTCGACGCTGGCCACCGAGGCCTCGGCACCGATTTCGATGCCGCCGTTGACCGTCGTCATGCTTCGTTCCACGATCGCGCCATCGCCGACCCGGACCCGGCCATTGACCGTGGACAAGGGCCGCTCGACGCGCTCGCCGGCAGCGACCTCAATGTCCGAGTTGACGCTGAAACAACCGCCGAGAACTAGCGCTGCTGCAGCCAGCGCCAAAAGAAATCGTATTTTCATCCGTACTCTCCCCGAGCGCAGTCCGTGCCGTTTTTCTCCACGAGAATTCTGCAGCCAGAACACGGCTGCGCGCAAGGCCCGAAAGTCATCGGTGTGATCGGATCGCATATTGTTGCCTTCTGTTCGTCGAGAGCTGCGCCTATGGCGATTCAATCCGAGTTGTCTTGGTGCTTCGGCATCAACCAGTCAAGCCGCAGCGGAATAACGCCTTGCGGCTGCTGCTCCAGCCCGATGAAGTCGAACAGCCTGGTGTCACAGAGTTGCGATGGCGCGACATTGCACAGGGCCTTGAAAATGGTGTAGCTACGCCCGGGTTGGCGCCGATCCCACTCGGCCAGCATGTCCTTGATCACCTGACGCTGCAGATTGGGCTGCGAACCACAAAGATTGCACGGGATGATGGGGTAGTCGCGCTGCTCCGCCAGCCGGGCCAGGTCCTCCTCACGGCAGTAGGCCAGCGGCCGAATGACGATGTTGTCGCCATCATCACTGCGCAGCTTGGGCGGCATCGCTTTCAATCTACCCGCGTGCAGCAGGTTCAGGAAGAAGGTCTCGACGATGTCGTTCAGGTGGTGACCCAGCGCGATCCGGGTCATCCCGTGCTCTCGGGCGAAGTTGTAGAGATTGCCGCGCCGCAGCCTCGAGCACAGCCCGCAGCTTGTCTTGCCCTCCGGAATGACACGCTTGACCACCGAGTAGGTATCCCGCTCGATGACGTGGTACTCGATGCCAAGCCGATCGAGGTATTGCGGCAGCACATGCTCGGGAAAGCCGGGTTGCTTCTGGTCGAGATTGACCGCGACCAGTTCGAATCGCACTGGCGCTCGACGCTGCAGGCTGAGCAACAGGTCGAGCATGGCGTAACTGTCCTTGCCACCGGACAGGCAGACCATGACCCGGTCACCCTCACCAATCATGCCGTAGTCACCGATCGCCTGTCCGACTTGCCGGCGCAGGCGCTTGAACAGCTTGCCGGCGCTGTACTTTTCGCGTTCCAGAGGAGTGGTCATTGCTGTCCGAGCGATGGCAAAGCGCTTATGATAGCGGCCAAATTTGCCGTTCGTCGTTCGGCCGATGCCCGACCCGGGCCCGGAAGTTCGGCCCGCACCCGGGTCTTCAGATGGTTGAATCGCCGTCCCAAATCCTTGAAATCCTTTCGGATCTCCGCAGCCAGCATCGTGATCTCGATGAGGCGATCCTGCGGCTGGGGGAATCACCGAGCATGGACCAGCTGCAGCTGCGCCGGCTCAAGAAGCGCAAACTCAAACTCAAGGATCAGATTGCCCTGTGGGAGTCGCGGCTGATCCCCGATCTCGACGCCTGATTCACTCAGCCGGGGCAATATTCGCAGCTCGAAATTCACGTTGACGCACCGTGGAGACAACCCCATACTGTACCGTATGGAAGCTATCCGATCGCTGAACAATCATGAAATAAGGCGTCGTCAGATCTGGACTGACGACGGCGTCCGACTCGATGTGCGCTATCTCGGGCACGAA
>Ga0210024_1004070_pt1 | contig 11683 bp, 10 predicted proteins | sample CryGeymeta201525_FD_183988 | JGI IMG/M metagenome (GOLD analysis project Ga0210024, IMG submission 183988) | Groundwater microbial communities from Crystal Geyser aquifers in Utah, USA - Crystal Geyser metaG 2015-25 (SPAdes) (version 2) | ecosystem: Environmental > Aquatic > Deep subsurface >... | reverse complement strand
CCTGGCCATCCAGTGTCACGCCTGCGCCGGCAGCGGCTTCGAACCACACACCCTGATCTTCGTCCACCTCGATACGGCCCCAGTTTGCAGGACCGCGAGCGAGCACGATGTCATTGCTGCTGGCGCTACCGATCGTGTGTCTGCCGACATCGAGCATGTACAGTCCGGTCAGGCTGAGCCAGCCGTAGGGCTCGGTCAGACGTTCGAGTCGACGCTCGCGCCATTCCATGTTGATCTGCTCGAAGTTCATCGCATCCACCTTGCGGTCGGCGTCATCGGACGGCTTGTTGTTCGGCCCGCAGCCCACGGCGAGCAGTACCAGGACGAACAACGCCATCCAGCGGCATTCATACGCGGCCATAGACATCCTCCAGCCGTTCGATATCGTCTTCGCCGAAATAACTACCGGTCTGTACCTCGATGATGTGTACGTCTTCGCGGCCCGGGTTCTCGAGACGGTGCAGCTCTCCGGCCGCAATCTGCACGGTCTGGTTGGCGCCCAGATCGGCCTGGCGCTCGCCGACCCGGACCCGCGCCGTGCCCGAGACCACGGTCCAGTGTTCGCTGCGATGCTGGTGGCGCTGCAGCGACAACACGCCGCCGGGACGCACCACCAGCCGTTTGACCTTGCAGTCCTCGGCATCCTCGAGCACGGTGTAGCTGCCCCAGGGGCGATGAACGGTGCGGTGGAACACCGCCGACTGGTGCTCACGCCGGGTCAGCTCCTCGACCACGGCCTTGACTTCCTGGGCCCGCCCGCGCTGGGCGACCAGCACAGCGTCGCCAGTGTCGACGATGACCAGATCATCGACGCCGACCACTGCGACCAGGCGCTGCTCGCTCTGGATGAAGGTGTTCTTCGAGTCGATCAGTACGGCGTGGCCCTGGACCTGGTTGCCGGAGCCATCGGTTTCGTACAATTCGGAAATGGCCTGCCACGAGCCGATGTCGCTCCAGCCGCAGGCCACCGGCACCACGGCACGGCGCGCTGCCTTTTCCATGACCGCGAAGTCGATCGAGTCGGATCGTACCGCGGCAAAACTACGGGGGTCGAGCTCAATCGGGCTGCGGCTGCGGTCGGACTCGGCCCAGGTCGCCTCGACCGCGGCCAGGATGTCCGGCGCCTGTTCGCCGAGTGCGTCCAGGATCGCAGCTGCAGTGAAACAGAACATGCCAGCGTTCCAAAGATACTGGCAGCTCTCGAAGTAGCGCTGCGCCGTATCCGGATCGGGTTTCTCGACAAAGGCCTCGATACGGGCCGCATCGTTGCCCAACGCCGCACCGGCACGGATGTAACCGAAGCCGGTCTCGGCGTGGGTCGGCTGCACACCGAGACAGACCAGCCACCCCTCGTCGGCCAAAGCATGAGCCCGCTCGACGGCGCCACCGAATGCGACCGGGTCGCGCACCAGGTGATCGGCCGGCAACACCAGCATGCAGGCCTCCTCGCCGTGGCGCTCGCTGACCGCAAGCGCTGCGGCGGCAATCGCCGCGGCCGTGTTGCGGCCTTCCGGTTCCAGCAGAAATGCGCAATCGGCCTCGGGCGCAACCTCGTTGTAGATATCCCGGGTCATGAAGTAATAATCGCGTGCAGTGACGGTCAGACAGTGATCGTGGTCGATCACGCCGAGCGCGCGCTTGAGGGTCGACCCGGCTAGCGTCTGGCCGTCTGCCAACTTCATGAAGGGCTTCGGATAGGCCTTGCGCGAAACCGGCCACAACCGGGTTCCGGCGCCGCCGGAGAGAATGACCGGGATCAGCATGCTTCTTCCTTCCATCGCTCGAGACAGGCGTCAAGTGCATCTTCAACTGCAGGCATGCGCTGGCCGGTGAGTGCTTCGAAGCGGCTGCAATCCAGTACCGACCAGACCGGACGCCGGGCCTTCTGTGGCCAGTTCGCGCTGGCGACTGGCTGCACCGGAACCGCACGCCGCAGCACGCCGCAGGCCAATGCACGCTCGACTGCAATCCGGCCGAAGTCGTACCACGACAGGCTGCCGCTGCCGGCGACATGCAGCAGCGTGGCTCCCGGCGCCAGTGCTTCACGCTGCTGCAGAATCGCCAGACAGGCCTGGGCAAGATCGCCGGCCCAGGTCGGCGACCCGACCTGGTCGGAGACGATGGTCAGCGCGGTGCCGGCGGCGGCGCGCTTCAGGATCGCCGACAGGAAATTGCCCGGAAAATGACTGTACAGCCAGGCGGTACGTACGATCACCGCGTCGGCACCCGACGCGGCGATGACGCGCTCGCTCTCGAGCTTGGTGCGGCCGTAGACATTGCCCGGCGACGGCGCGTCATCCTCGCGCCAGCCGCGTTCGGCGCTCTCCGAAAATACGTAGTCGGTCGAGAAATGCATCATTCGCGCACCGTGCCCGGCGCACCATTGCGCGATCCAGCCCGGCAGGTCGCGATTGATCCGCATTGCCAGATCGGGCTCGTCCTCGGCCCGGTCGACGGCCGTCCAGGCCGCGGGATTGACGACCAGATCGGGCCGGACCCGGTTGAGGCTCTTTTCGAGCAACCTGCGATCGGACAGATCACAGGCAAAATCACCACTGTCTCGATCCGTCTGGATCACATCTCCGAGGGTCTTCAGTCGGGGCAACAAGTGGCGCCCCAACTGGCCCGCGCAACCGGTCAGCAGGATTCGCATGCTGGCAAACGCTCCATGGCGATCTGTTCAAGCCGGGGTGCCACGCGGTCGCGCTCGGATAGCGACGACGGCTGCTGTGGCCAATCGATCCCGATCGACGGGTCGTCCCAGGCAATGCACGCATCATAATCCGGGCGGTACGGCGCTGTACACAAATAGGAAAAGGTGGCCGATTCCGAGAGCACCTGGAAGCCGTGCGCAAATCCGGGCGGAATCCACAGCTGGTGGTGATTGGCCGCGCTGAGTTCGATTCCGAACCATTGGCGAAAGCTCGGTGAGTCGGGCCGGATATCAACGGCTACATCGAACACGGCCCCCTGGCTGACCCAGACCAGCTTGCCCTGTGGTTCGGGCCACTGGTAATGCAGCCCCCGCAGCACGTTCCGGGCGCTGTGGCTGGTATTGATCTGGGCAGCCCGCAACGCAATACCAGCCTCACGATAGCTTTCCTCGCGCCAGTTCTCGAGAAACCAGCCGCGCTCGTCGCCAAACGCACGCGGCTCGATCAGACAGACTCCCGGCAGGCCGGTTTCAACACGCCTCACCAGTCGTCCTCGGTCTCGGCCACACGTGCCAGGTAGGCACCGTAGCCGCTGCTGAGCAGTGGCTCGGCCAACTCCAGCAAGCGGGCCTTGTCGATCCAGCCCTGGCGGAATGCAATTTCTTCCGGGCAGGCCACACGCAGGCCCTGGCGGGACTCCAGGGTCTCGATATAGCTGGCGGCCTGCTGCAGCGACTCATGGGTGCCGGTATCAAGCCAGGCATAGCCACGACCCATGCGCTCGACGACCAGTTCGCCAGCCTCGAGGTAAATCCGGTTGAGGTCGGTGATTTCAAGCTCACCGCGCGCCGAGGGCTGCAGCACCGCAGCCCGCTCGACCACCTGACCATCGTAGAAGTACAGGCCCGTGACGGCAAAATTCGATTTCGGACGGGCCGGCTTCTCCTCGATCGACAGTACCTTGCCGAAGCGGTCCATCTCGACTACACCGTAGCGCTCCGGATCGCTGACACGGTAACCGAACACTGTCGCGCCGTGCTCGCGCACATCGGCGCGTGAGAGCAACTCGCGCATGCCGCCACCGTGAAAGATGTTGTCGCCAAGAATCAGGCAGGACGGTCGGTCGCCGACGAACTCAGCACCGACGCGGAATGCATCGGCCAGGCCTCTCGGCTGATCCTGAACCGCGTACTCGATTCGAATGCCCCAGGACTGACCATCGTCGAGCAGGTGCCGAAACAAGGCCTGCTCATGCGGCGTGGTAATCAGCAGGATGTCACGAATGCCGGCCTGCATCAGGGTCGACAGCGGGTAATAGATCATCGGCTTGTCATAGACCGGAAGCAGCTGCTTGCTGATCGCCCGGGTCAACGGGTAGAGCCGCGAGCCGGTGCCGCCGGCGAGAATCAGGCCACGGCGCGCACTCATCGAGCCACTCCGGCCAGACCGAGCCGCTCGCCCCGGTAGGAGCCGTCACGGATGTGCTGCCACCAATCACGATTGGCGAGATACCAGTCGACGGTGCGCGCAAGACCGCCACCAAAATCGACCTCGGGCTCCCAACCCAGCTCGTCGCGGATTCGGCTGGCATCGATCGCGTAGCGCCGGTCGTGCCCGGGGCGGTCGGCGACGAAGCGGATCAACTCGCGCCGCGGGGCCGCGGCCGGGATACGCTCATCGAGCAGATCGCACAGGGACTCAACCACTTCGAGATTGGGCTTTTCGGCATTACCGCCGATGTTGTAGGTCCGACCGACCGTGCCGCGTTCCAGCACGCACCACAAGGCGCGACAGTGATCATCGACGAACAGCCAGTCGCGGCGCTGCTGGCCGTCGCCATAGACCGGCAGCTCGCGGCCTTCAAGAGCGTTGAGCAGCACCAACGGGATCAGTTTTTCCGGAAACTGGCGCGGACCGTAGTTATTGGAGCAATTGGTGATCAGTACCGGCAGCATCCAGGTGCGGAATGCAGCCCGAACCAGGTGATCAGCCGCCGCCTTGCTGGCCGCATAGGGCGAGCTGGGCTGGTAGGGATGCTGCTCGGTAAAGGCCGGCTCATCAGCTGCCAGATCACCATAGACCTCGTCGGTCGAGACGTGCAGGAACCGGAACCCGTCGCCATGGTCACGCTGGTAGGCCACGGCCGCATCGATCAGCGTCTGGGTGCCCAGAACATTGGTGCGCACGAATTCGGTCGCCGCATCGATCGATCGATCGACATGGCTTTCGGCAGCGAAGTGAACCATGGCATCGGGCTGGTATTCGGCCATCACCCGGCCGACCAATTCCCGATCGCAAATGTCGCCCTGTACCAGCCGGTGCCGGGCCGGATCGAGACCGGCCAGTGACTCGGGATTGCCAGCGTAGGTCAGGAAATCGAGATTGATGACCGAGCAATCGGTCGTTGCGAGCACATGGTGAACAAAGTTCGAGCCGATGAATCCGGCACCACCGGTGACCAGCAGGGTCTGCATTTCGTTGTTCCAGATCGGGTTGCCCGGCGGCTGCCGGGCAACAGGGAGTAGGTAGCGGGCCTATGCCCGTTCAGAACGGGACGTCGTCGTAGGGAATATCGTCGCCGGAATTGTCGTTGCCGCTACTGGCCGGAGCAGACCGGCGGCCGCCGCCCGTTCCACTCGGGTTGGTGGTGCTGCGACTCGCCTGACCGCCGTAGCCGCCGTTGTCCATTGGCACGCTGCCACCACCCCGGCTATCGTTCCGGCTATCGTTCCGGCTATCGAGCATCTGCATCTCATTGGCGACGATTTCGGTGGTGTAGCGATCCTGACCGTCCTGGCCCTGCCATTTTCGAGTCTGAATACGGCCCTCGATATAGACCTTGCTGCCCTTCTTCAGGTATTCGCCGGCGATTTCGCCGAGCCGATTGAACAGCACGACCCGATGCCACTCGGTCTTTTCCTGCGGCTCGCCGGTCTGCTTGTCCTTCCAGCTTTCACTGGTCGCCAGGTTGAAATTGCAGACCGCATTGTTGCCCGCCGTGTAGCGGACCTCGGGATCGGCACCAAGATTGCCGATCAGGATGACCTTGTTGATTCCGCGCGCCATGTCTCTCGCTCGCCAGTTGAGTGTCGATAAACTCAAAATTCTAGCACAGCCCGATTCCAAGGCCAGACCATCGCCACGACCACGCCACCGCGGCCATGCACCGTATAATCGCGCCATGAATGATGTCAGTCCTATTGCCTCGCCGACCACGCTGAACGAGGTCATGCGCCTCAGCGCGGCCGACCGGCATGCCGCGGACGATCTGATCCGCAAGCGACTGCGCTCGGATGTGCTGCTGGTCAACCAGATCGCCGAATACATCATCAATGCTGGCGGCAAGCGACTGCGACCGCTGATTCACTTGCTGGCAGCCCGCGCATGCGGCTATGGCGGCACTCACCATATCCAGCTGGCCGCGGTCATCGAGTTCATTCACACCGCGACACTGCTCCACGATGACGTGGTCGATGGATCGGAACGACGCCGCGGCCAGACCACCGCCAACCGGGTCTGGGGCAATGCCGCGTCGGTACTGGTCGGAGACTTCCTCTACTCGCGCAGCTTCCAGTTGATGGTGGAACTGGAATCGAACCGGGTGATGCAGATCCTGGCCGACACTACCAATACCATCGCTGCCGGAGAAGTGCTGCAATTGATGCAGCTCGGCGACGTCGATCTCGACGAATCCGGCTACCTGCGCGTGATCGGGGACAAGACTGCCTGCCTGTTCGCCGCTGCCTCACGGCTTGGTGCCGTGCTGGCCGGACGCAATGCCGAACTCGAGCAGCACCTGGCCGACTTCGGCTTCGCCGTTGGACAGGCATTCCAGATCACCGATGACTGGCTCGACTATTCCGGCCAGGGCGAGACCCTGGGCAAGAATCTGGGTGATGATCTGGGCGAGGGCAAGGTCACGCTGCCGTTGATCCTGGCGCTGCGCGAGGCCAAGTCGGCCGACCGCGATTTCCTGATCGAGACGATCCGCGCCGGCGGTACCGATCGACTCGATCGAGTCCGCGGCATCCTGCAACACAGCGGTGCGCTGGACCGAACGCTGGAGCGCGCGGCCGTTCGATCCGAACAGGCCTGCCGGCTGTTGGAGCATCTTCCACCAGGCCCGGAGCGCGACGCGCTGAAAGTGCTGGCCCGCTTTGCCGTCGACCGCAGTCTCTGAAATCAGCGGCCACTGCGATGCTGAGTGTGGCCGATCCGGCCACCACGGGTACAACGCCTCATCCTGCACCCTTGAGCGCTGCCACCAGGCTCCTGAACCGTTCGCCACGCTGCTCGAAATCGCGGAACCGGGGAAAGCTCGGCGCCCCGGGTGATAGAACGATGCGGGTTCCTGGTCCAGCCCAGGCGGCGGCCGCCTGCACCGCTTCATCAATGCCATCGACCACAAGCCGGCGCGTCGAATCAGCCGCCCCGGCCGCACCCAGTTCAGCAACGATGCGCGCACCGTTGTCGGGCAGGCCGATCAGACCGACCAGGGGACGCGCCTGCAGATAGTTGGCCACCGCCGTCCAGTCGGCGCCCCGCTCCTGGCCACCGCAGATCAGGATTGTTGGCGCCGCGCCGGACTGGAGCGCGGCCAGCGTGGCGAACGGAGTGGTCGAGATCGAGTCGTTGATCCAGACCGTCTCGGAGGGCCCCCGCAGAGACTCCAGCCGGTGCGGCAGCGGCTGGAACGAGCCGATCGCCGCGAGCGTCGGGCCAGATCCACCAGTCACCGCCTCGACCAGTGCCAGCGCCAGCGCGATATTGTCCAGATTGTGCCGACCTGGCAGGGGTGAATCCTGTGCCGCCAGCAGGCGTCTGCCGTTGCTCCAGATCCCGTCATCGCGTACCCAAAGGCCTTGGCCGCGGTTGATCGCGCGAACCCCGGCGCAGGCCTCGATGCGCGCCGACAGCACCGGATCGGCACCATTGACCCACAGTGGCCGCCCGTCGAGCAGCTCGAGCAAACGCAGCTTGGCAGCGTAATAGGATTCGACCCCACCATGCCAGTCCTGGTGCTCGGGAAACAGCCGGGTCAGCACCCCGTATTCGGCATGACCCTGCAGGTCGGCCAGCTGATAGCTCGAAAGTTCGATCACGAACCAATCGGGCCTGGCGTCGAGCAGGTCAAGCAGCGCCACACCGATGTTGCCTGCCAGCGCCACATCCAGGCCACAGGCGCGCAGACCGTGCGCCACGAGGGAGGCCGTGGTGCTCTTGCCCTTGCTCCCGGACACCGCGATGACGCGGGCATCGGGCCGCTCACCGAACCAGAGCGAAGAAATGCAAGTGATTTCAGAGCCGGCGCGACGCCAGTGCTCAAGCACTGCATGGCCGACCGGAAAGCCCGGCGAGCGCAATACGCGATCGGGCCTGGGCCGATCAAGGGTCAGCGGCCCGATACTCAGCGGCCACTGCCGCGGCGCGGTATCCGGTGCCCGGTCGCACAGCACCGCAACCTGAGCACTCGGGCAGCGCGCCAGCACGGCGCGCTCCACCGAGCGTCCCTCCCGGCCAAAACCGCAGACCAGGGTGGAACCGGTTTCGAGCTCGATCAGTTTCACGAAAGGAAGCGCGCCGGAATCCGGTGCCGGGCTGACGGTTCGAGCAGGCACGCGACATCGACCCGTGGCCCACCGGCAAGACCGTCGGCCAGCCGCTGCACCGCAGCGTGTGATTTCCACGCCGGATGTTCGGCCAGCAGCTGGACTGCGGCGCGGGCCTCGCCGGCCTCTCCGACACATTCGAACGGCCGGTGACCGTTCACCTCGAGCAGCGCCACGAAGCCATCGAGCCGGTCGGTCGTCGCCAGCAGATCCTGGCCGAAGATCCGATGCATCCGCTGCGGATCGAGAAATGGTGCCAGACACAGGTAGACGAACAGGCATTTCGGGCATTCCAGGCACCAGCGACCGGTTCTCGGTCCGTCGAGGTGGAAGTTCCGATTACAGCTGGAGAAACGCGCGTGACACGAGTCCAGACCGGCGAAGTCCCGGCAAATGGCCAGTTCACTGTCGCGGCGCAGCAACGAGAAAACCTCGAGATCCGGCGCGATTCCGCACTGCACCCAATCGCCGAGGGCCTGTTCGAAGACCAAGCTCTTGGCAAACTGGTGGTTGATCGGCAGGCCGGCATCACTGACCAGCGTCGGCGCATCGGCCGAACGTTCGTTGGCAAACACCACTGCATCGAAATCCCACAGCAGAGCCGCCAGCACCAGCGCCGCGGCGTTGATCGCAGTGATTGGCACGTGCCCGTTGAGTGCCCCGGCAGCATTGAGTTCGACCAGTTTCGGCGACAGCCTGCGGCCGATCTGCCGGTGACGCGGTGAACGTCCGCGCACCGAGCCTGCAATCAGCGCGGCCGACCCGATCTGGGCGGTTTCGAACGACTGACCACAACGTCGCACCCGCTCCAGTGCCACCAGCGAATCCTTGCCGCCACCGATCGCGACCAGGGCACGCCGGCGCAAACCCGCTGCTGACGACGGCGCACAATCGTCATTGTCAGCGGCCGGAAACTCAGGCCACCACTGAGTCTTCAAGCCATTGCGGAAGGCCATCTCCGCCAGGCCGTCGCGGTACAGCATCGTCAGCATTCCAGCCTGGCTGCGATTCGGTAGGCGACCGGCAAACGCGAGCTGCCCCGTGCAGGCGAGCTTCCAGTAACTGACACCGGCAACCCAGTGCAACAGATCCAGCGCGCGCTCGACCGCGACCGAATCGACACGATGATTTCTGAACGGTGGATCGAACAGGAAAGACTCGCTGAAATCGATGGCAAACCCATCACCTTCGATGCGCCAGCGCAAGCGGGCCTCGCCGGACTCGGCATCAAGAGCGCGATCGACGAATTCGAAGCGCCGCACCGCGGCCCGATCGAAATTCACGCCGCGGCCGAGCCCGTGTCGGTCTTCTCGGCTTCGGCGCGCGGCCAGGCTCGAAGCACGGCATTGACCAGTGTCGCCAGCGGAATCGCGAAGAACACGCCCCAGAAACCCCAGATGCCACCAAACACCAGCACCGCCACAATGATTGCGACCGGATGCAGGCTGACGACCTCAGAAAACAGCACCGGCACCAGCACATTGCCGTCGAGCAACTGGATGACGCCGTAGGCGACCATGACCCAGGCAAACTCGGCCGTGAAGCCAAACTGAATGAAGGCCACGATCGCGACCGGGATCGTGACCACCGCTGCGCCGATATAGGGAATCAGGACCGAGAACCCGACCAGCATCGAGATCAACATCGCAAACGGCAGGCCGAGAAAGGTGAATGTGATGTAGGTGACAATCCAGACGATCAGGATCTCCAGCACCTTACCTCGAACATAGTTGCCGATCTGGGAATCGACCTCGGTCCAGACCCGCAGCGCAAGACCGTGATTGCGAGGCATGTAGCGCCGAAACCAGGCCAGGATGACAGCCTTGTCCTTGAGGAAGAAGAACACCAGGATCGGCATCAGCACAAGGAAGATCACCAGGCCAAGCAGGTACATCAGTCCGCTGGGTGAAACCACGACACCGCCGTACTTGCGCACGTCGTCGCCGATCTTGCCGAGGATGTCATTGACCTGTTGCTCACCAACGATCTGTGGATAACGTTGCGGCAACTCGGCGATCACCGACTGGAGCTGACGAATGTACTCGGGCATCTCGGCCAGCGCCTGGCCGAGCTGACGCGTGATCATCGGCGTAATGCCAAAGAACAGAATCAGCAGCACCGCCATGAATGCGCTGAACACCGCCATCACGGCGATCATTCGAGGTATGCCGATGCGTTGCAGACGACCGACCAGCCCTTCCAGCAGATAAGCCACGACAACGCTGGCAAACACCGGTGCCAGCATCTGCCCGAAGGCCATCACCAGCACCAACCCGGCAACCAGCAGCAATGCGAGGATCACTACCTGCGGGTCGGAAAAATTACGGTGATACCAGTCCTTGAGCTGGGAAAACATGGCCATGCGCGCGCCTGGGCTCCGATCGCGAAACAAGCCGAAAGTGTACTACCGATGGCGTCGAATCATCCATTCCGCTCGGTCGCGAAAAATAACGACTGAAGGACCAGGCGACCGGCGTTGCGAATCGATACAGAAAAGACTGGAATCAGAAGCGCAGGTTGAACCGGGCAGCGACTTCAACGGCCTGGTCGAATCGGTCGCTGACCACGCCGAGCACATTGCCTCCGAAGGCGAACTCCGGCGGCGCGTAGCTGGCCGATACGTCGAATCGGGCGCGATCACCGATGCGCTTGCCGATGCCCATCAGCAGGCTGTGCTGCCCAAGCTCATCAGACAGGGCGGCCGACAGCGACGCCGCGCTCGGCGTCGGTTGAGAGCGGCTATGGAAATCAAGACTGAATTCCAGCTCGCTCTCATGCTGCCAGCGCATGCCGATGCTATAGACCGTCAGATCCTTCCACTGGAAATCCGGGCTGGAAGAATCACCAAGCAGCGCATTGAAGCGCGCTGGCAGTGATCGGCTCGGAAACGCGCCAACGCCGCTGTAGAAGACCTGCGACACAGCAACCGTGAACAGGGTCTGGGATCCCGCCTGCATGCCCAGAGCCAGCCGCATGCGCGACGGGATGTCGAGATCGGCCGCGTAGCCGTGCACGCCGCGAATGCTGGCCAGTTCATCCATGTTTACACGGGACTGGAAGCTGGCGTCGAGCAACAGCCGCGGTGCCAACTCGGAGGCAAAACCCAGGTGCAGGCCGGCACCGGTGGACAGATCCCGGTTGCCGGCATGGAAATCAACCGGCCGGAACTCACCATTGAATTCGGACAGGTCGAGCATCGAGTGGCTGAACTGCTGCGCGGCGAGTACGGCAGAGACACTGAATCGGCTGCGCGAATTGACCTGCCCGGACACGCCGGACAGCAGCGTCGAACGCTGAAAACCCGGCAACTGCCGGAGCTTCGACGCACTCATCACGTCATCGTGCATCAGGCTGGCGCGGGATCCGGTCTGAAAGAGCGTCAGGCGCGCCTTGCCGATGTCTGACAACAGCGGTTTGGCG
>Ga0210024_1004067_pt1 | contig 11686 bp, 7 predicted proteins | sample CryGeymeta201525_FD_183988 | JGI IMG/M metagenome (GOLD analysis project Ga0210024, IMG submission 183988) | Groundwater microbial communities from Crystal Geyser aquifers in Utah, USA - Crystal Geyser metaG 2015-25 (SPAdes) (version 2) | ecosystem: Environmental > Aquatic > Deep subsurface >... | reverse complement strand
TGGAGTTTATCTATGAGGAGGAATTCCTTACCATCGTCGAAAAAACTCTTGTTGATGTCATCTGCTGGCAGGCCAGTCGCGACGAATTGTCCTCAATGGTGGATGCCGTGGATGAAGCTGGAAGCGCTATACCCGAAAGCGTTTCATCGGCTTTGGAAAACGCAATCCTTCAGGAATTTGATGAGGTTGAAAGTCGCATCAGCGAGGAAGAAAATATATCCTCTCTGAATGATTACATTGAATCGTTGAAAAAATTCACACCACGCTTCGGCATTTCCGAAACCGTCTTGCAAAGCACGATATCCAAGGTGGAAGACCGGATCACCGAAATCGAGGAGAATAGCACCCCCGCCTCCTCGCCCAGCTTTTCGTCTCCCAAACCACATGCCGAGAAGTTCGATGACGATGCGCTAAAGAACCTCTTCACCCCTCTGCTCGACGAGTAGGCGGATATCCAGTCCCGTCGCAGTGCTAGTTCAGGCTATTCGTGTTCGGTGTCGCCGAAGCCGAAAAGCTTGTTGATGTCACCGGGGCTACCGAGCAATGGCGTCGGGATCGGTGCGATCAGGCCTGGAGCTCGCTGCCGGGTGTCCTCATGAAACTTGACCGCCATGGTCAGGTACATCAGAGCCGAACGGGTGACCCGCAAGGTCAGGAGAGTCATCCGCTTGAGTTCGTCGGGGGTGAGCGTTTCGGCAAAATCGCTGTCCGGCTCCCATACGCCGTGCTTTCCCACCGCCACGCGTAGCCACCCATGCTCGACGGCGTTGCGCAGCCTTCGAAGTTCGCTTAGTTCGGCCTGTGGTACTTTCCACACCCCTGGAGGAATCTTGCTCGTATCGGTGAGGTCGCAGGCGAGCCAGTAGAGGGAATTCAGAAATGGATTGTCGATCTGCCGAAGGTTCTCCTTGATCCATCGGGGCTTGAACTCGGACTGCGCCGCGCCACACTGGAAGTAGCGGTTCAGCAAAAGAGCGAGGCTATCAAAAACGCCGAAACACACCCGAAGAGCTGTTTTGAGCTTTTCGGTGGCCCCATCAAGACAGACGAAATCGAGGGTGTCGGTGAGGTAGAGGTGGCTGTTCTCCCATGAGGGGTGGATGTTCTTGAATCCTTCGTAGGCTAGAAACCGGGCGAAGCAGTATTCCCGTTTCATCGACGAGAATGCAGCCGGTAGAAACGGCCCTTCACCGACCTTCACGACGTGGTTGGGGAACTGGAGAACGTCAGAGCTTGCGATCCAGCGATCCGTAAGCAGATTCACCGTAAGCGGTCAACATAGTCTCTCTCGCATTTTTGCGAGAGGTCTCGCATCTCTGGCTTCTATGCTGCCGCGCTATAGTCGGTGTTAGCCGCTTCGCGCTGGAGCTTTACCCAGGCGACGGGCAGTAGGCCGGGAAGGTCTTCCGGCGCGGGGTTGTGCATCAACTTGTCGAAGACCCACTCGAAGTAGGCAAAGGGATCTTTCCCGTGAACGCGGATCTGCTCGACGAAGGTGTAGATTACGGCACTGCGCCAGCCGGTTTCTTCACTTCCGATGAACATCCAGTTCTTGTGGCCGAGCTTGAGCGGGCGAATCGAGTTCTCGGTGTGGTTGTTATCAAACTCGATCTGGCCGTCCATGAAGCACGGCTCGAGATGCGGCCACTGGCCGGTGGCATAGACCAGCGCTTTGCCGAGCAGACTGCCGGGCGTGATGCTGCGACGCCGATTCAAGTGGGCGATGAGTTTTCCGAGATGTTCGTAATGCCTGCGAGTTTCCAGCCAGCGGGCTTTTTGCCGTTCGAGCGGGCCGGCGCGGGAGTCGCGCAACCGTGCTTCGATTTGATAGATTTTTCCGATCTGATAGAGGATCCATCCGACGATCCGCGGGTGATCGTCGCGGGCTCCATGGAAGTGCCGGCGGATGTGGACGAGGCAGGAGACGGGGATGATGTCCAATTGGGAGTGGCGCGCGATGAAGGCTTGATAGGCGCGCAGGCCGTCGCTTTGAAGATGGCCGTTGAAGGAAGGCTCTCCGTCGTTGCCGATGAGGATGTTGTCGAGGCAGGTGTTGGCGCGACTTTTGTGAAAGTCGAAAAGCACGCCGTGTTCGGCATGGTGGTAGGCCCAGAAGTATCCGAGGACGGTTTTGCCGACACCGGGTTGAAGGCAGCGCACGGGAGTTTCGTCGACTTTGACGTAGGTGGCGGTGCGGAAGCTTGCGGCGATCAGGTCGTAGAGCGGAAGCAAACGGTCGGCGAGGTGGTCGTGCCAGGAGCACATGAGGTTGCGCGTGAGCTCGATGCCGTAGGCGGCCTTGAGTTTCCATTGCTCACGGTAAAAGGTGCTGTGGTAGCAGAATTTCTGGGTGAGCAGGTAGGCACCTAGAGATGGTGTCAGAACGCTGCCGGGCAGCAGGCAGGGTTCAAGCGGTGGAGTTATGGGAACTGCGTCGGGGTCGTTTTTGCGGACGTGGGTGAGGCGCTTGATGACCTCTACGGTGAAGGAAGCTGGCGAGACGTGGAGGCGCTCGCTAATCTCCTCGCCGATGAGTCGGAAGGCTTCCGGGTCGGCGAGGACTTCGGGGGCGATGATCTCGCGGGTCTTGGTCGGCAGACCTTTAAGCGAGTCGGAGAGCTTGTTGGTGCGGGGTGCGCGCTTCTTGGCCGGTGTGGTGTCAGCCACCGGTGGAGCGTCGGCTCCAGCGGCGGCTTCGGACTTTTTTGCCTCGTCCTCCAGGAAGGCCATGAGCATTTGGTCGGGGCTCATCTTTTCGCTCTTCGCGCCGTAGAGGCGTTTGAGCAGGGCGGCGACGAGTCCCTTCCGGATGTCGAGTTCAGCCTTGAGGGCGGCGACTTCCGCAGCCAGTTCGGCGATCTGTTGCTCGGGCGTTTTGATGGTTTTCAAAAGCAGCGAGAGTGCCAATCATGGGTTTAACTACGATGTTTATCGTAGTTCGTACCACGGGCGCCGGAGGCCGTCGCGCAGGTCGATGCCGTCGGTGAGCATGGCCAGCGCGGTGGGCTTGAGCACGAGTTGGCGACGGTCGCCTTCGATGTCGCGCGGCCAGCTGAACCGGCCCTTTTCGAGCCGCTTGGCCACGACCCAGTATCCGGTTCCATCGAAGTAGAGGATCTTGATGAGGTTGCGGGATTTGTTGGTGAAGAGGAAGGCTGCGCCGCTGAGCGGGTCGAGCCCGAGATGGTTGCGCGCGATGGCTGAAAGGCCGTGAAAGCTTTTGCGCATGTCGCAAGGCTCGAGTGCGACGTAAACCTTGAGGTTGCCGTTGAAGGTGAGCATGGCGGCGGGTCTCAGGCGAGGAGGCGCAGAAGTTCGGCAAGCAGGCGGACCTGGTCGGGGCCGGCGGCGCGGGCGACGGCTCCGCCCGGCAGACGCACTTCGAGTGCTTCACCGTCGGGCGCGGTAGGGAGTTCGGCGAGAATGAAGGCGGGGCGCTCCGTCGAATTGACCGGGTGTCGGTTACCCTGATTTCGTTTGGCAAGCCACGCCGCGAAGGTGGGATACTTGATGCCGCACTGCTGGGCAAAAGCCGGCGCACTGAGGCTGCTGGACTCGAAAGCGTCGAGGACCTCCTGCTTGTATTCGGAGGTGTAACGGGTGCGACCGGTGCGGTCACTCTTGATGATTGGACCGGCGGGCTGCTCGATGGGCGTATCCATAGACCGCGAGCCTACCGCAATCCGACCGCGCTTGGATAGAGGGGTTGTGTTAACCGTTTACGATTCACCGGATTGGCGAAAAGCCGACGCTTCAGGCACCATTCGCGATACGCGATATCATCCTCCGTGCCTGACTGTGCGGAGCTATTCTGCCAATCTAGGAGACTATCGAGATGGGCGTCTCCATACCCAATAAGCTCTCGAAGCTCCCCGGATGGTCCCAGAGCCGCGAGCACGAATGGGTGATCGGTTTCTTCTTTTCGGGCATCGAGTTCCCTGGCTTGTAGACAGGCCTCATACTGGAACAGGTGGCTATGACTGCTGTCGTTGAGCCACCGGCTTGTCCACACCAGCTCTCGGGCACGACTCAAGGCCGAGACGAATCCGGCGTCAGACTTGCGGGTCAAGCGAGGTTTCCAGTAGGCCAACGCTTCGATTCCGCGGCCCTGGTGGGCCAACTCGTTTCCGAGGTTCGTCCGAGCTTGGTCATGCCACGCGAAAGAGGCGTTCACATCCATCTTCAATGCCTTCCGGAAATGATCGGTGGCAGTGGAGCGCTTTACCGGGAATTGGTCGGAGCGCCATCCATCGGCGGTCTCTCCTTCGATGCGAGACCAGGCGGAGTAAAGGTTCCCTAAGCAGTAGTTCAGGAATGATCTGATCTCCTCTGCTGCAGCGGCGGCGTCCCTTGACCGAAGCTCATCGCATAGAGCCTCAATCGAGGCTGCGTCTCCAGCATCGATTGCCGCGTCACACCGCAGTCCAAAGTCCATGGGAGAGGAATCCGCCTCAGTCATATCCATGGAGTGATCGTATCGGCTATTAGGAGGTTAAGCAACCCGGCTCAGTCGGTCTAGGAGCGTGTGGCGTCCACTTGCGAGACTGTCGCGGTTAATTAAACCAAGTGGCGTAATGACGTAGTGTGGCGTGACAATTTGTCTTAAGTGTGCCATTATCGTAGTCATCCGCCTCTGTCGCGCTGGCGCGCAACCCATGGGAACCCGATCTAGTTTTTGCTAATCAAAAAGTGAATTACGGGCTTTTCTAAAAAAATCCGGCATCCATCTGGCAAAAGGTCGAGATCATTAAAAAACTGCGCCGGCATGCATGCCTAATCGAGACACATCCGATTGGCATGAATTGAGCGAAGGTTCGAGGTTAGTACAAAGGAGGTTTGGATGCAGAGTAATTTCGAATTCGGTGAACATTACATCCGTTTGCCAGCGCACCTGGCAAAAACAAAGCTTGGATGCGGCGCAATAGAACAGAGCGTTGTATCGGAGGGAGACTACCGAATCACGGGATATCGCAACGGTCGGCCGAAGAGATTCGAACTCGACCTTCACGATTGTCCAATCACGACACTTCATTTACAGGAAGGTCGAAGATGTCCAGTCGATTCCGAACTGCCATGCGTCTTCACCAACGATGCCGCCTCTCCTCTGATCCAGGCTAGTTCATGGCGCTTCAAGAACCCCGCCGGACACGCAAACACGGCTGATCAGATTAGGGAATCGTGGACCAACGCGCTGCGCCTTACCCGTGAGATCCCCGATGTCTCGTCCGGGTTCAGAAACGCGCAAGTGGGTGCAATCCACGCCGTGCTGGCGCACTGGTCGGTGTCCCAGCAGCCTTGCACCGTCGTGCTGCCAACGGGCACGGGCAAAACCGAGACCATGCTGGGGCTAACCGTAGCCGAGAGGGCCAAGCTTGTACTTGTTGTGGTACCTACGCAGGATTTACGCGTTCAGCTAGCTGGCAAGTTCAAGGAGCTTGGTATTCTCAAGAAGATCGGCGTGCTGGAGGGGAGCGCGCTCCTCCCCAAGGTGGCAACGCTAAGCAAAGGGCTCACGAAAACCGAAGACCTTGAAGCCCTACTAGCCTGCAATGTTATCGTCACCACTCCTTGGCTTTTCAACGACCCGAGTCTACGCAAGAAGCTGGCTGAAGAGGTGAGCCACGTGTTCTTCGATGAGGCCCATCATCTCAAGGCTACGTCGTGGGAAGCATTGAAGAAAGATTTCAGCAATTCGAAAATAGTCCAGTTTACCGCCACACCCTATCGGCTCGATCGTCAGCCGATCGATGGCAAAGTCGTTTTCCAGTACTCGATGGAGCAGGCGCAGATGGACGGCTGTTTTAGCGAAATCTCACTCATCACCGTGGGGGAGCGCAATCCGGACAAGAAGGATGCAGCTATTGCCCAAGCTGCTTACGACCGCCTGCAGGATGACCGGCGTGAAGGCTACGCCAGTCATTGCATGATGGTAAGGGCAGGTGACCGAGGAAGGGCGGACAGACTTTTTGATCTCTACTCCACCATGTTCCCACAAGAGAAGATCGTGAAGATCTATACAGGTGTTCGGGGGAAGAAGGAAAAGGTCGAGGCTGTCAAACGCCGGGAATACGGTATCATCGTTTGTGTTGACATGCTCAAGGAGGGGTTTGATTTCCCTGAGTTCAAGATCGCCGCCGTTCATGACCTTCACAAGTCGCTGGCAGTCGCGATGCAGTTCATTGGACGATTCACCCGTGATCGCTCCGACCTTGGAAAAGCCCATATGGTCGTAAATTTTTCGGAAATCGAGATTCCACGTGAGCTCGAAAAACTCTATGCGGAAGGCTCCGGTTGGAGCAAAGTGATCTCCGAAGTTGCTCAGAGCAAACAGCAGGAAGCCATTGAGTTCATAGAGTTTCTCTCAGGTTGCGAGCCCTATAAGACCTTCGACGAACCCGATCAAAGATATAGTCCACGTCTTGTGAATCCTGCCCTCAGCTGCGTGGTTTACCTCTGCCCGTCTGGCGTAGACTGGTCACGCTTTACTGAGGCATTTCCGAAAAAATATCGGTTCTCGCAGCCGTACGAACATTCCAAGAGCAATTTGTTCTACTTCTCGGCGCAGGCACGCGAGCCTGTAAAATGGACACGGTCCGAAGCGATCCGGGACCAAATCTGGACGCTTGTGGTGATGCACTATGCCGAGGATCAAGGACTCCTTTACATCGGCTGCTCCGACAAGAAATTCAAGCATGAGAAGCTCGCCGAAAAGGTCTGCAAGGGCAGTTTCAATCTGATCCGACAAAATCCGGTTTTTCGATCTTTCCAGAACATCAAGCGGCTGAAAATTATCCATGCTGGTCTTCTGAAGCCTGCCAATCGCAATCACCGCTACTCCAAATATAGTGGCGCTGATGTGACAACACAGCTTGAAGCCATGCAAAGCGGAGGCCCTGCCCGGAAGTCTGATTTTGTCGGGGTCGGCTACAGGGACGGTAAGCCTGTCGGCGTTGGTGCGTCTCAAAAGGGCAAGGTTTGGAACCCTGCGCGGGTGGGGAACCCCATGGAGTGGATCAAATGGTGCAGGATGACCGGGGCGCTTCTCACAGATGATGAGATTGATCCGAACCAAATATTCAAGGACACAGCCAAGGTGAAAGCGATCACGGGCTTTCCCGAAGATGTTGTCGTGCTCGCAATGGACTGGAACGAGGAGACGTTTGAAAAGTATCATCGCATGTCACTTGTTGATTCACGAGGTGCCCGCACGCCACTCTACCTGTGCGAATTTGCGGCTTGGGAATGTAGTGGGGATACGCTCCGGTTCGAGGTCCGCCGGGACGGCCACGATCCACTGTCGGTCATCATCGTTCTAAAGGGGGAGGATGGCCACGTTGTGGAATTGCCGGAGACGGAGAAGGCGATGATCAGCGGCTGGCGGCGTGAGGACGAACCTCTGGAAGAGTTCCTCCTCGATTATCCGCCAACGCTTTTCCTGGCTGATGGAAGCCTGCTGTCAGGTTGCCAGCACACGGAATTCAATGCTTCTGCGGATTCATTGCCGCAGGATTTCTTTGAGCGGTGGAACTGGAGCGGCGTGGATATTAAAACCGAGGCCGCTTACAAATCGGAGGATGGGCAGATCACCTTTCGGGCGAATTCGGTTCAGCAGCGCGTAATGGAGAAATGCAGGGACGATGGTGCTGTATTGGTGTTCAACGACGATGGCTCGGGAGAATCGGCCGATGTGGTTGCTGTCTTTGAAGACGAAGATGTGCTGTCTCTCAAACTCTTTCACTGCAAATATTCCAAAATGGCCGGTGCCGGCCACAGGGTGGGAGACCTTTATGAGGTCTGCGGACAGGCCGTAAAATCTGTGAAGTGGAAGTGGGACGCCAAAGCTTTGTTCAAGCACCTTCAGAACAGGAGGAACCTGGGCCTCGGAGTGGAACGCCGATTCTTTCAGGGAGATGAAAGCGTTCTCGCCGCGCTTATCAGAAAACTCGGTCATGCAGAAACGCGTTTCGAGTTCTGGATTGTGCAACCTGGGCTGAATTCGCAAGAGCTTCCTGATGACCTAAATCGTCTCCTTAGGTCCAGCATGGCGACAATCGCCGATATGACCGAGTGTCGGTTGCGTTGCATATCAAGTTGAGTGAATTGAGTTGCTGGCGTGCAGGTACTAATGACTTTGATGGGAAGTGTTCGTTTTGGTCTCCTGTCTGGGCGTCAAATTCCGCTGACCACAATCCGGTCGATCTCGCTTTTCCTGAAGCGAGGGGATGCGCCGACAAAGACCTTCGCGATCTTTCCAGCCGCAACCATCCGATCCAGAGTTCGGGACGAAATCGATTAGCCTCTCCGCCGCATCCTTCTTCGTCAGAAGCCTGTCGTCCTCAGATGGGTGAAACTCGGCTCTTTTCTTAGCCGCCTTCGAATGCTACTTCCTCCCTGCGTGAACTATTCGTGCCTCCGCGCCTTACTTCGTCTTTGGTTATAATTTTTTCAACGCTATGGATGATGAGAAGCTAAGATTGTTTCGATCTCATATCGTGGCGGCACAGAGATCATTTTTTTCAGCTGCAAAGAACGATGAGTTGACGCCATTGCTTGAGTGCATTCAACAAGCGGAAGCAGCGTTAGGAGTATTGGAGGCTGATGCCGGTTATTCGATCCCAGGCCCTGAATTCCAGAAGAGTCTATGCCTGAACATTCTCGGCAAGGCTCAAGCCGCAAAATACGATTTTGACGGCCACCACGTCAGTCTTTTACAGGGATTGGATAACCTCAGAGAAGCGGCTGAGATCGTATCAATTTTTCCAAGCTGGTCTTCATTTAGAAGTTTTCAGGAAGATCTCATGGTCGCATTGGTGAGATGTGGCGAACAATTTGGTGAAATCGAACTTCTTAAAGAGGCTGTGGCGATTTCCGACATTCACCTCGAGCAAAAGGAGCAGGTCGATCCGGAGGAAACAGAGTATCTGATGAGAAATACCCGAAGCGTTGCCGAATTGAGAATTGGCACAACAACGGGGGACCGGGGTTTGGTTGAAAAAGTCTGCCGAGATCTGCAGTCGCTGCTGAAAAATCCCAGACTAAGTCCGGAAGGCAAGGAATTCACTCAAAGGAACGTCATTGCGGCTTTGGCTGAAAATGCCAAGCAACATCGAAATCCTAGGGTATACCGTCAGTTGATCATCGTCTTGGTCGGTCTGGTCAAAGCCAACAATCAGAACGGGAGAGCCTTCTACCTTCACTATTTGGCGACCACCCGCCTTGAATTAGCGGAAATGACCCTAGACGTCGCTCTCATGAAGGAAGCGATTCTCGATCTCCAACAGATAATCGATTTGGGCATCGCTTCGGACGGCCTTGCATTCAATGCGTTGCATACGGTGGCTCATGCTCATTCCTGTGTTGGAAAGCATGAGAAGTCTGTGAAACACTTTCAGGCGGCAATTGATTTTTCTAACGAGGCCTTGAAACTGATTCCAATGGCAGGCAGTGACAGGGACAGTCGAATCACTCGCCTATTCGCAGATCGTGCGTCTTTTTACTTTGGACTCGGCTTGCTATCGGGAGACACCCAACATTACGTCGAAAGCGAGAACGACTATCTGTTTTCTTTGCGGCGGTTGTCTGCCGAGTCAGCTCCGTGGCTCTTTAGCCGAGTCTCGGAAGGATTGTTTCAGCTGCGGTTCCGACAGAAGAGATGGGACGAGGCTCTGGAAGCTTTCGCTGCGATGGAGCGGGGCTGGAGGATTTCAACCATGGAACCCTATTTGTCCGCCGAAATTCACGCGCAAAGGGCGCTTGAGATGGCCAAGGAGTATCCGTTGGCTGCCTATTGTTACTTGCAGAAAGATCAGCCCGGAATGGCCGCTGCGGTCGTTGACCGTGGTCGCGCCCAACAGTTGACTGTTTCATGGAATATGAATTCGTCGGATGCTCTTGAATTAGAGGACGAACAGGCTGTTGAAATTGCTCAAGCCGCCAAGGAATGGGAACGAACTCGGAGAGTGGGCAGTGAAGAAGAGTGTCGCCAAGCATGGCGAAATTACTCCGACCTGATGCACCAGGGAGCTCCAGACTCTTCTTCGTTTTCACGATCGCCGGATGATGTTGCGCACAACGCGCCTGATGAAGGGGTATTGGTTTTCATCTTTGGAAGCGAGCAATGGCTGAGAGGAATCGTTGTTCAAAGGAACCCAAATACTTTTACCTGCTTTGATTTTACTGATATTGAGAAAGGAAACATCAATAAGGTCCTCTGGGGAGACGGACAATCGGGTCAACCGGGCTGGGGATCTAGATATCAAAATTTTAGAGCCTGCGGAAACGATTGGGATATTGAGAAAGAGCAAGAGCGATTTCGATGTTGGACGGGAGTGATTGAGGATGGGCTCGAAAAACTGGGTGGGTCTTTGATGGGAAGAATTCATGAAGAGCTTATTGGTCTTGGGATTAGCAAGGGGTCTCCTGTTGTGATTTTGCCACCCGGTGAGCTGGGTGCGTTGCCAATGGCGTCTGCCGGATTGGATGGCGGGATTCGCTTCAATGAGTATTGGTCTGCCAGCATTGTTCCAAATTCAGTCCTGTTAGGAGAATCTACGAGAAGAGAGGCTCCTCGTTCTGGGCATCGTGTTCTTGTGATTTCAGACTGGGAAGAAAGTTCGAGCTCAAGCACCCTTGAGGACCTTCCTTTTTCAAGGAGGGAGGGACGTATTGTTGCCTCTTGGCTTGGTTCCGAAAGCCGTGTGCAGCTGCTGCGTGAAGGCTTTTCAGTTTCATCGGTGATTGATGCGTTCAATGAGGCTTCGATTGTCCATGTGGCTTGTCACGGTCATTATGATTGGAAAAAACCAGAAAGATCGGGCCTCAGGCTTCCGAACAACAGCTTGCTGACTTTGGGGCAACTAAAAACGACCCGGAGGACGAAGATCAGAAATCGGTTGGTGGTTCTGTCTTGTTGTGAATCCGGTATTTCTGGACAGACCTTACCTCCCGATGAGTTTGTTGGGATTCTACCATCCTTTCTAAATTGTGGAGCCCAAGCGGTCATTGGAAGCCTATGGCCGGTCTACGATGATGCGGCCATGCTGTTTGCAGACCGCTTTTACCGCTTCTATCTGGACTCAGACGGTCGGGAAAAATGTTATCCTTCGGAAGCATTGTCCAGGGCGCAAACCTGGCTTAAGAGTGTTACCTTTCGGGAATTGGTGAAAGAGGGTCTGATCTCCTCGGAAGAGGCGGCTGAATTGGTTGAGTCGAGATTTGGCAAGACTCGCTTGAGAATGCAGGAAGGAAGGTTCACAGGTGGCGGCCATAGCGCCAATTTAGACGAAGTGACGGACAAACTCCTTCGAACGAAGCCTTACTCTTCGCCGGTTGACTGGGCGGCCTTTATTGTGGTAGGATATTAAGATTGGGAGTGCGGATGCAGGCATCCGCCGGATCGCCCCACGGGATACTGTGGTTAGAGAGGATGGTGGAAACGTTGGTTACCGAGGAGCGACAACTGCTTGAGATGATTGTTCCCTCGTCAGGCGAGCATCGTAAGCGGGGTAAACGCGGCCACCTTGACAGCGCTCAGGCGGCGAGGTCGCGGCCGGGTGCGTTCCGGCGGGCGGCGGCAATACGCGCGGGCGTGAGCGTGGCGATGACCTCCGGGTCGGTGACGCCGGGAAGGACGGTCAGCAGCTCCTTAAGGTAGGCCTCGACCGGTAGGTCGTGGAGCTTGCAGTTC